>ERZ791628.796-NODE-796-length-10472-cov-2.0671_pt1 | contig 10472 bp, 8 predicted proteins | sample MGYA00510265_ERZ791628 | MGnify/ENA primary metagenome ERZ791628 (study PRJEB30046, sample SAMN00715184) | human gut metagenome | study: EMG produced TPA metagenomics assembly of the A metagenome-wide association study of gut microbiota in type 2... | reverse complement strand
TGTCCCCCCCCTGCCATAATTTGGCCTTCGCTTCGGCAATATTGGCATCTTGCACGGCGATGTTGGTTTGTGAAGTCTCTATACCGGAATGAAGTACCTCTTTGGAGCCTTTCACGTCCAGCAGGGCAGCTTCCGCCTCTTTCACCTTTATCTGATACTCACGGTTGTCCAGTATCAGCAGTGTATCTCCCTGATGTACATACTGATGTTCTTTGAAGCGTACTTCCTTGATGTAGCCGGAGGCACGGATGTTCAGCGGACTTACGTACTGGTCAATAAAGGCATCGTTCGTAATTTCATAATGAATGTATTTTCAAAAGTAATTGGCCACCCATATCAGTCCGGAGCCAGCAATCAGAATACATAGAAAGTTGAGCAGGATGTTCTGCAGTCTTCTTTTCCGGAGTTTCTTGTGTGTATCTTGTAGCGTCATATTCTTTATAGTTTAGTGAAGTTATAATCTTCCGCAAGCTTTTTGCAGCTGGTAGTAGGTGTAAATGATTCTGGTGCGCGAAGAGGTCAATTGTAGCTCGGCATTGAGCAACACGGAATTGGCATCCAGCAGGTCGGTGAGTATGGCCAGCTGGTTCATGTAACGGTTTTGCATGATGCGGTAGTTTTCCTGTGCCTGGCGGACCGACAATTCCCAGGCTTCTTCTTCCTGTAAGGCTTCCTTGTGGCGCAGGATGGCGTTGTAAATATCCATCTGCAGCTGTTGTTTTTTCAGCTCTTCTTCTTTTTTCTGTACGGCAACCTGAAGCTGGCTTTCCTTGATTTTGTGTCCGTTCTTGAATAAGGAAGAGAGCGGATACGACACGGAAAGTCCGATGTTCCAGTTATTGTTGTATAAGTCGGTCATGGTACGCGTGATGGGGCGGGCCAGGGTGTTCGACGCATACAGGTTGATGTTCGGCCTGCGTGAGGCACGGTCTATCTCTATCTGGTTCTGGGCCAGTTCGGTTTCCTTGCGTAGCAGCTGCATGTCTGGTGCCTGCTCGTAGGCTGACAGGAGGTAGTCGTCGTAGCTGTCCAGCGGGGTAGCTTGCTGAAGCAGTGTCGTGTCGGGCGTAATAATCGGGTTACGGTCGTTTCCTAACAGCAGGTTCAGTTGTTGCGACACGATGTGAATGCTGTTTTCCGTTTCCTGCAAAGACAGCCGGTCATTGGTCAGTTGCATTTCGCTGCGCAATACGTCATTGTTGGTGATAAGTCCCTCTTTCTTCATTTGACGTATATCTTGCAGGCGACGTTCGGATTCTTCGATGTTACGGGTAAGTACAAGATGCTGTTTGAATAAGGTGAAAAGCGTCAGGTACTGGTTGAGTAATCCCAATTTGATGTCGGCCTGATTCGTCATCCGTTGCAGTCTGGCTATTTCGGTTTCAATGTCTGCCTTCTGGATGGAACGGCGGATTTTTCCTCCCTGATAAAGCGGCTGGTTAAAGTCGACCGTATAATTCTGCGACCAGTCCGGAGTATCAGGGTAGGTGGGGTTGGAAAGTCCGTTCTGAAAGACCACGGACTGACCGATGATGCCTCCTTTCAGCCCTATTTCCAGGTCAGGAAGCAGGCCGGTTTTGGCATACAATTTCCGTTCATGGGCTATTCTTTCTTTCAGGCTGTCACTCTGCAATAGCAGGCTGCTTTTGATGCCCGATTCGAACAGTTGTTCGACCGACAAGAATAAAGAGTCCTGCTGTGCCTGTGCGGAGACAGCCCAAAACAGACTACCTGTAAAAATCAGTTTTCGGATGATGTTAGAAACCTTCAAGGACATTTTGTACTGTTTTTAATTCAGATAATATCTTTGCCGTTCGTTCGGTAGACAATATTTCTTCTGCGTTGGCGTATACCAGATTAAGAATCGGGCGAATCTGGACTTTAAGTGCTTCTCCTTCAGGGGTGAGGTACACCAGCTTGTTGCGTCGGTCGTTTGTATCCTCTTTCCGGTAGACATATCCCTTCTTTTCCAGGTTGTTCATCAGGTTGGTCAGGCAGGCTTTGTCTTTGGCAGTACGCTCAGCCAGTGCCTGTTGGGTAATGCCCTGTTCATGCCAGAGACTGCTTAAAACTTGAAGCATTTCGAAGGTGATGCCGGCATTATTATCTTTTAGGGTGCGTTGCATGGCACGTCGAAAGGCCATGCGAGTGCGGAAAATTTGTATCATGAGTTCCCGGAACTCGTTTCCTTCTTTCATTTTATGAGGTGATTTTTTAGTTATCCGGCTACAAATATAGCTCCTTTTTTTTGAAGTAGTAAAATATTTGACTATTTTGTAGGGAGAAACCTGTGCTTTCATTTGAAAGCGGAGGGGGAAATTCTCAGTACTTCCGAAGGAGTACTCCAGTACTTTCAAGGAAGTACTCGAATACTTTCGGGGAAGTACTTCAGTACTGCCTAAGAAGTACTGAAAAGTAACAATAGGTTTATAATGAGTGTGTTAGAATTTCAGGTAACCGTTCTCTTGCCGGATGATTTCCTCGGAAACTAAGTAGGATACCACTTTAATCAGGTGGTTTTCAGGCACTTGCATTTTGTCTTTTATCTCTTGCAACGAAAGCGGATTTTCTTTCAGTAACGCTTGCAATTGCTGACTGATGGATTCAAATTCTCCCGACTTTAGGCCGGACTGATGTTGTTGCAGGCATATGTCACACTGCCCGCAATTGTGCTCGTTCTTTTCGCCGAAATAGCGTAACAGCATTCGGCTTCGGCAGCGGTTTTCGCTTTCTGCATATTCTATCATGGCGTTGATACGCTGCACATAGCTTTCTTTTCTGTCTTCATAGACTTCCTTACTTAAATAAACGCGTTCCGTTTCTTGTCTTTCGCGCGTATAGATAATGTAAGGTGTCTTTTTTGCGGGAATATAATGCAGAATATGCTGCCGGCTCAGCGAGAGCAGAGTTTCATAGATTTGCTGTTTGCTCAGTCCCGAACGGGTTGACAGATTGTCTTCACTGATATAAGCATAGTCCGTGAAAAGTCCGGTGTAGCTTCTCAGGAGGATACGAAGCAGTTTTTCTGTGTCTTCGCTTTGTTCGCGGATGCGGTACAGTTCTTCCTTGGTGATGGTAAACATGATGCGCGAGGCATTGTCCTGCTCATCGGTATATTCCAGATAGCCTGCGCGAGTCAGGATTTTCAAGGCACTGTCGGTCTGTACGGGAAAATGCTTGAAATTACGGCAGAACTCATCGATGTTGAACGCGAAGGTGCAGCCTCTTCCGTCTCCCATGGCCATTTGGTAATAGAAGTTGATGTCTTCGTAAATTTTTCGGATATAACTTTTCTCGGGAAATGTATCGCTTACCCGCTGTTTGAGTGTGATTTTATCGCGGGCACAGAACAGCAGTACGGCATAGGCTTTCATGCCGTCTCTTCCTGCTCGTCCGGCTTCCTGAAAGTAGGCTTCGGGCGAGTCGGGCACATCGGCATGGATAACCAGGCGCACGTCCGGTTTGTCAATTCCCATACCAAAGGCATTGGTGGCTACCATTACACGGAATTCTCCTTTCAGCCAGGCTTTTTGTCGGGAATCTTTGGTCTCATCATTAAGTCCGGCATGATAAAAAGTGGCTGTGATGTGGTTGCGGTTCAGGAACTGGGAAATCTCTTTCGTCTTTTTCCGGTTGCGGGTATAGACAATTCCCGACCCGTCAACGCGTTGCAGGATATGTAGCAGTTCACTTTCCTTGTCTTCCGTATGACGTACCACATAGGCCAGGTTCTTCCGCTCAAAACTCATGCGGAACACATTTTCCTGGCGGAACTGAAGGCGGTGCTGGATGTCGCTGACCACTTCCGGAGTGGCAGTGGCTGGCAGTGCGATGACGGGAACTTCCGGGAGTAGCTGACGTATTTCCGCTATTTTCAGGTAAGCAGGGCGGAAGTCGTATCCCCATTGCGAGATGCAGTGTGACTCATCCACGGTGATGAGGCTGACGTGCATGCTGCGGAGTTTGATTTGAAAGATTTCGGTGTCCAATCTTTCCGGAGATACATAAAGAAACTTGTAGTTGCCGAAGATGCAGTTCTCCAATGCGATGACAATCTCTTCGCGCGTCATGCCGGAGTAGATGGCGGTTGCTTTGATGCCCCGTTCGCGCAAGTTTCTCACCTGGTCTTTCATCAGGGCAATCAGAGGGGTAATGACCAGGCATAACCCTTCTTGGGCGAGGGCGGGCACTTGAAAGGTGATGGATTTACCACCACCTGTGGGCATGAGTCCCAATGTGTCCCGGCCTTCGCCTATGCTGCGGATAATGTCTTCCTGTATACCTCGGAAATTGTCATATCCCCAGTATTGTTTCAGGATTTTTCGGTAGTCAGTCATGAGTCGCTAACTTCGACTGGGCTTGATATCTTCTATCTGTAGTTGGATTTCTCCCCGCTTGTGGGTATTTTCCTCAATGGTATAACAGATATTGAACGACTGTTTGGTCTTGATGTAACGCACCTGTGAACTTTGTCCGAAAGCGATACCGTTCATGACGTTGTTCGACTTGTTGTCCACCAGCTCCAGTTTGATGTGTTCCTGGTCTCTTCCTACCACCTTGCTGGTACCATAATCGTACACATTCAAGGTTGCGAAAACAGGCTTGTGGTTCTCCGGACCAAATGGGTTGAACTTCTTCAGGTCGAAGAAAAACTTCGGAGTGATGTCTCTGAAGTCCAGCTGTGCATCAATCTGGATGGTAGCGTTGGTCTGCTCCGGAAGAATGTGGTTGGTTACGTATTCTTCAAACCGTCTGGTAAATTCCGGCACATTTTCCACCTTCATGGATAAACCGGCCGCGTAGGTATGCCCGCCAAAATTCTCCAGCAGGTCACGGCAATGTTCTATAGCCTTGTACACATCGAAACCGGAAACAGAACGTGCCGACCCCGTAGCCAGGTTCTCGGTACGTGTCAATACCACAGCAGGACGGTAGTAGATTTCCGTCAGACGCGAAGCGACAATTCCGATGACCCCCTTGTGCCAGTCCTCATTGAAAATCACGATAGACCTTCTTTCAGACAAGTCGGACAGGTTATCCACGATTTTATTGGCCTCTTCTGTCATGTTCTTGTCGAGGTCCTTACGCGTTTCGTTGTAGCTGTTGATGCGGTTGCTCTTTTTCAATGCAGACGCAAAATCCTTTTCAATCAGCAAGTCGACCGCTTCCTTTCCGTTTTGTATTCTTCCCGAAGCATTGATGCGGGGACCTATCTTGAATACGATGTCACTCATCGTAATTTCTTTTTCAGCCAGTCCGCATACATCAATAATGGCTTTCAGGCCGATGCTGGGATTAGCATTGAGCTGACGCAGTCCGTGATAGGCCAAAATACGGTTTTCTCCCATAATAGGTACAATGTCGGATGCGATGCTGACTGCTACCAAATCGAGCAGGGGAGTAAGCTGATGAAACTCAATGCCGTTGTTCTGGGCAAAAGCTTGCATAAACTTGAATCCTACTCCGCAACCAGACAAGTGTTCGTATGGATACGTAGAATCCGGACGCTTGGCATTCAGAATGGCGGCAGCAGGAGGAAGTACCTCATCGGGTACATGATGGTCGCAGATAATGAAATCGATGCCTTTTTCTTTGGCGTAACTGATTTCTTCTACCGCCTTGATACCACAGTCCAGTACGATGACCAGTTTTACTCCGGTAGAGTAAGCATAGTCGACTCCCTTTTTTGACACACCATACCCTTCATTATATCGGTCGGGGATATAATAATCGATGTTCGAGTAGAACTGTTGAAGAAATTTGAAAACAAGGGCGACAGCCGTAGTGCCGTCCACGTCATAATCTCCATACACCAGGATACGCTCTTTTCGTCCCATGGCCAGGTTTAGGCGTTCCACTGCCACGTCCATGTCGTTCATTAGGAACGGGTCATGGAGGTCATTAAGCTGAGGTCGGAAAAACCGTTTGGCCTCTGCGGCAGAATGGATACCTCTTTCCTGCAGTAGCTTACATAAAATAGGACTGATGCCAATCTCTCTGGAGAGGGCTCTGGCAGCTTCTCTTTCTTGAAGTGTTGGAGGTTGATAGTTCCATTTGTAGTTCATTTATATATGTTTTTTCTTTTTTTCTCTTTTCGGGTGAGGCCTTGCCAGTCTGCCAGTCGTGAGCCTGTACGACTTTGTTGCAGTAATCCAATCGGCAAAACCTGTAATTGGATAAAATCTTCTTATCCACTTCAATCCGTAAAATTAGTAAAAAGAAAGAAAAAAGCGGCTCATTCCATCTTAAATTTATGGAACGAGCCGCTTTTTATTTATAATTAGTCTATATAATAGGACCTTAGAATCCTAATTTTTTTGCGATGTGTGCAGGGATTGCTTTCTTGTTAACCAGAATGTTCATGGTTTTGTATTTGGCAAAAGCTTTAGATGCATACCAGATGCCTTTGTATTTGCCGCTTAATCCCCATGAGTTTTTCACCATGTAGTATTCTTTTCCGTTCTGGTCTTTAGCGATACCGTAGATAAGCATTCCGTGGTCATCGGTAGTTTCCCAGTTGTCGAATGCTACCTGACGCATTTCCTGAGTCACTTCAATTTCAGGAAGCGGTTTGCTGGTCAGTTCCTTGCGCTTGTCTGCTTTGCTCAAACCCAGCCAGTGTGCCATATCTGAACCAGTCAGTTCGGCTCCTTTTTCTGCATTCGGACATACGGCAATACCGTCGCGGGTAAATCCTTCTTCGCTGACGTCAGCTCCCCATGCGAACGTATATCCGTTGTTGATGGCATTGTCCATCACTTCCATCAGTTCATCGATAGGCAAGTTGTAAGACAATGCGTTGCGCCAGTTGTCCTGTACCTCGATGCTGAAGGTCTGGTAGAAAGGATGATGTGTGTAAGAAGTCAGTGATACATAGTCGTTCATATTCAGTCCAAGCACTTCATCTGCAAATGTTCTCGGAGTGTAAGTCTTTCCTTTGTAAGTAAATTCTTTTGGACATTCTCCCAGGTAAGTATCGTAAATGGCTGTTACGCCTTTTTTCCATACCGGACTCAGTTTGCTCTGATTGCCTTTTCCAATAGCTTGTACGTATGCTCCAGCTACCGCATCCAGCTCATTGTGGTTAGGCAGTGAGTCACCGTATTCGATACCCGGCATTACGTCCTGAGGAACCATACCGTAATTCTTGTAGCAGAAAACGATGTCTTCAAAGCTTCCGCCCGGTGAGAACGAAGCATCTCCGTGATAGCGTACATAGTTTACCGCACGGTCTTCCATGGTTTTGTGCACTACAAACATTTCAGAAAGGTCGAATTCTCCTTTTCCTTCACGCAGCAATTCTGATTCCAGAAATCCAAGGCTGGAGAATGACCAGCATGTACTTGAACGATTCTGGTTCTTTATGGAAGTAATAGGGTTTTCTTTTACGGTTGTAAATACGAATCCTTCTTCAGCTTTGTCTTTCTTCGGATTTTTTGCATAGATGTTACCAAAGCAAAGTCCTGCAACAGCTACTAAAATCAGTTTGTTCATTGTTTTGATCTTTATGGTTATAGAGTTAATAAATACGTAATTATTCATTCATGATGGCTTCTACCTCATCAAACGTGATGGGGATACGTTTTTCGCCCAGGAATCTGGATCCGTTTTCGGTAATCAGGATATCATCTTCCAGACGGATACCTCCGAAGTCCTTGTATTTTTCGATTTCATCGAAATTCAAGAAATTGGTGTGTAGTTTTTCTGCCTTCCATTTATCAATCAGGGCTGGAATAAAGTAGCATCCCGGTTCATCGGTAATGACAAAACCCTTCTGGAGTTTTCTTCCCATACGGAGCGAAGCCAGTCCGAACTGAGTGGATGGTTGCACTTCTTCGTCATAACCCACGTAGCACTGGCCTAAGTCTTCCATATCGTGTACGTCCAGTCCCATCATGTGTCCCAATCCGTGCGGCAGGAATAAGGCATGAGCGCCTGCAGCTACAGCTTCATCGGTATTTCCTTTCATCAAGCCCAGTCCTTTCAGCCCTTCTGTAAGTACCTTACATACTTCCAGGTGTACCGACTTGTATGTCACTCCTGGTCGTGCCAGTTCCAGTGCCTTGTCATGGCAGGCAAGTACGATGCCGTAGATGTCACGCTGGCGACCAGTAAATTTTCCTCCTACAGGGATTGTACGGGTATGGTCTGAACAGTAATAATTCATCAGTTCGGCTCCTGCATCCGTCAGCATTAGTCTGCCTTCTTGCAAGATGTGACTGTGGTCGTGATTGTGCAGGGTCTGTCCGTTTTGCGTAAGAATAGTGGCAAATGAAACCATTCGTCCGTAAGATGAAGCGATACCGTCAAGCACTCCGGCTATGTATTGCTCGGATACTCCCGGTTTGCACAGACGCATGGCTGCCGTATGCATTTCATATCCTACGTTGCAGGCCTTGTCGATTTCTGCGATTTCACATTCTTCTTTTACTGAACGCAACGATACGACCGCCTTAATCAGTTCAAGAGAAGCGTGCTGTTTAGTCATGGATGCCCGGATACCTGTCAAATCTTCCAGCAGCATCATATTATCGTAGCGATAGGGAGGGAGGAAGTGGATTTTTCTTCGCTGAGCGATGGCTTTTCCCACTATTTCTTTCAACATATCGAAAGGATAGCTTTTCTCAACTCCCACCTGTGCCGCCAGTTCTTTTACACTGGGTTGCGGGCCCATCCAGATGATGTCGTCCATGTCGACATCATTTCCAAAGAAATAATCTTTGCCATTGTCTATGTCGATGATGCCGGCATAACCCGGGTGTGAATGTCCGAAGAAATAGACAAAAGAACTGTCTTGTCTGAACTTGTATGTGTTGTCGGGGTAGTTGGCCGGTGCTTCATTGTTTCCTAAAATAAGAATGATACCGTTGCTCATCTTTTCCCGCAGCGCTTTCCGACGTTTTTGATAAGTAAGAGAATCAAACATAGTTATTTCTTTTTGATGTAATGTTTGTGAAAATAATGTTGCAAATGTAGTAAATAAAATAGAAAAAATGGCTGCGGTGTAATGGAAAAACATATATTTGCAATTACCAAGATTACTTTAAAAACTGAGGTCGTATGAATCTGGATTTGCAAAAAACAGGGTTGGTTCTCGAAGGAGGAGGTATGCGAGGGGTGTTTACTTGTGGAGTCTTGGATTTCATGATGGATCACCACATGCAGTTCCCTTATGTGATAGGTGTGTCAGCAGGAGCTTGTAACGGATTGTCGTATATGTCTCATCAGCGAGGGCGGGCAAAGTTTAGCAACATCGATATGCTGGCAGAATATCATTATATCGGTTTGAAATACCTCTGGTATCAGCATAGTATTCTGGATCAGCATTTGCTTTATGACTTGTTTCCCACCAAGATTCTTCCCTACGATTTTCAAGCCTATTTTAATAATCCTGCCCGTTTTGAAATGGTAACGACCAATTGCGTGACGGGAAGGGCTTGTTATCTGGAAGAGAAAGAAAACCGGGATGGCTGGAGATTGGTGGATATTGCCAAAGCTTCAAGCAGTCTTCCGTATGTCTGTCCGATTACATACGTAGACGGGCGTCCGATGCTCGATGGAGGTATTGTTGATTCTATACCTGTCTTGCGGGCCATGAGTCAGGGCTATGAAAAGAATGTAGTAGTTCTCACTCGTAACAGAGGCTATCGTAAGACTGAAAAAGATATTCGGGTTCCCCGGTTCATTTATCGCCGTTATCCTCGGCTGAGGTTAGTGCTTAGCCGACGCTGTGCGGTGTATAATGAGCAATTGGAGATGGTCGAAAAATTAGAAGATGAAGGACGTATCATAGCGATTCGGCCGGAAAAGAAAGTGGTGGTGAATCGTATCGAGAAGGATATTAAGAAACTGACCGAATTATATGAGGAAGGATATGCCTGTGCGGAGAAAGTGTTGACACCTTATTTGAAAGTATAGGACATAAAAAAATCCGGAATGAACTTCCGGATTTTTTTATTATTTATTTTGCGAAGCTGACTGCGCGGGTTTCACGGATAACCGTAATCTTAACTTGTCCCGGATAAGTCATTTCGTCCTGAATCTTCTTGGCGATTTCAGTTGATAAGCTTTCTGTCTGTTTGTCGTCAATCTTGTCGGCACCGACAATGACACGCAACTCACGACCAGCCTGGATAGCGTAAGTCTTGGTTACACCCGGATAAGACATAGCCAATTGTTCGAGGTCATTCAGACGTTTGATGTAAGCCTCTACAATTTCCCGGCGTGCTCCCGGACGTGCACCAGAGATAGCGTCACATACTTGTACGATAGGAGCCAGAAGGCTGGTCATTTCTACTTCGTCGTGGTGTGCACCAATGGCATTGCAGATATCTGCTTTTTCTTTGTACTTTTCAGCCAATTTCATGCCCAACAGTGCGTGTGGCAATTCCGGTTCTTCATCGGGCACCTTACCAATATCATGTAGCAGTCCGGCACGTTTTGCTTTTTTCGGGTTCAGACCTAATTCAGAA
>ERZ791628.785-NODE-785-length-10636-cov-1.85124_pt1 | contig 10636 bp, 16 predicted proteins | sample MGYA00510265_ERZ791628 | MGnify/ENA primary metagenome ERZ791628 (study PRJEB30046, sample SAMN00715184) | human gut metagenome | study: EMG produced TPA metagenomics assembly of the A metagenome-wide association study of gut microbiota in type 2... | reverse complement strand
ATGATAATTCATTTCGAAATATTCTCGTTTTCTCATGAGTAATGTGATGATCAAGCATTATGTGGCCAAGTTCATGAGCAATATTCCAACGATAGCGATTTGAGGTTGTAATATTTCTGTCTATGTCATTGTAATATATTATGAATAAATTGGCTTTGGCATAATAATCGGTACAAGCATCTTTAGTTCCGGAAAATTTTAGCATGCCATCATATGGCATATTCATTTTTTTCATATGTTTACTATATGAAATCAAGCGGATATTAGTGAAACTTCGAGCTATTGCTTTTATTTTTACTGGAATAAAATAATTATCATAATGAGTAAGTGTTTTATACACCGCTTCTTTTATTTCTTTTCGACGTTCTAAAGAGATATTAGTCTGGGTCATCTGAACCATCATCCTTGAAATATTCTGAAAAAGAACGTTCCAACATATCCATCATAAATTTTTTATCCGCTTCTGGCATTTTCTGCCTTGCACGTTCAATACGTCTAACGTCTGGATCCTGTGAAAGGAGAGAAGTTTCTGAACTGGAATCTGAATCTAGCATTCCCGTTCTTTTATCATAGTTTTTTATTACTTCATGTACTCTAGCATTTTTTATTCCTTCATAATCACAAGGTTGGATATTTCTTCCACCCATTAGCTCGGACAGTGGAATATGGTTTTCGTTTGAATATCTGAGTACATTTTCAAATTTAGTAGCAGAAGTAAATTTGAATCCTTCATCCAGCCATCCCATTAGATATGATGGGGTTGTTCCACCAATGTTTGCAATAGATTCAATTTTATCAGATGGAATATTTGTAATTATATTATTTTCATATTTATATAAAGTTTGTTTTGAAACACCTATTTTATCTGCAAAAGAAACTTGGCTCATTCCAAGTTCGGTTCGTACTTTTTTTATTCGTTCGCCGATAGTCATAAAAAGTCTCCTTTCATATAGGGTAACTTAATAATAGCACAGAAATGTTACAAAATCAATAAAAAATAACTTGACAAGTTACAAAAACGTGTTATAGTGTAAGTAACTTAAAAAGTTACGAAAGGAGAGATGATGTGATTAAAACAAATGAACTTAAAGGAATTATTGTAAAAAATGGTTTGTCTCAGTCGGATGTTGCAAATAGAATAGGCATTACACCAAAAACATTCTATGAAAAAATGAAGAATGGTGTATTTGGGAGTGATGAAATTCAAATTATGATTGATGAACTTCATATTGAAGATCCTGTGTCTATTTTTTTTGCAAAAGAGTAACTTTAAAAGTTACCATGAAAGATAAATTAAATTGATTGGAGGATAAATGAGCAAACAGAGTCTTATGACAGCACAGGAAAAAGAAGCATATCGTATTGGATATGAGCGGGGAAGACAGGAAGGTCTTAAAAAAGCATCACTGCTTATTCAGTTGCTTGCATCAGATAGCAGTGAATTTAAGGAGAACATTCTTCAAAATAGCAAAGAAGCAGTTGAGATGGTAAGGATTCTTACAGGTAAAGGCGAGTAAAATGAATGATTTAATCAATATTAATATGGACAACCAAACGTTGTCTGCAAGAGAATTGCATGAAAAATTGAATATCGAAAGTAACTTTACAACATGGTTTAAAAGAATGTGTGAGTATGGATTTTTTGAAGGAACAGACTTTTTTCCCAAAATGGAAGAAAGTACAGGGGGAAGACCGGCAAAGGATTACAGCATTTCCGTGGATATGGCAAAACAGATTTGCATGATTCAGAGAACGCCAGAGGGCAAAGCAGTGCGTCAGTACCTCATTGACTTAGAGAAAGCATGGAATACACCGGAGCAGGTATTTGCCAGAGCATTAAAAATGGCAGACCAGACAATCAGCAGTTTAAAGGACAGGTGTAAATTTCTTGGTGGACAGGTTGTGGAACAGCAGAAGGTTATTGAAGAACTTCAACCGAAAGCATCGTATTACGACATGATTCTCCAGTGCAAGGATTTAATTGCAACGACAGTTATTGCAAAAGACTATGGAATGTCGGCAAAGAAGTTCAATTCAATGCTCCATGACATGGAAATCCAGTTCAAGCAGGGCGATACATGGGTGCTTTACTCGAAATATCAGGGAAATGGATATTTAAAAGTGAAAACACATAATTATCCAGATTCCGAAGGAGTACAGCATTCTAAAGAGCATTCTTATTGGACGCAGAAGGGACGGCTGTTTCTTTATGATTTCCTCAAACAGAAAAGCATTTTACCACTTATTGAACATGCGGTTTGATATACAAAATGAAGCAAAATTAAAAATTAAGTACAAGTACAGCAACATAATATGTACTGGAGGTGGTGAAGTGAAGACCAATGTTTATATCCGGTTTGGTGATGATACGAATTATAGAAATGTCAATACCTTAACGGATGAAGAAAAGAAACTTGCTGGGAATAAGTTAAATCAGCAGGCTGCAGATAGCATTGTAATAGCACCAAAGACCGCATAAGCGGCAGGAAGGACAAGCTATGAAGTATCTTGGAGACATAATTGCAGGAATAGGCTTTGCTGGAATGATATTAGGATTCAGTTCCTACGATACCAATCCAGTTATCTGTGGAGCAGTGGGAGTAATTGGAACATTGCTGATATGGATTGGTTATAACGTGGACAAGCAGACCTGCAAGGAGAGTAAAGATGATTGTTACATTAAAAAAGGATGATGCGTCAAAACTTTGGCGAGTTCGCATCATCCTTCGAAAAGGGGATATAAAATATCCATTTTGTGCATTGTAACACAAATTTAACGAGAAGTAAAGAAAGGTGGTCTTATGTATACCTGTAAGAAGTGTAAGGCAAATGTAGATGCTGGGGAACTGGTTGGCGGTGTGTGTGATGATTGCCGGGAAGAAACAGGAAAGCTATTTTAAGCAGGCTTTACGAATTGATGTATCTGGCCAGTTTGTAATGGATTTCAGAAAGGAGTTATTAAATGCATAGTGTAAATATTAAAGAGAGGAATTTAAGTGTTATAGCTGATATGTCCTTTAATCCGGGAGGTGGAATGATTGGATGGCAATTATGTGAAATTAAGTCGTGGACTGTTGGAGTGGGAATGGTATTCAGATATTAACACCAGCCGGATGTTTATTCACATGCTACTTAAAGCAAATTGGAAAGATGGAAATTTTAAAGGAGTAATTGTTCCAAGGGGGTCATTTATTTCTTCAATTGGAAAATTAATTGATGAAACAGGACTTACAGAACGCGAAGTCAGAACTTCGATTGCTCACTTAAAAAAGACTGGCGAAGTGGCAAGCAGAACAACAAACAGATATACCGTATTTACTGTGGTTAAGTATGATATGTACCAGACTACCGACAAGCAAAGTGACAAGCAAACGTCAGACAAACGTCAGGCAAACGACAATCTAACGTCAGGCAAACGACAATCTAACGACAAGCTAACGTCAACAATAGAAGAAGGAAAGAATATAAAGAATGAAAGAAGGGAAGAAGGAAAGAAGAATAAAAAAGAAGGTGCTAAAGCACCTAAGAAAAAAGCGGATGTTTATTATCCATACGATGAAAAATTAAATCAGGCATTTGCAGCATTTGTTGAGATGCGTGTAAAGATAAAAAAGCCAATGACAGAGAGAGCAATAAGCATGGCAATGGAGCGGTTAAAAAAATTATCCGGTGAAGATAATGAGCTGGCAATAAGAATTCTTGACCAATCTGTAATGAATTGTTGGCAGAACATTTATGAATTAAAGTCTGCTGGCAATAAGGAGAAGAATGTCTTTGATGAATGGAGGGATGCTTAGTGACCAGAGAAGAGACGCAGGAGATATTGATGGCAGTACAAGCGGCATATCCAAATTATAAACCACCAAATAAGACGGTTACAGTGAATGTATGGTGTGAATTGTTGACCGAGTATAGTTATCAGGAAATCTCAGCAGCATTAAGGGCATACATAGTGTCTGACAGTAGCGGATTTGCTCCAAGTGTTGGACAGTTAATTGATAAATTACAATTGATAAACACTTCAAGAGAGTTGAATGAAATGGAAGCATGGTTGCTTGTAAGTAAAGCATTGAGAAATGGCTACTATGGTGCTGAGCAGGAATTTGATAAGTTACCACCCTTAGTACAGAAAGCTGTTGGGGCACCAGAGCAATTAAGAAATTGGAGCCAGACAGATATGGAAAGCGTTGAAAACGTCGTACAATCAAATTTCATGAGAACGTATAGAACTGTAGTCGCAAGAGAAAAGCAGATATCCAAAATGCCCAAAGATATAAGGGTTTTAATTGATAAAACTAATAGGAATATGGATATGTTATTGGAAAAAAGAACAGACAGGGTAATTGAAGAAAAGATTGATCAGGAAGAGTGTGTTCCAATGTCAATGGAAATGAAAGATAAGTTGCAAAAAATATTAGAAAAAGGTTAAGTATGAATAAAGTGGAGGTAATAATTTATGTATGAAGTAATTAGTGAAGAATTAGATATTAAGGCATGTGGACTGGCTGATTTAACGACAGAGCAGGTGAATCATTTTTTAGGATATTGGAAGGAAGGAACAAAAATTGGGAGTCTTACGGTATTTTTTGAAAGGGACACAGGAACATTAGTGTTAAATAAAGATCATGTAATGTATGATATGTGTCGTGAATTGGCAGAAGGGTATATGGGAGCATCATCGGAGGCTAGAAAGGAAATGTTAGGGCAATGTCCGGAAACACGGATTAAAGAAGCACTTCAAGTAATGGAGAATTGCTTGGAGTGCCGGAAAATAAAAAAAGAATTGTTTAGAGCAACAAAAAATCATATTGATAATATGGAAGATCATGCAGTTTTTAAAGATATTTGGAATAAATACAATTTAGTAGATGCAGTAACTATTGCATATAGATATGGTGTCATGAATGGAAAACGTATAGAGCGGGTAAAAAAGAAGAGACAATATGTTAACGCATAAATAGCATATAGGATTTTATATAGGGACCGTTGCAAAAAAGGGAAATACATCATGGATTATGTTAGGGATATTTTGTAGATGAACTCTATCCATAGGAGGTTATTGGTAATAAATCTGGATAATCCGGAACTGTTAGAGGAAGGAGCAGTTATGAAGGAGAATGAAGCAAAAGTATTTATTCAAAACGCTATGGAACAATCAAGGAATGCTTTGGCTGAATTGATGTTAATAATGCCAAAGGTATTTGCAGTAATGGAGAAAAACCTAGGTGAGTATTATAGCAATCTTGAGAACTGTAAAAAAGAGATTCAGGCATGTGAAGTAGCAATTAAAACACTAGAAGAAGTGCAGCAGTATCATGCAATCGGCACACCGGAAGAATGCCGGGCGGCGGTGGAGAAGCAGACTACAATGGAACCCATTCGAATGGATAAATGTACCTGTCCATCTTGTGGAACATACAATGAAGTCTGGAAGAAACGCAGGAACACTTTACCTAGTGACATAGTGTATTGTTGGCATTGTGGACAGGCAGCAGAAATTAAGAGAAGTGATAAGTAAAGAACTTTAATTTGTCGATAACACTCGACTTTTGTACCTTGAAAATTGAATACTGGCGGTGGAAGTGATATAATTAAATATAAAATTGATTTGAAGGGAGAATTGATATTATGAAGTTAATTAAAAATTTAGGTGTAGGGAAAAATATTACAAGCAAAGAAAATTTTTGCCCTAAATGTAACAATAGGGGAAGAATAAAAATTGTTAAAGAATGTGATAGAGAAAAGTTTGAGAAGGAATTTGACAGACTTGATGCACCTGGAACAATGGAAATGTATTTAATATATGATAAAGCAATTGAAGGATGTCAGTTTGATTATTATTATTGTCCGGATTGTGAAGAAGGACAAAGATATAAAGATGAATATCCAGAATATAAGGGAATATAGAATTATTTAAATATCATACCGCCAGTATTTCACTGGCGGTATTTTTATACCAAAAAACAGGAGGAATTGAATTGAACAAAGATATATTAATGGATTACATAGATGCATGCGAACTGGTAAAGGAAACCGAAGCAGATATTCAGAAGTTACGGAAAACCGAAGTGGTACATGACAAAGTATCCGGGAGCAACCCTGACTTCCCATTCCAGGCACAGAATTTTAACATCAGTGGACAGGTAGAGCATTACATGGAATCATCTGAGTTGGAAAAAGAAAAACAGTTGCTGCAGGATAGGATGGTAAAAGCAAGATACAAGAAAATTATGGTAGAGAAGTGGATGGCGAATGCACCGGCACGGATCCAAAGACTTGTAAGGCTTAAGTATTTTGAACGGTTATCATGGGAGCAGGTAGCGGAACGGTTGGGTGGAAATTCATCTGGCGAGAGCATAAAGAAGGAATTTCAGAGATTTATGAAAAATAATTAAAAAAAGTCCCGTTTGTCCTGCATGTCCCGAAAGGATGTGATAATATGTTATTAAGCCGAAAAGGCAAAAGGCCTTTCCGGAACTTCATAACTCATGGGCACTCGAAAGGGTGCCTACTCCCCTAATAAAAGAAGATTAATAGGCACTGTGCATAAGCATGGTGCTTTTTTCGTAGAAAGACAAGAATGAATAGAGAAAGATATAGTGATCCGACGGCGGATATTGCAATAAGCAATGTGATTAGAATAGAAAAGATGAAAAAACAGGATGGTGGTAGTATTGGCAAGAAGTCCAAACGAAAAGAAAGAGAAAGCCCACGAACTGTATAACAGTGGAATGAAGCTGGTTGAGATTGCAAGTCAACTAGATTGTTCCGCTGCCACAATCAGAACATGGAAAAATCGATATAAATGGGATGAAGATGAAAATGAAACGTTTCAAAAGAAAAGTGAAACAAAGCGAAACGTTTCAAAAAAGAAAATTAAAAAAAAGCTAAGTAAAGAAGAGGCTGTAGCGGATGAAGTTGAACAAGTAATTCAAAATACTGATTTGACTGATAAGCAACAGCTTTTTTGTGTGTACTATATTAGGTGCTTTAATGCTACAAAAGCATATCAAAAGGCATATGAATGTGATTATACAACTGCAATGGTCAATGGAAGTCAATTACTTAGAAATACTAAGGTAAAAGATGAAATTATACGATTGAAACGAGAACGATTTAATAGAGAATTTCTAAGTGAATCCGATGTATTTCAGAAGTATATGGATATTGCATTTGCTGATATAACAGACTTTCTTGAGTTTGGAACAGAAGAAGTTCCAGTGATGGCAATTTATGGACCTGTAAAGGTAAAAGACCCAGATACTGGAGAAGAAAAGCAATTAACAAAGACAGTTAATACAGTTCATTTTAAGGACAGTATAAATGTAGATGGCTCAATCTTGTCAGAAGTAAAGCAAGGAAAAGATGGTGCGAGCATTAAGCTTGCCGATAGAATGAAAGCGTTACAGTGGCTTTCAAATCATATGGATTTAGCTACAGAAAAGCAGAAAGCAGAGATTGAGCAAATCAAAGCACAGACAGAAGTGCTAAAACTTAAGACCCAGGGCGAGGAAGAGGATGATACCGTAGATGATGGATTTATAGCAGCATTAAATGGAACTGCAGCAGAGGATTGGAAAGATGAAGAAGAGTAGACAGATTTTTCATTTCAAACCATTTTCCAAAAAGCAGCGTAAGGTTTTGAACTGGTGGTGTGATGATTCACCAGTAAAGGATAAAGATGGAATTATTGCAGACGGAGCAATCCGTTCCGGTAAAACGGTCTGTATGTCATTATCCTTTGTATTGTGGGCAATGACTACTTTTAATGGTCAGAATTTCGGAATGTGCGGAAAGACAATCGGCTCATTCCGGCGAAATGTATTGTTCTGGCTGAAACTGATGCTAAGAAGCCGGGGGTATAAGGTAGTAGACCATAGAGCTGATAATCTGATTGTTATCTCTAAGGGAGATGTAGTTAATAATTTCTATATATTTGGTGGAAAAGATGAAAGTTCACAGGACCTTGTGCAAGGTATCACATTAGCCGGAGTCTTTTTTGATGAAGTAGCACTGATGCCGGAATCATTTGTGAACCAGGCAACCGGACGTTGTTCTGTGGATGGTTCTAAGTATTGGTTCAACTGCAATCCTGATGGACCATATCATTGGTTCAAGGTAAATTGGATTGATAAAATAAAGGAAAAGAATCTGTTGTATCTTCATTTTACAATGGATGATAACCTCTCTCTTACTGAAAAGATAAAAGAGAGATACCGCAGCATGTATACTGGAGTATTCTTCCGAAGATATATATTAGGTCTGTGGGCAATGGCAGAGGGTATTATTTATGATATGTTCAACGCTGATGACCATGTGACCGAGGAAGAACAGGAATTATATCCTACCGGAAAATATATTAGTATTGACTATGGAACCCAGAATGCAACAGTATTCCTGATGTGGGAAAAATCATTAAGTGGCAAATGGTGCTGCACAAAGGAATATTATTATTCTGGAAGGGATAAGGGAAAGCAGAAAACAGATGCAGAATATGCAAAGGACTTAAAGGACTTTGTTGGAAATAAGAAAATAAGAGCAGTAATTGTAGACCCGTCCGCAGCTTCCTTCATAGCGGAACTACGGAAGAAAGGGTTTGCGGTAATTAAAGCAAAAAATGATGTAGCAGATGGAATCCGTCTGGTTGGGACATTACTCAATCAGAAACGGATTCTTTTTTATGCGTGTTGCAAGAATACGCTTAAGGAATTTGCTTCTTATATATGGGATGCAAAAGCAGCAGACCGTGGAGAAGACAGACCTGTGAAGCAGTATGACCATGCAATGGATGCGGTACGTTATTTCTGTAGCACCGTGCTTGGCAATCAGGTAGCAAGAATAAAAAGTAAGCAGCAACTTGGATTTGGATAGGAGGTTAAAAAGTGTTTGTATTTACATATCCGGCAGAAAAGTATGATGAACTTAATATAAGAAAAACAGATATATTACATTTAATTAATAAGCACATCAAAGTAGCATCTGCATTGAAAAAGAAAATGGATTACTATGAGGGTGAGCAGGCAATCCTTGAGCGCAAGAAAGAGGACGGTGCACCAAATAATAAACTGGTATGTAATCATGCGAAAGATATTTCTGATACAGCAACAAGTTATTTTATCGGTGAGCCAGTTACATATAAGTCAGATGATGATATATCAGATTTGTTAAAAGCACTGGAGAATGCCGGGGCAGATGAAGCAGATGGTGATAATGGTCTTGATTTATCCATTTATGGACTGGCATTTGAGTATATGTATGCCAAAGAGGGACAGACTGAGCTTGTATGTAAGAACCTTTCACCGCTTAGAACATTTATGGTATATGACGATACCATTGAACAGAATGAATTATTTGCAGTTTATTATTATCGGAAAAAGGATGACACTGATACTTATCCAATACAGTATATTGCAACAGTGCTTACACAGAATTATAAGTATGTGCTTAATATACAGGATAGTAATGAGCCACAGGAAACGACAGAGGAACCACAGCCACATTATATGGGAGAGGTTCCGGTCAATGCATATCAGAATAATAAGCTTGGAATTGGGGATTTTGAGTTACAGATTCCGCTTATAGATGCATATAATGCAATTATGTCTGACCGGGTAAATGATAAGGAGCAGTTTGTAGATTCTATTCTGGCAATATACGGAGCACTGCTTTCTGACGAGATAGAGGATGAAGGAGAAGGCACCGGAACACAGAAAGCAATGAAGAAACTGAAAAGGGAGAAGCTGTTGGAACTTCCGGACGATTCAAAAGCGGAATATCTTACACATACCTTTGATGAAGCGGGAGTGGAAATCTTACGAAAAGCTATTGAGCAGGATATTCATAAATTTAGTCATATCCCTTGTATGACAGACGAATCCTTTGGAGGAAATGTATCTGGTGTTGCAATGGAATTCAAATTGCTTGGAATGGAGAATATCACCAAAATAAAGACCAGATATTATAAAAAAGGTCTTCGTAAGAGATTAAGGATATTCGCACATTGGCTGTCTGTTAAAGGAAAAAATGTTGATATATCCGGTATTAAGACTATATTTACCAGATGTATGCCAAAGAATCTGTTGGAAATTTCACAGTGGGTTAGCAATCTTTGGGGTAAGGTCAGCCGGAAAACATTGCTTTCTCAGATTCCTTTTGTAGATGATGTGGAAGCAGAACTTACGGCAGTTAATGAAGAAGAGGAAGAAGCTATAGAAAAACAGAAGAAATTATTTGATAATCATCCAAATGATAAATTAGAGGAAGATGCGGATGGTGAAGCTTAATTACTGGGAGCGCAGGGAAGCACAGGATATGTATAATTACATGGAAAGTGCAGAGAAAAAGGCAGATGAAATAGCACAGCTATATTTGAAAGCATCCCGGTATATTTCTACGCAGGCAGATCAGATATTTGATAAATACAAAGGCAAATATGGTCTGTCTGAAAGCGAAGCACGCAGACTGTTGAATGAATTAAAGGATAAGACCTCACTGGACGAACTTCTGCAGAAGCTTAGAGATGGAGATTCTAATGACAGCCGTAAAGAGTTGAAAAAACAGCTAGAATCGGCTGCATACCAGGCAAGGCTGGAAAGATTACGGCAGTTACAGAATCAATTTGCTTTTTTGATGGTAG
>ERZ791628.784-NODE-784-length-10642-cov-8.80514_pt1 | contig 10642 bp, 15 predicted proteins | sample MGYA00510265_ERZ791628 | MGnify/ENA primary metagenome ERZ791628 (study PRJEB30046, sample SAMN00715184) | human gut metagenome | study: EMG produced TPA metagenomics assembly of the A metagenome-wide association study of gut microbiota in type 2... | reverse complement strand
GCAGCACGGATATGCACATGATAAAACAGCAGACGGGTTGGGAAATGGGTGTAGATGGCAAATGGCGCTATGAAGTGGCAGACCCTTTCCACAATACAATCGAAATAGAAGACCATCTGAAACGCCATTTTGGCGAACCCATCAACATACGTTTGTGTATGCACGACGTCACGTTGCTTACGGCCTATCCTGCTTTCGGAAGGCTACGTCTGTTTGCAAAATACACTCCCATGCATAAGTATATAGGATATTTTTCCCCTGACAACTATGGCATGTTGGTTTGTATGGGTACTGCCAATTCACCTTTCCAATGTCAGACCGAAGGTGTGTTACTGCATGAAGTGCAGCATCTTATACAAGAGGAAGAGGATTTTGCCCGTGGTGGAAACCTATCACAAGGCAGAAGACGATATTTGAGACAGGCTGGCGAGGTGGAAGCACGAAACGTGTGCATTAGGCACTCGATGAGTCCTGAACATCGCCGCTCGTCGTTGCGGACAGATACGCAGGATGTGTCAGACGCAGAACAGATAATAGAGTTTTGGTAAAATTTTCTGATCGTGGATTTTTCATAAATATATTAAGGTATGACAATAGCAGAATGTTTAAGAAGCATATCTTTCAATGAGATTGAAGAAATCTTATGGGATGCTTATGGAATGGGGGACAACTTTACCCCATTCCTAAAAATGACTTATGACCGAGTTTGCAATCTATAAAAGAATATGGCTATCAATCAACTCAACAAATATGTATGGCTCGTGGAAAGCATCCACAGGGCAAGAAAACGAGGTGGCATTACCTTGAAGGAGATTCAAAGCAAATGGTTGGATTCTGACATTAGTGAAGGAACGGAACTCTCTCGACGAACCTTCATCAACAATCTCCATGCCATCGAGGAACTGTTTGGGATTACCATCGAATGTGGCAGCGGATTCCGCTATCACATAGAGTGTGGCGACTGTTTCGAGGAAGGAAGTGCAAGAAACTGGTTGCTGAACGCCTTCTCGCTCAATGTGATGGTGGGCAATAGTCGTAAGCTCAAGGATAGAGTACTGCTGGAGGACATGCCTTCGGGCAGAAACTATCTGGAAGACATCATCAAGGCCATGCGTGACAACCGTGTCATCTTCATATCTTACTACAGCTACAATGCCGAGAAATATAATGAGTTTGACATCCATCCTTACTTCGTGAAAGCCTTCAAGAAACGTTGGTATGTGATAGCTTATAGCCCCGGCACCGACGATGTACGTTGTTATGCGCTTGACCGCATGGAACGTGTCATCATTTCAGACAAAGTGTTCAAGATGCCTAAGAATTTGGAACCGGCTGATTACTTCAAAGATTGCTTTGGCATCATCAACAACAAGAATTCTGAGGTCCAGAAAGTTGTGCTCAAAGTGGATGCCTTTCAAAGTAACTATATACGCAACCTACCTCTCCATGACTCACAAAAGGAAACAAAGCGAACTGACGAATACTCTATCTTTGAGTATCACCTGAAACCAGAGTTCGATTTTGAACAGGAGATTTTCTCAAACATGGACACCATGGAAGTTTTGGAACCTCTATGGCTAAGAGAAGAGGTGAAGGAAAGAATAAAAAATCTTGCAAGTAAGTATCTTTGAAAGGCAACTCATCAATGTTCTTTTGTCAAGGGACTAAATATCCAGTCCCTTGACACAATCTATAGCTTCGTCAAACATTATTGAGAAATCATTTAAAGTTTTACCGTTCAGCAAGTCTTTTATGCCAGAGGCATTATCCCAATATTGATTTCCATTAAAATCCTTCCAAATCCAACATTGATTATTGACATCTTTTGTGGAATAGTTTTTTTGAACTTTTTCCCAGTCTTTTACATCTTCACGCTTGACACCATCTTCATCTTTTGCGTGAAAGCCAAAGATTAAAAAATCTAAGCCTTTATGTTCAAACTCGAAAGCAAGTTTAAGATACTTCCATTTTGGATTATAAAATGATGCTCCTGCCCACGATTCTTCCAACCAATTCTCTATACAATTATCTCCCATAGTCAACCCTTTGCTTTCAGCTAAATCCCTTAATTTAGGAATAAACACTTCGTTTATAATTCTGTTTACAACAATATTTTTATTGTTTGCTATATCATAAACAGCATCTAAATTTTCTTCTTTACATAGAATATCTAATAGTTCCTTATTATCTTCCATAACGTTATTTGTTAATATGTCAATAGTACTAATATATTGATTGATAGTTTCTCTCACGAGTGGAGTTCTTGAAGACAACTCCACGCAACGATCAAGCCATCCTCTAATATCATTCTTATAGGATAGGCAAACTATATCATTTTCCTTTAAGTCTTCACCCAAAGATTCTTTTGAAGGAGAACAACCATCCAATGTCAAATAAATCAAAACAAATGATTTTTCCGTATCGTCTCCTTTTTGTGACATTCCATAATTCCAGTATCTTAGCATCTGATGATGTTGGTCACTAGCATAGATTTTATTTTCTATGATAATACTATGCTTGCCATCGGTAAGATAAATATCTATTCTGCCGCCTTCACTATCTGTCTGCCTACCTATATATTTCTCTACTTCTACTGAAGCATTAGCCGTGTCTAATTCTAAATTATCTGCAGATATTGCAGGAAACGATTTATGTAGCATTTTCAAAAATGCCTCAAGGAATTTTCCTCTTTGTCCGTGACTTCCTTTTGGATTCAGCAGGTTTGCCAAAAACATAGAGTGTAGATGGACTTCATCGGACATGAAGCCCAAATCATTGAAAATATTATAATTTTCACCACGCTCAAACTTTTCTTTTCTTTGTTCTTTTATTTTTCGTGAAACTATTCGAACTTGGTTTAGAATATTGATTATATCATTCATCGCATTATAAGCTATAATTGTTTACCTTAGAAACGAAATTCTATCTAAATTATTGTAGTTGTTGTTATTTTTGCCAATGAAAATGACTACGCAAACACTCTTGGTACATAAGGGCACGACGATTCATATTGTTCATCTCTTTTTCTGGATACCAATAAAAATAAGCCATGAAAAGCATCACCATAAGGATATAGACCGCAATAAATTTTAGGGCACCATAAAACCAACGTTTCATTTGACTGATCTCTTTGGTATTTAAGATTTGAATTGCAACTCTCACATCAGCCTTATCAAGACCTTTGCTACCTTCAACTTTCACCAGATGTTCTCTTTGAGAAAACAGAAAATCTTCCTCGTCATCAAGAATTATATAACGATAAGGCTCTTTAGCGTTCAATCTCAACCATTCTGCAATCTCCAAGCCTTTACATCCATGTAAGCCTTGCCATTCCTCCTGGCCGTCTACATTGCTAAAGTTAATGGAATTGCAAGAAGGTGTCAAGCCTATAACTTCGCCAGGCAATTGGTATTCCTGCCACAATTGCTGTATGTACTCCATGCCTTGCAATCGCCAAGTGGAAGAAATGATGATCTTGGCATCACTTCTTTCCACCAAATGGAGCAAATTGGCTACAGCTTTCTTAGCAAATTTACCTTTTGGAGTATTGATTACTCCATCAAAATCTAAAAATATATACTTCTCCATACTTTTTTGTTATATATCAGCCGTTAGAATCCTATTTTTCTCTTAATACGGCTCCCTTCCAGTCTTTCACTTTCACAAAACTCAACAAGGGATTTGACCATGTTCTCTGGCTGGCCATGCAATATCGACTGGATGGTAAAATGACGGGCGATGTTCTCTATTTCACCACCGCTGAAATCATACTTGCTCGCCAGGTAACTGGCATCGGCATCATTCAAAGGCGGAATCATCGCTTGCCAAATCTGAGTACGGCAATTCAAGTCTGGCTTCTCAAACTGTATCTTATAGAGGAAACGGCGCTCGAAGGCCTTGTCCATGTTCTCTGGGAGGTTGGTCGTGGCAATGAGGATGCCATCCAACTGTTCTATCTCCTGAAGGATGATATTCTGAATACTGTTTTCCATCTTCTCAACGGCTCTTTCCGCCCCCACCTGACGCTTGCCGATGATGGCATCAGCCTCGTTGAAAAGCAAGATGGGTGCCTTGGCTAATTGTTTCACCTTCTTCTTATAATCATCGAAGATTCCCTTGATATTCTTTTCGCTCTCGCCTACCCACATGCTCTTAACCTCTGAAACGTTCACCTGAATCAAGTCACGGCCTGTCTTCTTGGCTATCTGAAGCACAGTCTCTGTCTTTCCTGTACCAGGCGCACCATAGAAAAGGCAGGCAAAGCCGCTTCTGAAGTTGGCTTCTTTCAATCGATTTTTGATACGCTGGAAATGCTCCTCATCCAAGAGGGAAGTTAACTCTTCCACTTGCCTTTGTTCCTTGCTATTGTAGAATAGTTGCTTGGGGCTGATGTCCTCAAAGGATAGCATGCCACCATTCGGGCGAGAACCACGCATGGATGATAGGTTGAGTTCCGAGAAAAGCTGTTTCTTGGCATCATCCGTAATTTTGAATGACTCTCTATCCACAAAGCCATCGTCATTGGTATATTCAATGAACTTCTCCACAAAAAACAAGTGATCACCTTGACTCAAGTCTCGCTTTGCGTATCGCCATTCTGCATCGCCTTCTTTATATATAAATTCCAAGTCGTGGTATCGGATGTCATCATCACCATTGACAACAAAGAGTGTACAAAACAAGACGAAAAGCGGGAAGTACATATTATCCGCATCTACATCGTAGGAAGCCATCGCCTTGACAAAAGCCAACTTTTCGTTCTTGGCTACCAATGCCCTCAATTTCCTTCTCAGCACTTGTTTGTCAATCTTTCTACGGCGACATTTCGTAAACAACTCATCGAACTTGTCAAATAGTTCTCTGGCTGTAAGTTCCTCCACATCCATAGGATTATAACGCTCATTATGTTGGAATGCCTCCATCACCTCCATTGGGATGGTATAATAGAAACCTTCATCCCTATTGCGGCAGATATATTCCTTGTCAACAAGCTCTTGGATTTCATTGGCATATCGAAGCAAGCTAAGGATGCGGCAGCCCAAGAAATCCGTAAAGTCCGAGAACTGGATGTGACTGTCATCGCATCTGTCGGCAAACAAGGCCATGATGGCACTGGCACGCTTGGATATGTCCAGTTTATCGGAGACAAATCCAAGATATGAATCAGCCTCCTCATAGAACTTCTCACCCAGCGAAGAATTCTTTGCCTTATCTACGATTATTTCGAATGCTTGGAGCAAGTCCATCTGCTCCATATCTTTTTTACACGACGTTTGCATAACCATAATAGCACTACATTAATACATACCATTTTCTCCATGAGGGAAAGACTTCTAAAATCCGTTCCTCCCAATATAGTTCTCAAATAAGATTTATTTTCCATACTTGTCTATATTTAGAAGGCGAAATCATCCTCTTCCTCATCCTCACCATTTGGGAACATGACGCTTCTCTCATACTCTGGATCATAGAATTCACACTCATCCTTCACCTGTTTGATTTTCTTCTGAATGGAGCAAATCTGCTCCAGTTCCGGAAATTGAAGATGTTCACGATTGAACTCCAATATCTCATTCAGCTCTCTCTCAATGGAACAAACCTCTGGTTGGAAGTCATCCATATCAAACTCGGAATCATTGAAGAGGTCATTATCTAGGGCCTCGTTCAAACGTTTTTCCATCTTATCCAATTGCTCTTTTATAGTTTTGTTCATTATGCTTTATTTTTAAGTTATATGTTCGATTTATGAAATAAGAATCTTACCTGATGAAAGATTCATTTTTCATAGGAGTCTGAGAGTAACAGGATTTGCTTCACCTTGGAAAGCAAATCTTTCTCTGTAACTTCTAAGTTCAAAGATGCCTCATTCCCTGTTATATTGACACCTAAAACACCTGCAAGTTTTATCAGATGTTTTGTACTTCCACTCTTTACAAAAAGACAAATAGACCATTCACCATAAGTACAAAAAAGGGTTATATAAATGGGCCTGTTGTCATACATGATTTGATAACCATATTTTTCAACATATGGAATCTTGCCATCGAAGGTTTCCGCTATAAAGGAAGCTATCTCCTCGTGGAACTTCTTCGTAAAAACGTTGGCGTATTCTTCGGAAATCTCATCCTTGGCACAGATAATCTGCTCTTGGGCATCTTCCAAATCATCAAGCAAATCGTCTAAAGCCGAGCATTTTTCGATAATGTTCAGTCCTTTTAACTTCGCCATTTCTTTATTAATATCAAACTTCTCCATTGTATATCAATTAAAAATTCTGATGCAAAGATAGCCCACACCTGTGTAAGTCCGTTTCACACATAAGAAGTTTTTCATGCGCCATGCGCAAAGATTTATACATGGTGTTAAACACAAGTTAGTGTTAAACCTAAGGAATTTATTTTCTTTCTAATAGTTTTATACTTACTTTGCATAAATAATTGGATATAACGCTACACTGCGCTACAAGACGCTACAAGTAGGCTACATTTTTTTTGCAACATGAAAGTGACGTAATATGCTGAATATCAAGTAAGCTACATAGTGCTACGATGTAATGGGCACAATTTCGCTTATAGTGTTTCAAAAATAATCCTGACTTGTGAGGCTTATGCAAAGAGTGGCGGTAAAGTCGTGTTGGTTGAACAACATGTATAGGTTAATTTGTGCCCAAAAATCCTCAATACATTGAGGAGCCATGAGCCAAAAGTAGACCTTACAAATCTTAAAATAGTTAAATTGTGTAACGCAAGCCGTTTATAATCAACGATTTAGGATGTTGCGTTTTGCGCCAGTTCTGCGCCAAATTTGGTTCAAAAAGGAGATATTTGAAAAAAATAACCATTGGTAATCAGCAAGTTACAGATGGTGGTAGAGTGCTTTTAAATCCTGCTTCCGCAACTACGAATGGTCGAAATTCCTTTATACAAAGGGACTTCGACCATAATTCGTTTATGGGCGTTGCGGAGACTCGGACGGTAGCTCGGACGCTTTGTTAGTTGTTTTTAATGTTTCTACTGTGCAGCTCCTGCACGTCATCTGCTACAATTTTAATAAGAGCTTCCAAAGCTTCGGTGAAAGCCTGTTCGTTCTCACTCCTTAGAGTGCTCATCTCTGCAGCTACGGCAGCACGCTCTTCGTCGGTTGTTGCTAAACGGTTACGCTCAGCAAGAGACTTTATCTTTGCTCTCAATTTGTTCATTTCTAACCTTTTCATAATAAGGATGTTGTTTATATAAGCCCTGAAAAAATACGATATTATAGTTTGTCTTTATCAGTTTCTTTTTTTTCTTCTTTTGCAAAGCCCATAAGCTCCATCCATATACGGTGTTCTTCTTTTCGCTTTGCAGCCCTGGCAGCCATTTCTTGTTCTAATTTGCGTCTTTTTTCTCTCATTCTTTTTATTTTTTCATCGTGACTCAACGATGAAGAATAGCCGTTATTTCTTTCGGCTAAAAGTACAAGAAGGACTGATACTATCCAGCTGAAAATAAGTATTGCTAACATATTGCAGACGATTTAATTGGTTATACCGCAAATATACGCAAAATATTCGAGACTGCAAAGTCTGGAGTTAAAATGGTCTCGAATGTTTGAGTTGTTGTCATAAAAAATGCTACTTTTGGTTTGTGAACCGAAAGTAGCACTTATATAAGACCTGAAAAAATACATTATTGCTGTTTGCTTTTATGAAGATCTTTTAAAAATTGATTAAACTCTTTCCTTTTAAGTTTATATTCCCTCCATTTTGCATCAATTTCAGCCGTTTCTTGTTCTATTCTGCGTCTTTTTTCTCTCATTCTTTTTATTTTTTCATCGTGACTCAACGATGAAGAATAGCCGTTATTTCTTTCGGCTAAAAGTACAAGAAGGACTGATACTATCCAACTGAAAATAAGTATTGCTAACATATTGCAGACGAATTAATTGGTTATACCGCAAATATACGAAAAATATTCGAAATACATTCAAATCCCAGTCCCTAATTTGTCAGCATATGTCGATACTCTTGAAAATTCAAGCATGTATCGCCGCACCTCGCTCAACCATTTGTCTATACGTACAACCTGTTCAGAATCCTCGCCAAAGCGTTTTACAGCCTTTTTGCGTAGACGGTACAGATATTCAAGGCGTTTCTCCATACGTCGCGATTCGCGGTCGGCAACACGTATAAGCCATGATTTATGCCTTGTAAACGCAAGTGATTCCTTGGCGTCTTCGAGTTCTTGTTTAGCTTTTTCTGGATTTAATGAATGTGAGCCCCCATTCTTCGCCTCCTTTATTATAAGGCAAAAGATTATTATCACGAATAAAATCCAAAAACTTTCGGGAAAAGTTATCATATAGCAGGCGATTGATTAAGTATTGTTATTCGGGTAAAAAGAGGTGAAGAGGTGAAGGGGTGAAGGGGTGTTGAGGGGTGTTACAGTTGTTTGGCTACGATTGCTCTTGCCTTGGCTGTAGCTTTGTTGAGGGCTGTTTGTGCCTTCTGCTTCATTGCGTCGCTCTTGGCATTCTGCACGTTGTCGTAGAGTTGCCATAGCTTCAACTTAGCTGTTGCCTCTTTAGATGCCTTTGTGAAGGCTTGGGCGATAGCTTCTGCTGCTGCCTCTTCCTCAGGCGAAGCATAGGCGTGGCGGTAGCCTTGGTACTTGTTCCATAGTCCGCGAGTGAAGTCGGGGAAGGCGACTGGAGCGCAGTCGTTGTCCATTGACAATGCGCTGAGTTCGGCGATGGCGCACCACTCTGCCAGGTCGTACACGTCCATGTCGAGCGGCAGTCCGTTTTGCAGGCAGTAGACGAGACGTGCAGTCATAATGAAGTCCATGCCGCCATGTCCTCCAACCTCTTTTGCCAGTTTACCGAACTTCTTCAGAATTGGGTGTTCGTACTTCTCTTCGAGTGCTTTTCTTTCGGCTTCTGGCATGAAACTGTGTGTAGAGAGGTTGTCCACCTGTGGTTGCACACCGCTTGCAGTGAGCTGCTTGCTGTCCAAAGCGTATCCTTCGATGGGGTATTTGTTGGCGAAGCCACGTGAGCCAGTTAGCTGATAGAGTCGATTGTAGGGTTGAGGGTTCATCACGTCGTGTTGCAGCTCTATAACCTTTTGGTTTGCGGTGCGGATAAGTGTTGTTGTGTGGTCGCCGTTGCGGAAATCGTTGCACGGCTTACCCGTTTTCGCCTCCACCAACTCCTTTCCGTGTACGCTCTTTGTGTCCATTGCCACGAGTAGTGCCATGCGGTCGCCACGATGGATGTCGAGTGCCTGCGCTACTGGTCCTAAGCCATGCGTAGCGTATATGTCGCCACGATTTTCGCGATTGTATTTTAGTCGCCATCCTAATTGTTCGGGGTCGGAACCGTTTGGGTTTTTCCAATAATAGTCCCAGAACTCGTCGAGATTGTGGATGTATGCTCCTTGTGCACGTATTATCTCACCGAATACACCATGTTGCGCCATGTTCAGCGTTCGCATTTCGAACCAGTCGTAGCAGCAGTTTTCAAGAATCATGCAGTTGAGCTGTTTCTGCTCGGCGAGATTTACCAGTTTCCAACATTCTTCCAAGTTCATAGCCGATGGCACCTCGTCAGCCACATTCTTGCCGTTTTCGAGAGCGCACTTTGCTACAATGGCGTGGTGGTCCCAGTCGGTAGCGATGTACACGAGGTCGATATCGTTGCGTCTGCATAACTCCTCGTATCCCTTTTCGCCCGAATATACAGCAGCAGGAGGCAGTCCGTGTTTGCGTAGTGTTGCGTTCTGTCGCTCGGCACGGTCGTGTTCATAGTCGCATAGTGCTACAATCTCTACACCAGGGATGAGTGCGAAGTCAGCCACAGCACTTGGTCCGCGCATACCCAGACCGACGAAGCCCACACGTACAGTCTTCATCTTCGGCAGAGCTAACTGTAGCACGTCCTTCTGTCCGGCAGGTCGTTCGGGCGATTCAATCACGATTTTACCCTTATTCCACTGCCATTTGGTTGATGGTGAGAGCGATTGTGCGTCGGTTTGCATAGTGCCAAGCGACATGATTGCGGCGAAAGCCATACTGAGTATGGTGGTGTGTTTGTTTAGCGTCATATTATGATATAGGTTTTAGTTGTTTTTATGCAAAGAAAGTGCAAATCGGGTGCAATCAAGTTTGCTTGAATTGCCGAGATGCAGCCTTTCTTATGCAAAGATACAACAAAAAGTTGAAAATCAGTAATAATTAAAGCAAAATAGTTGAAAATGACTGAATTATGTCGGTGGATGGGGCTTTCCATAAAGACATCAGAAGACAGAAAAATGCCAGTCTAAGACAGACTTTCGTTACTATAACGTTACTGTTTTTTGATGATAATGAATGGGCGAAAATCACAGAATTAAGAGGCAAAAGTATCTAATAATTAGAAGATTGCCAAGAAAACTCGGAAGATTCTTTTATGCATGATTCTAATGCTTTGATTCGCTTGGATTTGCAAATGGGATAATGACTCTGTACATAGTATTTGTAACTATTCAGCTGGGTGGAGCATAGTCTTTCTGCGCCCTCCCGTCATCTGTTAAATTGGTTAACAGTCTGGAATCAGCTTTTTATCTGATTTCCCCGTACCCCCATACGACGTTTCTATTTTAAGCGATTCTCAGACGTGTATTTGG
>ERZ791628.768-NODE-768-length-10782-cov-49.2624_pt1 | contig 10782 bp, 8 predicted proteins | sample MGYA00510265_ERZ791628 | MGnify/ENA primary metagenome ERZ791628 (study PRJEB30046, sample SAMN00715184) | human gut metagenome | study: EMG produced TPA metagenomics assembly of the A metagenome-wide association study of gut microbiota in type 2... | reverse complement strand
TTCCTGATGAACGTGTGCGCCTGCATCATCGTCATCTTCATCAACAACCAGCTGGTGCGTTTCGGAGGCGACCTTTCCGTGGGTGCCTACGGAATAGCCAACGGTATTGCGATGGTGTTCATCATGTTCGTGTTAGGTGTCAACCAGGGAATGCAGCCTATCGCCGGATACAACTATGGTGCCCAGAAACTGGATAGACTGATGCGCGTGCTGAACCTGAGCATCATCGCCGCCACCGCCATCATGGTGACGGGATGGCTGATAGCGATGTTCCTGCCTTACTACTGCGCGAGAATGTTTACTACCGATAAGCATCTGATAGACCTGGGCATCAAGGCTATCAGAGTGGTGATGTTCTGCTTCCCGGTCATCGGGTTCCAAATGGTTATCACCAACTTCTTCCAGTGCATCGGAAAGGTGAAGATCAGTATCTTCCTCTCCTTGTCGAGACAGTTGCTCATCCTTCTGCCGCTCCTGGCTTTCCTGCCGATGATATGGGATATTGATGGCGTATGGTACAGTATGCCTATCTCCGATTTCTCAGCCGCAGTCATCGCTGCCATCGTAATGTCATGGTACATGAATAAGTTGAAAAGACAACATAAAGAAAACATGAAAGTTAACGGTTAACAGTTAACAGCTAAAATTTTAAGCTTATGACCAAGATTATCATAAACGTAGGTCGCCAGATTGGTAGCGGCGGCCATATCATCGCCGAGAAACTAGCGGAGGATTTCGGTTGCAAGTGCTACGACCGAGAGCTGCTGAACCTTGCAGCCAAGGAGAGCGGATTCTCGGAGAAATTCTTCGAGCAGAACGATGAGCAGAAGGGATTCTTCAAGTCTCTCTTCCACACTCATCTGCCTTTCCTGAGCGATAACAACTTCTATCACAACGACTTCTCGCAGGAAGGTCTGTACAAGTTCCAGAGCGACGCCATCAGAAAGGCTGCCGATGAGGGCAACTGCGTGTTTGTGGGCAGAACCGCCGACTATGTGCTGCGTGATTACAAGAATGTGATCAATATTTTCATCACCGCCAACATCGACGACCGTATCAAGGCGGTGTGCAAGCGAAAGGACATCGACAGAGCCTCCGCCCGCAAGTTTATCGAAAGCCATGAGGAGCAGCGCGCCTCTTACTACGATTACTATACAGGCAAGAAGTGGGGACACAGCGAGAGCTACGACCTCTGCATCAACAGCAGCCATCTGGGAATCGAAGAAACAGAGAAGTTTATCGCAGAATTTATCAGAAAGAAATTCGGACTTAGTGATTAATGATTAGTGATTAGTGATTAATTTTAGGGACATAAAATATTAAACATCATATAAATGAAGAAGATTATGCTTTTGGGCTCAGGCGAACTGGGCAAGGAGTTTACCATCGCCGCAAAGCGAGCAGGACAGTATGTCATCGCTTGCGACAAGTACGACAATGCACCAGCCATGCAGGTAGCCGACGAGCGAGAAGTGTTCTCAATGCTCGATGGCGACGCATTGACCGCTGTGGTTGAGAAACATCACCCAGACATCATCGTGCCTGAGATTGAAGCTATCCGCACCGAGCGTCTCTTCGACTTCGAGAAGGAGGGCATTCAGATTGTACCTTCGGCACGTGCCGTGAACTACACCATGAACCGCCGTGCCATCCGCGACCTGGCTGCCAAGGAACTGGGTCTTCGCACAGCCAAGTATTTCTATGCAAAGACTTTCGAGGAGTTCAAGAACGCTGCCGATGAGATTGGTTTCCCATGCGTAGTAAAGCCACTGATGAGTTCCAGCGGTCATGGACAGAGCTATGTTCACAACGATGATGAGCTGGTGGAGGCTTACAAGGAAGCGATGGAGGAAGGTCGTGGCGACGTGAAGGAAGTGATTATCGAGGAATTCATCGACTTCGATTCAGAATTCACCCTCCTCACCGTAACCCAGAAGGATGGCCCTACCCTCTTCTGCCCACCTATCGGACACGTACAGAAGGGCGGCGACTACCGTGAGAGCTGGCAACCATTCCAGCTTCCAGAGGAGGCCTTGAAGAAGGCTGAGCACATTGCCGGCGAAGTAACCAAGGCGCTGACCGGTGCTGGTCTCTGGGGCGTAGAGTTCTTCCTGAGCAAGCAGGGCGAGGTAATTTTCTCGGAGTTGAGCCCTCGTCCACACGATACAGGTATGGTTACCCTCGGTCACACCACCAACCTGAGCGAGTTTGAGCTCCACTTCCGTGCCGTGATGGGCTTGCCTATCGCCGGAATCCATCTGGAGCACATCGGCTGTTCTGCCGTCATCCTCTCTCCTGAGGAAAGCACAGAGCCATTGAACTACAATATGCTCGATGCCTTGAAGGAAGACCACACCCGCATCCGCATCTTCGGCAAGCCAGAGGCTCACGTAGGTCGCCGCATGGGTGTCGTTCTCTGCTATGGCGAGAAGGGCGAAGACCTGAATGCGCTCCGCGACAAGGCAAAGCGCCTGGCAAAGACCGTTTTGGGCACCGACCCATATATGAAGAAATAAGATTCATGAAAGAAATAGGAAAAATCATCCGTTTCCAGAACACGCATCAATCCGAAGACTTCCAGGCTACGAATGTGGAGGATTTCAAGGATGTGCCCTTTCACATCAGGCGCACCTACTGGACTTACGATATTCCGGCAGGTGCTGCCCGCGGAGGTCACGCCCACAAGGAATGCCTGGAAGTAATCATCGCAGCCAGCGGTTCCTTCACGGTTACGCTGGATGATGGAAACCGGAAGCAATCCTATCTTCTCAACCGCCCCGACCAGGGACTACTCGTCAACACAGGCATCTGGCGAACGCTGGAAAACTTCTCAGCCGGTTCGGTCTGTCTGGCCCTGGCTTCGGAATTGTACGATGAAGCTGATTATATCTATGATTACGACGAGTTTCTCAAATACGCAAGGCATCATGCTTGAAACTATCCAATACGCAAGACATCATGTTTGAAATCATCAAATACACTCCCGAATATCGCCAGCAATGGGATGAGTATGTGGCAAAAGCCCGAAACGCTACGTTTCTCTTTTACCGCAACTATATGGATTACCATTCCGATAGGTTCAAGGACTATTCTCTCCTGTTCTTCAAGAAGGGAAAGCTCCATTCCATCCTGCCAGCCCATCAGGTAGGCAAGACCCTCTGCTCGCATTTCGGACTCACCTATGGCGGACTGATCATGAACATTCACGTCACGATTTCAGATGTCTGCCAACTCTTTGAGGAACTGAATGTCTATCTGCGTCTTCAGGGTTTCGAAAAGGTACAGTATCGTCCTATTCCCTGGATCTATCATCTCCATCCTTCAGAAGAAGACCTCTATGCCATCTTCTGGAAATGCAAGGCTCAGCTTTCGCTTCGCAATATCGGCACAACCATCTTTATGCAGCAGAAATTGCGCTGGCGCAAAGACCACCTGCGCCGTCTGAAGAAGGCTCATCAGAATGGAGTGACCGTAGTGAGAGATGCAAGCCTGTCGGAATTCTGGGAGGTATTGAATGAGAACCTGGAAAAGCGATTTGGTGCAAAACCGGTACACACGCTTCAGGAAATGGAACTTCTGAAAAGCCGGTTCCCCGAGAATATCATCCAATACAATGCTTATCGCAACGGGCACATCATAGGAGGACTCACCTTTTATATTACCCAGCAAGTGGTACACGGACAATACAGTTCTACCAACGATGAGGGAAAGGAATTCGGAGCCATGGAGGCTATCTACGAACAGATTATGTATCATGATTACCCCGATTATCCCTATCTGGACTTCGGCAGTTCTACGGAACAGCAGGGAGCCTGGATCAATGAGGGCCTCATCGCCCACAAGGAAGGTTACGGAGGAAGAGGCGTGGTTTACGACACCTATGAATGGACAGTATAAAGAGAAATCCCGAAGTTCACACGATAGTGAGCTTCGGGATTTCTGCCTTTTACAAAAGTATAACTGTCACACCACGGGCAGCTTGCGCACCCATTACCAGAGCCTGCTCGATATCTGCAGTCTTGGAAGGACCGCTGATGAAAATACCGAAATTATACTTCGGATCCATCTCGATACGGGCATAAGCCTCATGCATATTGTTAACTACCTTATCTTTCTGAAGGAAAATCACAAGATATTCGGAGATGAAAAGCACCGCCTTCTCCTTCATGGTCTGAGGAATCCAGACGCAGCCATTCTCGGCAACACCCACTTCTCCACGGACAATACCCACATCGGTACCATTCAGGTCGTTGGCTTCAGCCACGGTATCAGGATTCTTCTGCGCGATGGTAATCTCAGGCAGGTTGGAAGCAAAGACCTTCGCCTCCGGATAAGCCTTCTTCACCAGCTCATCCAGGCTCTCGCCCGCCTCTGCCTCTATCACGTGTCCACCCACAGACTCAGTCATCTCAATAAACTGCTTCAAGGTATCCTCATACTGGATTCCCTTGACATCTACGGCAGGCATATCGAATTGAACGTGCGTATTCTTACGCAACTTGTTCAGGAAATCTTCTTTATTCATTGAACTTTGAAATTTGAACTTTGAACTTTATGATTAGCCACTACTTCACCTTTCCTTCTTTCCAAAGCTGGTGGAAGCTCTTCTTCGCAAACTCAGGCATGGTGTGACCGATACCCCACGCATTCCAGTTGCTGAAGTGCGTGCAGCACTCAGGAATCAGATTGACAAGTGGCGCAAACTTCAAGGCTGTGGTGTAGAGCGCAGGACGATCGAAGAGATATTTCATGCCATTCGACATCGCCTTCTTCACAGGATTAGCCTTGCCCAATCTCTCCAGACTCTGGCGCCAAGCGTAAATCTGCGAACCAGGACCTACCTTGGAAGGGCATACATTGTCGCAAGACAAGCACAAGGTGCAGGCTGAAACATTGTCGCTGTACTTCTGAGGATTCTTCAGCATTCCCAGGTTCACACCGATAGGACCCGGAATGAAATAGGTGTAGCTGTATCCGCCTGAACGGCGATAAACCGGACAGGTGTTCATGCAGGCTCCGCAGCGCATGCACTTCAAGGTCTGCCAGTGATCCTTGTCGGCGAGAATATCGCTTCTGCCATTATCCACCAGAACCACATGCATCTCAGCACCCGGACGAGCCTGGCGGAAATGAGAGGTAAAGGCGGTGGTAGGCTGACCGGTTCCGCAGCGGCAGAGCAGGCGCTGGAATACAGCCAGTGACTTATAGTCAGGAACTAACTTCTCGATACCCATTGCCACGATGTGGAGCTTAGGCATGGAAGTGGTCATATCGGCATTACCCTCGTTGGTGCAGACCACGCAATCGCCTGTGGCAGCCACGCCGAAGTTGCAGCCGGTCATACCTGCTCCTGCTTCCATAAACTGGTCGCGGAGATGATGGCGGGCGCAGCGGGTCAGATAAGTAGGATCGTAGTTACCGATTTCCTTGGAGATTCCCTTCTCCTCGAACATCTTTCCCACTTCCTCACGCTTCAGGTGGATGGCAGGCATCACGATGTGGCTAGGCTTCTGACCCAAGAGCTGGATGATGCGCTCACCCAGGTCGGTCTCTACCACATCGATTCCGTGCTGCTCCAGATAAGGATTCATCTCGCACTCCTCGGTGAGCATCGACTTCGACTTCACCATCTTCTTCACGTTGTGATCCTTGAGAATACCGAGAACTATCTCATTGAATTCCTGCGCATCCTTCGCCCAGTGTACCTTTACCCCACGACTCTCCAGGTTCTTGGAAAACATATCGAGGTAATCGGCAAGATGGGTAATGGTGTGCATCTTGATTTCAGAGGCATGCTCGCGGAGATCTTCCCACTCAGGAAGTTCCTGTGCCATCTTATCTCTCTTCTGACGAACAGACCAGAAGGTAGCGTCGTGCCAAGTGGTCTTCTCTACGTTCTGCGTAAACTTCGCAGCTCTCTTGGAATGTTCTGTACTCATAGTCCTGCAGCTAAAATTTGAACAACATGGATAAACTTGATCGGCATCTTCTCCTTCTTGGCGATTCCCGCCATGTGCATCAGACAGGAAGAATCCGGTCCGGTGACATATTCGGCACCCGTAGCCATGTGGCGCTTGATCTTATCCTCTCCCATACGGATAGAAACGGCAGGCTCCTCGATAGAGAACATACCGCCGAATCCGCAGCACTCATCCTTGCGCTCCGGCTCGTGGATGGTAATGCCTTCCACCATATTCAACAGGTCGATAATCTTGTTGAATGGCTTGATGTGTCGCTCAGATGGAGACGACAAGCCCAGTTCCCGCACACCATGGCAACTGTTGTGCACACTCACCACGTGTGGGAATTTGCCCGGCACATGATCCACCTTCAGCACATCGTGAAGGAACTCCACAACATCCATGATCTTCTTTGATGAAATACACTCGTGCTTACCCTCCAGAATCTTAGGGTAATACACCTTAACGTAAGCGGCACATGAAGCTGAAGGAGCTACGATGTAATCGTAATCCTTGAACAGCTCATCAAATGTCTCTATGACCTTCTCCGACTTATCCTGAAAACCCGCGTTAGCCATCGGCTGACCGCAGCAAGTCTGCTTTTCGGGATAACCGACATCCAGTCCGTAGTGCTTTAATAACTTGTATGTAGCCACACCCGCTTCAGGGTATAAAGCATCCACATAACAAGGGACGAATAATCCGACTTTCATTGTTGTTATCACTTTATCTTGTAAGCTATTGTTTTATTATTCTCGAAACATTCTACTACATTTCTGTAGGCGCTGCAAAAGTAACAAAAAAATAGCAAAAATGAGACAATCCCGAAAGGATTTTTAAATAATTGATGTTATTTAACTGTAAAGAATGGCAGAAAATTTGGATGATTCAGATATTTAACGTATCTTTGCTGCCCGAAATAGTGTATCTTCCTTAGTAATCTGACTAAGAAACTAAATAGATACTAAACAAGACATTTTCAGAAGAGACTTTTTATTATTAAGAATAAACTTATAGTTATATAAAGATGAAGAAACAGCTTAAGAAAGTCCTAGTCCTGGGTTCCGGTGCGTTGAAGATCGGCCAGGCAGGTGAGTTTGACTATTCCGGTTCGCAGGCTCTCAAGGCTTTGCGTGAGGAGGGTATTAGTTCCGTCCTTATCAATCCAAACGTTGCTACAATTCAGACGAGTGAAGGTATTGCTGACAAGGTTTATTTCTTGCCGGTGACACCTTTTTTTGTAACTGAAATCATCAAGAAGGAACGCCCAGACGGCATCATGCTGGCTTGGGGTGGACAGACGGGTTTGAACGTTGGTACAGAACTCTACCTCAGTGGTGTGCTCAAGGAGTATGGCGTGGATGTGTTGGGTACCTCTGTAGAGGCTATCATGAACACAGAAGACCGCGACCTCTTCGTAAAGGAGCTTAACAAGGTTGACCTCAAAGTTCCAGTAAGCCACGCTTGCGAGAACATGGAGGAGGCTGTTGCTGCAGCCCGCAACATCGGCTACCCTATCATGATCCGTTCTGCCTATGCGCTGGGTGGTCTCGGTTCTGGTGTCTGCAAGACTGAAGAGGAGTTCAAGGAGATTGCTGAATCAGCCTTCACTTTTGCACCTCAGGTACTCGTTGAGGAGAGCTTGAAGGGATGGAAGGAGATTGAGTTTGAGTGCATCCGTGATGCAAACGACCGTTGCTTCACCGTTGCCTCTATGGAAAACTTCGACCCACTGGGTATCCACACGGGTGAGTCTATCGTAGTAGCTCCTACCTGTTCTCTTACCGACGAGCAGGTGAAGATGTTGCAGGACATCGCCGTGAAGTGCGTTCGTCACCTCAACATCGTGGGTGAGTGCAACATCCAGTATGCTTTCAATGCTGAGACCAACGACTACCGTATCATCGAGATCAATGCTCGCTTGAGCCGTTCTTCTGCTCTTGCATCTAAGGCTACAGGTTATCCTTTGGCTTTCGTTGCAGCTAAGATTGCCCTCGGTTACACACTCGACCAGATTGGCGAGATGGGTACTCCTAACTCTGCTTATGTGGCTCCATCACTCGACTATATGATCTGCAAGATTCCTCGTTGGGACCTTACCAAGTTTGCCGGTGTAAGCCGCAAGATTGGTTCTTCCATGAAGTCTGTAGGCGAAATCATGTCTATCGGCCGCTCATTCGAGGAGATGCTCCAGAAGGGTCTCCGTATGATTGGTCAGGGAATGCACGGTTTCGTTGGCAACGACCACACCAAGTTCGACAACCTGGATGAGGAGCTTTCCAACCCTACCGACCTCCGTATCTTCGCCATCGCCCAGGCTTTGGAGGAAGGCTACACCATCGAGCGCATCGAGGAGTTGACCAAGATTGACCCTTGGTTCATCGAGCGCATGAAGAATATCGTAGATTACAAGCACAAGCTTTCTACATACAATACATTGGAGGAGATTCCAGCCGAGGTATTGCGCGAGGCTAAGGTATTGGGCTTCTCTGACTTCCAGATTGGCCGCTTCGTATTGAAGACCAAGGATACCAACATGGAGAAGGAGGTTCTCGCTGTCCGTGCCCTGCGCAAGAAGCTGAACATTCTTCCTGCCGTGAAGCGCATCCCTACTGTGGCTAGCGAGCATCCTGACCTCACTAACTATCTCTACATGACATACGCTGTAGAGGGTTACGACATCAACTACTACAAGAACGAGAAGTCTGTCATCGTTCTCGGTTCAGGTGCTTACCGCATCGGTTCTTCTGTAGAGTTCGACTGGTGTTCAGTAAACGCTATCAACACAGCACGCAAGTTGGGTTACAAGTCAATCATGATCAACTACAACCCGGAGACCGTATCTACCGACTACGATATGTGCGACCGTCTCTACTTCGATGAGCTTTCATTCGAGCGTGTACTCGATGTCATCGACCTGGAGTCACCACGTGGTGTGATTGTTTCTGTAGGTGGTCAGATTCCTAACAACCTGGCTATGAAGCTCCATCGCCAGTCTGTACCAATCCTGGGTACATCTCCTGTCAACATCGACCGTGCCGAGAACCGTGGTAAGTTCTCTGCCATGCTCGATAAGTTGGGTATCGACCAGCCTAAGTGGAGCGCCCTCACATCTATGGAGGATGTTCAGAAGTTCATCGACGAGGTAGGCTATCCTGTGCTCGTTCGTCCATCTTACGTTCTTTCCGGTGCAGCCATGAACGTTTGCCACAACGATGACGAGTTGCGTCGCTTCCTGGAGGCAGCTTCTGAGGTTTCCAAGGAATACCCAGTGGTTATCTCTCAGTTTATGACAGAGACCAACGAGATTGAGTTTGACGGTGTGGCTCAGAACGGTGAGATTGTTGAGTATGGTATTTCAGAGCACGTAGAGTATGCAGGTGTTCACTCTGGTGACGCTACCATGACCTTCCCAGCTCAGCAGATTTCCTTCGCTACAGCCCGTCAGATCAAGAAGATTTCACGTGCCATTGCCAAGGAGCTCAACATCTCTGGTCCTTTCAATATCCAGTACCTGGCTAAGGGTCGTGATGTAAAGGTAATCGAGTGTAACCTCCGTGCATCCCGTTCATTCCCATTCGTGAGCAAGGTATTGAAGCGTAACTTCATCGAGACGGCTACCCGCATCATGCTCGACGCTCCATATCAGAAGCCAGACAAGTCTGCCTTCGATATCGACCGTATGGGTGTGAAGGCATCACAGTTCTCATTCGCCCGTTTGCAGAACGCCGACCCAGTTTTGGGTGTAGATATGAGTTCTACCGGTGAGGTAGGTTGTATGGGTGATACTTTCGAGGAGGCATTGCTCAACTCATTGATTGCCACTGGCTACAAGATTCCTTCAAAGGACAAGGGCATCATGCTTTCAAGCGGTGGTGCGAAGGAGAAGGCTTCTCTGCTCGACGCTGCCCAGGCTTTGGTTAAGAATGGTTACACTATCTACGCTACAGCCGGCACAGCGAAGTTCCTGAACGAGAACAACGTGAAGGCTACAGCCGTAGGATGGCCTGATGAGGACCACAAGGATATCCCTAACGTGATGCAGATGATTGCCGACCACAAGTTCGACCTCATCGTCAACATCCCTAAGAATCACACCAAGCGTGAGTTAACCAATGGTTACAGAATCCGTCGTGGCGCTATCGACCACAACATTCCTCTGATCACCAATGCCCGCTTGGCTTCCGCCTTCATCGAGGCATTCTGCACATTGAGCCAGGATCAGCTTCAGATTAAGAGCTGGCAGGAATACGAGTAACCTCACGCAGATTTATATGAAATACGCCCTGTAAGGCCCAAGCCTTACGGGGCTTTTTTATTCCCTGCCATGAGAAAAAGGAGGCGAAATGATGGCTATCTCATTATTTTATTGTACCTTTGCAAACAGAAAATAAGAATAAAACATGATAGTTTGTATAGCAGAGAAACCGAGCGTGGCTAAGGACATTGCCCGAATCATCGGGGCTACGTCGGCGCGCGACGGTTATATGGAAGGTAATGGTTACCAAGTAACATGGACTTTCGGCCACCTTTGTGAGCTGAAGGAACCGGATGATTATACTCCGATGTGGAAACATTGGAGCCTTTCGGCATTGCCGATGATTCCACAGCGCTTCGGCATCAAGCTCATCAACGATGAAGGTATCAAGAAACAGTTTGCCACCATCGAGAAACTGATGCAGGCTGCCGACAGCATCATCAACTGCGGTGACGCCGGACAGGAAGGAGAGCTCATCCAGAGATGGGTGATGCAGAAGGCTCAGGCAAAATGCCCCGTCAAGAGACTGTGGATTTCATCCATGACCGATGAAGCCATCAAGCA
>ERZ791628.766-NODE-766-length-10800-cov-3.75151_pt1 | contig 10800 bp, 11 predicted proteins | sample MGYA00510265_ERZ791628 | MGnify/ENA primary metagenome ERZ791628 (study PRJEB30046, sample SAMN00715184) | human gut metagenome | study: EMG produced TPA metagenomics assembly of the A metagenome-wide association study of gut microbiota in type 2... | reverse complement strand
TCTCAACTCCCTCTTTGATGGCGAGCAGGTCGTAAAGGACGTGACGTTCCTCAATAGCGAGCATGTCGGGGATATCAGTTCCGACCGCAAGGCCATTTTCGACGTCTATTGTGAGAACGAGCAAGGCGAGAAGTTTATCGTCGAGATGCAGAATGCCTATCAGACTTTTTTTAAAGACCGTTCTCTCTACTACGCAACCTTCCCGATTCGCGAGCAAGCCGAGAAGGGTGACGTATGGGACTACCAGCTCAAACACGTCTATGTGGTAGCTTTGCTCAACTATAAGATGAGCGACTCCGCGTTCTCTCCTGACACTATCAACCACGATATTGGCCTGCTTGACAAGCAGACTCATCGCGTGTTCAACGACAAACTAACCTTCAAATACGTCGAAATCTCGAAGTTTGACAAGTGTTTGGAAGAACTAGAGTCCAATTATGACAAGTGGCTCTATGTCCTTCGCAACCTTTCCCGCCTCGATAGCCAACCCGACTATTTGCGCAATGAGATTTTCAACCGTCTGTTCTCTGAAGCCGAGATAGCTCACTTCTCCAAAGTGGAGCTCCGCGAATATGAGGACAGCCTCAAAGCCTATCGCGATATCAAAAACTCGTTGGATACTGCAAAAGCCGAAGGCCTTGCTGAAGGATTTGGCAAGGGGCGTGTTGAAGGTCACGCCGAAGGTCGTGCCGAAGGCCTTGTTGAAGGGCGTGCCGAAGGTCGTGCCGAAACCCTTGTAGAGGTCGCCAAAAACCTCTTGTCAATTGGTACACCGATTGAAAGTATCATGAAGGCGACAGGCATGACCGAGGACGAAATCAAGGATTTGGCCTAACAAATTCACCATGTACTAACAAAAACCATGTCCCCATCCGAGTGGCGGCATAGCGCAGAGCGATACTGCGATGGGGAACAATGTCGTATTAACGTCCGAATGAAGTTTGTCCAAAATATTAACAAAACTCCTTTACCGTCGTCTCGTCCGTGATAGCCAGGTTGCCCAGACTGATGTCCGTCACGGCCTGGTTGCCCTTCCCGTTGATCTTGATCGACTTGATGGAACCGTGCGTCACCTCATAGGGTGCCACGATGCTTGCCCCCGCTTGGGCCTCCTGCTTGGTGAGATAGACCGGAGCCTTGCCGAGATTCGCCGAGACAAACTTGTTGTAGTCGCTGCGTCCATTGCGAGCACCGCCGAAGGCGAGCTTCAGATAAGGCGTCAGCACCTGATACATACGAATGACGTTCGTCCACTTCATGCGCTGCTTCTGCTGACCATTGGTCTTCGCGTTGGTCGTCTGAGTGATCTTCTCAGACACGACGGTCTGACCACCGTTCTGCTTGAAGGTAAAGCTACCTACTGATCCCTGGAGTTTGGTTAAGATACCATTGAGTCTTGCCATAATTGTAAAGTTTTAAAAATTTGAAAATGTTTTGAGTTGGGAGCATTCTCCCTTGTTTCTCCCTTGCTTCTTCTATTGTTTCCGTATCGTTTCCGTATTGTTTCCGCTTCCGGAAGCGAGAACGATAGGAGAACGATAGGAGGACGATACGAGAACGATACGGGATTGATACGAGAACGATACGGAAACGATACGTACCCGATACGTGACCGATTCATTTTGCCGTCGTTCTGCGGACTTGGTGGGACTGCGATTTTGTTTCATTGCCTTGAAAGTTTTTGAAGTTGATAATGATTCTCTTTGTCAGCTGCGTTACTGATAACATTTGCAAAGACAATGCAAATGAGCGCAATGAAAGCGTGCTTTCAAATTGCCGAGTGCAGCTTGTCTTATGCAAAATTACGAAATGGCGCAACCGAATGCAAATCCATTCATAACCGTTTACAATCCGTTTACAATCCATTCATAATCCGTTCATTCCGTTCGTAATTCATTTACCCATTTTCTCATAAATAACCAAAACCGCATTATGAACGACGTAAAAATTAGCATCTACGACAGTATCGTCCAGGTTCTGCCCAACGCCACAAAGGCCGTACAAAACTTCAATGGCGATCAGTTTGCCGAGAAAATTCTCAGAAAGCAGGAAGCCACTGAAGACAGTTTTTCCGATGCCGAATCCCTCGAGGTCGATTCCCCTGAAGCCAAGAAACTCGCCCTCTACATTGGCAAGGAAAGCCTCCCGGCATTCCTCGCTCAGATTCGTGACTGTAATAATGCCACAGAGCTTGCCTTGGTTGTCGTCTCCATGCTCGATCAAGAGACCAAACTCACCGAGGAAATAGTCGTAAGGAGTAGCTTCATCCAGCTCCTGTTGCCCTTCGCCACCAACATCACTTCTGGTAGAAGCGTGAACAACATTCGCGCCCGCATCAATGATGCTTTGATAGCTCGCCGTAAGTCTCACCCCAAACATTAATCGTCATGATCGGAATAGAGATAATGATAGCCCAAATAGCCGCTGCAGCATACTTTGGCTATAAGCAATACAAATTATCTGAACGACGTCACTGGAGTCCTTTTGACCTGTTTTTTGACTCTCGCGCCTCGGCATCAACCGAAGCCTCTGCAAAAGAGCAGGAAGCCCTGTCTTCCAAGGCGGAGCAGTCGGAGAAACCACAGGCGAAGCCATCTGATGCCGTTTTGGAAGACCGCATCGTACAGGCCGTCGTCGACAAACTCAAGCAGTACAAAGATCCACAGATCATCATCAACATCTTCGGTGGCAATCATATCGTGGCCCCTAATGCTCGGGAAGCCTATCAGCAGTTCCATTCCTCTTCTAAAAAAAGCAAGAACGCTGAATGATGCTACAAATATATTAAATAGTGTCAACTATCCAGGCATTAAAGATGATTGACATCATTCTGATGGCAAACAAAAGTATTAATGAACGATTAATATTCGATTAACGGTGATTAATGTAAAAAACACCACAACATTTATGTTGTCATATTATTCGTAAGAACAAAAACAATTATATTATGAGCATTTTTGCAGGAAAAACTTTAATGATTACCGGTGGAACAGGATCCTTCGGTAACGCAGTGTTGAACCGCTTCCTCCGTACGGATATCGGAGAAATCCGCATCTTCTCCCGCGATGAGAAGAAGCAGGATGATATGCGTCACGAGTACCAGGTGAAATACCCTGACGTGGCAAACAAGATCAAGTTTTTTATCGGAGACGTACGCAACTTGCAGTCGTGCCGCAATGCCATGCCTGGTGTGGATTACATCTTCCATGCCGCAGCATTGAAGCAGGTCCCGAGCTGTGAGTTCTTCCCGATGGAGGCCGTCAAGACCAATGTCATCGGCACGGACAATGTCCTGACTGCTGCTATTGAGGCAGGCGTAGGTGCCGTCATCTGCCTCTCCACCGACAAGGCCGCCTATCCCATCAACGCCATGGGTATCACCAAGGCCGTGGAGGAGAAGATCGCCGTCGCCAAGAGTCGCTACTCAGGCAATACCAAGATCTGCTGTACCCGCTACGGCAACGTGATGTGCTCCCGTGGTTCTGTTATTCCCCTGTGGATTGATCAGATTCGTAATGGCAATCCCATCACGCTGACCGAGCCCAAGATGACCCGCTTCATCATGTCGCTGGAGGAGGCCGTCGATCTCGTCCTCTTTGCTTTCGAGCATGGCCACAACGGTGACATCCTCGTGCAGAAAGCTCCTGCCTGCACCATCCAGACCCAGGCTGAGGCTGTTTGCGAGCTCTTTGGAGGCAAGAAGGAGGATATCAAAGTGATCGGTATCCGCCACGGAGAGAAGATGTATGAGACATTGCTTACTAAGGAGGAGTGCGCCAAGGCCGAGGACATGGGCAACTTCTATCGTGTACCCGCTGACAACCGCGGTCTGAACTACGACAAGTTCTTCAAGGAGGGCGACACCAAGCGTTCCGAGATAGAGGAGTTCAACTCCGACAACACCTACCGCCTGAACCTTGAGGAGACCAAGGCCAAGATCGCCTCCTTGGAGTATATTCAGAAAGAATTGAAAGGCGAGGGCAACTTCGTGCAGTAAACGAACACGAATAAATAAGTAGTTTTAAGTACGAACACGAATCACACGAATTTAACGAATAAATAAGTAGTATTAAGTATGAATGCAGATAGACCTGATTAAACAGATAATATTCGTGTTATTAGAGTAATTCGTGTTCAAATATCATCTGTATTTTCTGGGTAATCTGTATTAGAATTTCGTGTTATAGTCTAATACGTGTTCAAATATAATAGTATGAGAATTTTAGTAACTGGTGCCAAAGGCTTCGTCGGCAAGAACCTTTGCGCCCAACTCAATAACATCAAAGACGGCAAGGCCCGTTGCTACGGCGACTTGACGATCGAGGAAGTCTTCGAGTACGACCTCGACTCCACTCCCGAGCAACTCGACACATGGTGCAAGGAGTGCGACTTCGTGTTCAATCTCGCTGGCGTCAACCGCCCCAAGGACAATGACGAATTCATGAAGGGTAACTTCGGCTTCGCCTCCACTTTGCTCGACACGCTGAAAGCTCATAAGAACACTTGCCCCGTGATGCTTTCCAGCTCCCAACAAGCCTCCTTGACGGGCCGCTTCGGTAACAGCGAATACGGTCGCAGCAAGAAGGCTGGTGAGAACCTGTTCTTGGAGTATGGTAAGGAAACAGGTGCCAAAGTATTGGTGTATCGTTTCCCCAACCTATATGGCAAATGGTGCAGACCTAATTATAATAGTGCCGTAGCCACATTCTGCAACAACATCGCCAATGACCTTCCCATCACAGTCAACGATCCAAGTGTAGAACTTGAACTGCTCTACATCGATGACCTTGTGGAAGAGATGATCCGCGCCTTGAAGGGCGAGGAGCACCATTGCGAGTTTGAAGGACTTGAAGTACTTCCTTCGGCAGAAGGCAAGTACTGCTATTGCCCCGTCATTCACAAAGCAACCCTCGGCGAAATCGTGGCCCTGCTCCATCAGTTTGCCGACATGCCCAAGACCTTGATGATTCCCGAGATCCCCGCCGACTCCTTCGCCAAGCGTCTGTACAGCACCTTCCTGTCATACCTTCCCAAGGAAAAGGCCATCTTCGATTTGAAGATGAATGTCGATGCCCGCGGTTCGTTCACCGAACTCGTCCACACCCTCAACTGCGGACAGGTAAGCATCAACATCTCCAAGCCCGGTATCACCAAGGGTGAGCATTGGCACCACACCAAGTGGGAACAGTTCATCGTCGTCTCGGGCCACGGCCTCATCCAGCTCCGCAAGGAAGGTACCGACGAAGTGTTGAACTATGAAGTTAGTTGCGACAAAATCCAATCCGTCATCATGCTCCCCGGTTACACCCACAACATCATCAACCTCTCCGACACCGAAGACCTCGTCACCGTCATGTACTGCAACGAGATATTCGATCCGAACAGGCCCGACACCTACTTTGACAAAGTCGAAAAATAACGAACACAGATAAAGGTTATTCGGAACACGAATTGCTCAAATCGAACGAATATGATTTATCACAAGCAAGAAAGCTACAATATAACAGGCGCTGCCATGCACGTTTACAACACGCTTGGTCCTGGCTTTCTTGAAGCGGTATATCAAGAAGCTCTTGAGTTAGAGTTAGCTAAACGCAATATTCCGTATGAAAGAGAGAAAGAGTTAAGCATCTCCTACAATGGAGTCGTATTGAAGCAAACATACCGAGCCGACTTCGTATGTTACGGCAATATTATAGTTGAGTTAAAAGCTGTGGCACATTTAGATGATACACACAGAAGTCAAGTCTTCAATTATCTAAAAGCTACAGGGTATAAACTTGGACTCCTTTTAAACTTCGGAAACGCGGACGGTTTGGAATTCGAGCGAAAAGTAAAATAATTTTCGTATAAAAACAGCCCCGAAGAGTACGTATATAACGAATATGCTTAAGCTTTCGTGTTATTCGTATTATTCGTGTTCGTACTAACAAATACATTTATGGAAAAGCAACCAAAATTCGATTATTCAGATATTAAGTTTAAAGACAACGGCAAATTAAAGTTGATCATCGTTGTCGGCACACGTCCCGAGATCATCCGTCTCGCCGCCGTCATCAACAAGTGCCGCCAGTACTTTGACGTGATTCTCGCCCACACAGGCCAGAACTACGATTACAACCTCAACGGTATCTTCTTCAAGGATCTGAAGCTCGCAGAGCCCGAGGTCTATATGGATGCTGTCGGTGACGACCTTGGCGCTACCTGCGGCAACATCATTAACTGCTCGTACAAGCTCTTCGCCCAGACCAAGCCCGACGGCGTACTGGTCCTTGGCGACACCAACAGCTGCCTCAGCGTTATCGGAGCGAAGCGACTTCACATTCCTATCTTCCACATGGAGGCCGGCAACCGCTGCAAAGACGAATGTCTCCCTGAAGAGACCAATCGCCGTATCGTAGACATCATCAGTGATGTTAACATGGCCTACTCTGAGCACGCAAGAAGATACCTCGCCGACTGCGGCCTACCCAAGGAGCGCACCTATGTCACAGGGTCCCCCATGGCAGAAGTCCTCCACAACAACCTCGCCGATATCGAGGCCAGCGACGTGCACCAACGCCTCGGCCTGGAGAAAGGCAAGTACATTCTCCTGTCCGCCCATCGCGAGGAAAATATCGACACGGAGAAGAACTTCCTCTCCCTCTTTACTGCTATCAACAAGATGGCGGAGAAGTACGACATGCCCATCCTCTACAGTTGTCATCCTCGTTCACGCAACCGTCTCGCTGCCTCAGGCTTCCAACTCGACCCACGTGTCATCCAGCATGAGCCCCTCGGTTTCCACGACTACAACTGCCTCCAGATGAACGCCTTCGCCGTCGTCAGCGATAGCGGAACCCTTCCCGAGGAATCCTCTTTCTTCACCAGTATCGGCCACACCTTCCCCGCCATCTGCATCCGTACTTCTACCGAGCGTCCCGAGGCCATCGACAAGGGCGACTTCGTCATTGCTGGTATCGACGAGAAATCCTTGCTCCAAGCCGTTGACACCGCTGTAGAGCTTTGCCGTGACGGTCAGCACGGCATCCCTGTCCCCGACTATGTGGATGAAAATGTTAGCACGAAGGTGGTGAAGATCGTACAAAGCTACGTGGGCATTGTAAACAAGATGGTGTGGCGTAAGTTCTAACCGAGTTTGTGCGCGGCGGCGATGACACCTATGTGGTGCGCAAGCAACGCAAGACCCCTTCCATCCTCCAGAAATACCTTCTCGTCGTTACCTATTGCGACGATGAAAAGAACGAATGGCACATGCTCTTGCCTACGGAACTCCGTGAGTCCCTTGCCCCGAATCTTCCATTCTTCTTAGACTGTGCGATGAAAGGTGTCAAGGCTCCCTCAGCCAAAGAACTCAGAATCATGTCCGCTTTGCAGCGCTTCATGGGTGGTGAGTAATGCGGTGCGGATTGTGCACTCCTGCATAGTCTAAAAGCATTAACGACGGATTAATGTCTGATTAACAGCGATTAATGTGAAAGCCCTTGGCGGCTTGCCCGCCGTGAATCCAGCTTTCATGTATTCTCTATATGAAAGCTGCAAGATAAGCAATTTGATTTTTGGTAGGTACATAGAGGATATTCTTACCCGCATGAAAGACGGGGATAAGGACTATCGGGCTATGCTTCCATTTTTCAATGTTGAGAAAACAAGTGAGGTGACGGGGTGCGCTTAGGTTTCTCTTCGCTCTAAAAACTATAGTAACTCATTTTTTCTAAACCTAAACGCCTAACTGCTTGGAAAATAACGGGGACGCTGTATTGGTGATATACCTAACACTTGATAAAGTATGATAAGTAAAAGAAAGATTTCATCAACAAGGTTGCTTGCTGCTACATTACTTTTTTGTAATATAGCTGTGTCGGCACAAGAAGTTGTGCCAATGCTTACAACAAAGTATAGTCAGACAGCACCGTATAATAACAGTTGCCCAGATAATTCAGCGGCTGGATGTGGACCTGTGGCTGTTGCGCAGATACTAACGAAGTATAAACAACCTATCCATGGTTATGGAAGTGTTTCGTACCAAAGTGGAGCAAATAAGTATGCAGTGGATGTTGATTTTGAAAACTACATTTTTGACTGGGATAATATTAAAGAAGATTATCGAGATGAATATACCGAACAACAAGCCAAGGCTGTTGCTGATTTAGTATATGCTTGTGGTGCTGCAATGTATGCGCAATATGGCTCGGCAACATCTATCAACAATTATGCAAAGATGCTTTATGGCTTGCAGCACAACCTCCATATTTCTAAGAATGCAAGATATTTGCGTCGGCAACACTATTCTACAGCAGAGTGGATAGAAATGCTGAATACGCAGCTTCGAGCAGGCCATCCTGTATTCTACCGTGGCACATGGCTGTTTGATGGTACAGAAGCTGGGCACATGTTTGTAATTGATGGTCTTGATTCAGAAGGCAAGTATCATGTGAATTTCGGACATTCTGGTAGTGGTGATAAGTTTGCAGACATCAATGTGCTCAATCAAAGTGGTACTAAGCCAGGTGGTCGTGGCGTTTGCTATAACGCCACACAAGCTATGGTCATCAACTGCTACCCTACACCAGAATACACAGACTATCCATTGCAGAGATGTATTTCTGAGGAAGCTATCATCTTGAATATGGACACCTTACTGAGACAGATAACAGTAAATTTGGGCGAGAAGTTCACGCTCAGTTGCAATCTCAGAAACTATAGTTTGCAGAAAGCGACCGTAAACTATGGTTGGGGACTTGAAAAAGACGGTCAATTTATCGACATCCTGCGTCAACGTACCTATGGACTGAGCGCCGGAAACAAGTTTGCGGAAACACGTCACTTGGATTTTGCGTTGCCTACAACTCTTGAAGATGGCATCTATAAGTTGGTATTATACTCCAAGTCAGATATAGAACCCACATGGAGCAAAGTGTGGATTTCCGCTCCTACAGAAGTAGAAGTAAAAGTCAATGGTGGCAAGGCTGAGATAATTGTTCCCGACAATCATTTGGGAGATCCTAAACTGTATTTAGAAAAAGACATCATAGAGGTTGAGAATCCTTTCGGTAAAACCGTTTCTGGAAGAGCGTTTGAGATGAACTTTGTCAACCCTTCAACCAATAATTTCCAAAACAAGATTAAATTGGAAATTGTCGCGGATGGCGCAGATTATAGGTATGAGACCACGCAGCCAATATTCAGCCAATCTAAGACTACATACCACATATTGGTTCCACAGGCAGCGGTTGCCCTCGAAGGAAAGAGTTTAACTTCTATAAAGGCTTACTATTACAACACCATAGAAGATGCTTATACACTTTTGGGTACAACAGAACCATCAGGTATCAATGTACCAGAAACGGAAGCAGCAAAGGGGGACGTCTTCATCTATTCTGCCAACGGAGTCCTAATTCAGCGTATAGCCGCAGAGAATGTTGCGGAAAGTTACGGAAATATCCTCAAATCGCTTCCTCGTGGAGTATATGTAATAAAAGAAGCAAATAAAGTAAGAAAGATTGCTTTATAATTGTTTTAAGAGAGATCTTGATAATAAAATTTAACAACTAAATATATGGGCACTTGCAAAAGTGCCTTTACAAAGGTTTTGCCCTAAATGACTCACAAACAAAAAACTTCAAAAAGGAAATATGATTAAAGATTTGATTTTAAAGAGCCATTTCAACAGATTCTTAGAGTCTTGGAATATAAACAATGCCCAAAACGTCCATGAAGAGGCTCGAGAGTTTGAACGCTTTGTTAATTATACAATATTAAGTATGGACGATCCAAGTGCCTTTATAGGTAAACCAGAATTATTGGATTGTTGTTGTGTCGGTGGTGCTGATGATGCAAAGTTAGATGGAATTGGTGTAAAAGTCAATGGACAGATTGTTTCGTCAGAAGAGGAAATATTGCAAATTGTTGGTTTGTCAAAGAAAATAGAGGTGGAGTTTGTTATAATCCAATCTAAAGAACAAACTAACTTTGATAATGCCGAATTCAATACATTTGGCATTGGTGTTCAGAATTTCTTTTCTGAGCCTAGTTTGCCAGAAAATGATGCGGTTGGCAGATTACGCCAACTCAAAGACTTTATTTATTCAGATAAAAATGTAATTAGAAAACTTGATGCGAATCCGTCTTTGTCGGTCTATTATGTTTTTGCAGGCACTACCCCAGACGAAGAACACCTAGCTGGATTGAAGATGATTATGAAGGATAATTTGGCTGGGTGTCGCGATTGCTTAGGAGCTATCTCTATAGATGTTATTGATGGAAAGCATTTGGTTCAGGTCTGTAAGGAGTTAGAAAATGACTTTTGTGTTGAACTTAACACTCGTGATATAATACCACTAACAGTTAACGAAAACTGCAAAATCAAAAAAGCGTATGCGTTCACATGCGAAGCCCTAGAACTGTTAAAGTTGTTAGGAAAAGAAGACGGCACTATTCGTCGCTCACTTTTCAACGACAATGTTAGAGACTATCTTGGTAATAGGGGTGGTGTCAATAGTGAAATCGAACAAACCATCATAGGTGAACCCGAGATGTTTCTTATGTGTAATAATGGAATCACAATAGTATGTTCTGATTTCATCCAAATAAGAGATAAGCTTGTTAGTATTAACAATCCTCAAGTAGTTAATGGGTGCCAAACATGTAATTCAATTTTCAGATTCAAAGACAATATAACGCTCTCGAAAGTGCAGGTTTTGATAAAGCTAATATGTACAGAGGATATTTCTATAACTAACAAAATTCAAGTTTCGCAAGTTCCTTAGCTTGCTATTTTTAGTTCATAAATCTGTATAA
>ERZ791628.763-NODE-763-length-10835-cov-37.8559_pt1 | contig 10835 bp, 13 predicted proteins | sample MGYA00510265_ERZ791628 | MGnify/ENA primary metagenome ERZ791628 (study PRJEB30046, sample SAMN00715184) | human gut metagenome | study: EMG produced TPA metagenomics assembly of the A metagenome-wide association study of gut microbiota in type 2... | reverse complement strand
CAGATTAATGTGTGTAGAATCTGCAAGATTAATTTTATAGTTTTAATAAGTAGGTTGTACAGTGGTACATCTATTTACATCTTTTACTTATAATGATCCCTGCCTGCTTGTGAAAGCCGGCAGGGCTTTTAATCCGAAAATCCAAAAGATATCATATATCTATAAATATCAACTCCTAATGAGTTGATACTTGCTTTTGTTTTTTAGGTTTACTTATCACATAAGCAAAACCCCCATCCCGCTTGAGAAAGTAGGATGGGGGATTTCTTTTAAGCTGAAAACTATTGCTTAGTATTGCAACATAGCAGCAGGAGTAATATTCAGTACCTTGCAAAGCAATCTGGCAATTTTTAATGTAGGTTCCGAACGTCCAGTAATATAATCGTTAATGCGGGAAGGGCTTATTCCGATTTCTGTTGCTAATTGTTTTTGTGTCATTTCTTTTTCACTCAGTGAAAGTTCAATGAGTTCGGATACTGAAGGCTTTCCTATAGGAAAATGTCTTTTTTCGTATGACTCCACAATATCTGACATTAATGTCAGTTCAATAGCATTTTTATCATTAGCAGGAGTTTCATCCGTTACCAATGGTAAAAGCTCTTCTATTCTGTTGAGTGCAAACTCATACTGTTCTTTTGTTATTTTTTCCATAATTCTTGATGTTAAATGTTGGTACAGTCAATTTTGTCGTATTCACTATGTGTTCCGACAAATCTTACAAAAAGTCGGCCTATAGTGAATTTTATGACAACTACTAATCTATAGTTATTTCCTCGGATGTTGAATACGTAATGTTGATTACCTACGTAATCGGCATCAGGGAAGTCTGCTCTAATATCGGAAAAGTTATGCTGCCATCTCAGCGAGACATAGTCTTGTTTCTGAGACTCAGTTCTACATTACTTATAGGAGCACTATCATTACTCGCCAAAAACTATTTTATCGTAAAGAAGAAGGCTCCTTTATTCAATAAAGAAACATCAAAGTTCTGAAGTTTTTTACGCATTATTTCATCCTTTTCATCATCACCTATATGTTTGAAGTATTCTTCAACTTCAGGATTACGAATGATGAAAGCATATTCACCCGGTTCTGCTTCAAGACTGACTTCGAGAGCTGTTACATGATGAGTGACCTCACGCACTTTTGTTTTCATCGTTACCCCTTCTGCTGCAGGCACAACATTGGCGTAACGAAACTTCTCGCCATTCAAATCCATAGTCAAAAGTTTTGCTATCTTAAACTCCATTTCCAACTTATCCATTGCGCTATACAATTGATCATCAGATAACTTTTGATTAATTTTTGCATCAATATAGCCATCATCAATAAGTCGTTTAGACACATAGTCGGTAAGTTCGCTTTGCTTATAGCTGATTTTATTATACATATACTCCATATATCTGCAATTTAAGCCTTTTCGAACTTTAAATACATAGATATTTTTAGGATCTATCTGCTCCATAAAATCTCCAACTCTACGCAAACGAAAATCGTTAACAGTCTGCTGATCAAATCCCTGTTCCCGATTTGAATAGATTGTAAACTTAGCCACACCTTTGAATTGTTCTTCTGCATGTTGATGGTTATAAATCATGTAATTCTGAACGCTGTCAACCACTTCCCTGTCAGCAAATGGCTTTTTCAGAATCCCTATGAAATCTTTAACGTAGCTTTTGATTACATTCTGTCCCAAATCCAGTACAGGACGTTCATCACTGATGTCATCACATATGGTAATGCTCATCGGTTTCAATTTGCCGTCTAATTGAGCATATACACCAACAGAATCATTATATGCTTCCATTCCGTCGTATTCAAAATCAGCTCCATATTTTTCGTTGAAATAGGTAGCTTCCTCCTTGGTTAAAGTGCGACCTTCAGCCATGATTTTCTTATATAGCGGATCATCGCTTATTCCCTGCATTTTCTGAGTCTTTTCCAGTGCAGCCTTAAATTCTTTACTTTCGAAATCAATTTTAGCATCCCCCATCATTTTCTTTGCAATTTCTTCATTTGTCATACCACCATACTGCTCTTTTAAATATTTATTCAAAGCTGCGGTATCACCTTGAAGTTCCATCATTTTTTTGAGTTGCGGATTTTCATTTAAATACTCCTGCTTGCTTCTCTCTAATGATTCCTTATATTCTACGCTTGTTGTGTCAATTGCAGCATCCTTCAAGAGATCGATTATTTTTTTGTTTCCGAAGTCGTCTTTAGTCTGCTTTTTACTCTTCGATGTAATTGACTTTGCGCTCTTATATAACTTATTAAGCGCTCCAAATTGCGCATGGCATGAAGGGATACCCAATACCAATACTAAAAAAACAAATAATATTTTTTTCATTTCTTAAGCTTTTTTATTTTAGATCTTGCTACTTCCTTATTTTATAAACTTTTCCAGACTTCATCTTAACTATATTGACACCTCGAACATATTTCTCAACTTTACATCCATTAGTTGAATAAATAGATTCTATTTTATCATTATCAACAATGGTGTGAGTAATACCGGTTGGTGTACCCTCGGTTAAATTCCAGAAATTCTTCCAGGGTTCAGCTTTCATATATACTTCCTTTGTACCTACAGGAATATATAGTTTTATTTTAGCATACTGACTATCACTAAAAGAATTACATGCAGGAGGTACTATACTCTTTAAAACAATTGTTTCCACATTTTTACAAGCAAGCCATGACATTTCTGTCACTTTTTCACCGATAGTATATTGAGTAGGAGTGCTCATTACCCAAAAGGTTTGCATATAAAAACCAGGAAGATGTCCAATATTTCTTCCTAGATAAAGATCTGTTACGTTTGTTCCAGACCATGGCTGGAAGCCTCCTATGCAAAGTTCAGTATCTCCATCTTCTATGATAAGTTTTTCTAATTTCTCACAAAATCTAAACGCATTGTTTTCTATACTTTCTACACTGTTAGGAATTACAATTTGAGTAAGTGAATTGCAACCTTCAAACATATTTTCTCCAATGATTTTCAATCCATCTTCAAATTGAATTTCTGAAAGGTTTGCACAATCAGCAAATGCAGAATAGTCTATTTTAGTAAGAGATTTTGGTATGGTAATTCTTGTTAGAGCATTGCAACCATAAAAAGAATTTGAACCTAACGTTTTTACATTATGAGGTATATTAATATCTTTTAGGTTTATACAATTACAAAATGCCTGATCCTCTATAGATTCTACATTTTTACCAAATGTAACAGAAGTCAATTTCTCTGAATTAAGGAATGACTTTATACCAATAGCAACAACCTTTAAAGTTTTTCCGTTGAAGCTAACCTCATCGGGAATTACAATATCGCCCTCATAAGAAACTTCGCTGCTGTTTGTTACCTCAGCAGTAAGATCTTTACTTGACTTGATATTGTAAAAAATACCATTAGTCTCAAAATCATAAGCAAAAAGATGAGTAGCTATACTACACAATGCAATAATAAGTAATTTTTTCTTCATATTAATATTTTTAAGTTACATTACTGCCCAATAAAAAAAGGACAATTGGATCTTTGAAACAGTTGAATCATAGTCTTTTATGCCGTATTTTGTAATGAAACGGACTTTTTCCATAATTTCACATTATTATCATTTCTGCTGCAAAATTAAACGTTTTTTGTGATACTTTAAAGGAAATATCCCTAAAAAGCAATAGGGATTTCCCTATAGTATTCCCCATCCTGCTTTCTCAAGCCGGATGGGGGATTTCTGTTTATCTGTTACTTCTAAAATAATATCTTATTTCAATTTTTCTATCTGTTCCTGGGTAAGACCGGAATACTTCATGATCAGATTGATGTCAACACCATCAGCAAGCATGTTCCTGGCAATATCCAGGGCTTTCTGGTTCATGCCTTTCGCCATGCCTTTTTTCATGCCTTTTTTCATGCCTTTTTCCATACCTAATTCCATACCCTTTTCCATACCCTCCGCAAGACCTTCTTGCTTCGCCGTATCAATGGAGTTCTTGATATCCCGGTATGCCATCTTGCTTGCTTCATACTCCCTCATCTCCTGTGGCGTAAACTTGGCAATCTCGGCTTCCTCAAAGAGGCGGTCGAACACCTTATCGCACAATTCTTTTGGGCGCTGGGTAAGCTTATAAAGATTCTTCAGCGCATAGAGCCACTTTTCGTAGAGTGTATCCAGTTCTCCTAGTGTCTTATTGAATTTGGCAATCTCTACATAGATAAACTCCAGCTTGTCGTAGAAAATCTTGTGGGTAGCGGTATCGCACAACTGTACATGATGGCGGATCTTCTCCTTGTCGAAGGCATCCTCGTTCATGTTGAAGTTGAGCAGCGCAACAGTATAGACATGATTGAGCTTGAAATCCCAGTCGCTCCCCTTTGGTGCCTGCTCGCGAATCGGGAAAGTGGAGTAGAAGAGGGATCGGTCCTTGAAATAAGTCTGGTAGGCATTCTGCATTTCAACGATGAACTTCTCGCCGTTTTCTCCTTCACAATACACGTCGAAGATGGCCTTGCGGTCGGTATATACATCTCCCACGTGCTCCGGATTCAGATACGACACATCCTTCACAACCTGTCTGCCATTAAACAAGCTGTTGAGGAAGCAAATGAGCAAATCCTTGTTCATTGCCGTTCCGAATATTCGCTTGAAGCCGAAGTCGGTTAGCAAGCTGATGTATCTTTCTTCTACCTGTTTCATACGCCATTCATTTAATTCTACATCTAGTTTCACTGCAAAATTACGCTTTTTTCCTGAAACGACCAAATAAAAAGTAGGAAAACTGCCTGATAGACATTCATCTTCAAGATGTTTTGATATTTTCGTAGCGCCGGATATGTCCGTCAATTATATAGCGCTAAGTTTCGACTTTATTTTCAAACCTGCAAGAGATTTCTGTGAAAAGTTTCAGAAAAAGTTAGGATGCCATATTTTTAAGATAAAGATCTGTGTAAATCTGTGTAATCTGTGGGATTATTCTTTGTCCCACAGATTTCACAGATTCAAGGTCAACAGCCTGATTTCATCCAGGCTTAACCCTGTCATTTCCATAATAGTGGTATCATCTAAGCCCTTTGCCAACATCTTTCGGGCAATCTCAAGGCTTCGTTGTGACATGCCTTTTTCCATGCCTTCAGCTCTACCTTTTTCCATGCCTTCAGCTATTCCTTCTTCCTTACCTTTTTGATATCTGTCATCCAGGAGGGTTCTTTCAACACTTACTGAATCCCAGAACTTGTCGTAGGCTCTGAGTTCGGCATCCGTAAAGCCGGAAATTTCCAGCTCTTCTACGGCTTTTCCAATCTCCGGGTCATTGAGCAGGTCAGCTGGAATCTTCTGTGTATTGGAATTGATTTCCGTGAGAAAACGGAGCCACAACACCATCATGCGCTTGTCGGTGATGGAATGTGGAGTGAACTTCGGAAGTTCTATGAAGGTGAAATGCAAGCCTTCGATGACCTTATTGCTGTCCTTGTCATGCACGATGCGGTAGTTGTGGATGAAATCTGGAGTATCATGCGCAAAGATATCATTCACAAGATTCAGGGAATATACGGGTTGCAGTTCACTGTATTTTCCTCCCTTTTTAGCCTGACTCACATAGAGCTTGGATGCATTGAACAGTACTCGCTGCTGGAAAGCGTCGGACCATTCCATCTGCATTTCCACACAGAACTTCCTGCCTCTTGCATCGGTGCAGAGTACATCCACAATGGTGTTCTTGCCCCCTTCGAGCTGGGGTACAAGTTCTGTAGGCAGATACTTGATTTCGTGTATCTGCTCTTCTTCGTTGAGTGGCAGGAGTGCGTTCAGAAGGCTGATCATTCTTTTAGGATGATTGCCGAATATCTTCTTGAACGTAAGGTCTGCCTTAGGATCTAAATACTTCATAACCATCCGTTTTAAAATTATATAGCGCAAAGTTACGACTTTATTTTCAAACCTGCAAGAGAATTCTGTGAAAAGTTTCAGAAAAAGTTAGGATCCCATATTTTTAAGGTAGAGATCTGTGTAAATTTGTGAAATCTGTGGGACAAAGAATAAAATCCCACAGATTTACACAGATTCAAGGCTTTGGGGGATTACAAATCCCCCGGCTTAATAGGTCGAACCTTTTTTTACGACGGATAACATATCCGTCGGGACGGCAAGGTCGAACCTTTTTTTACGACGGATAACATATCCGTCGGAACGCCTGGGGGATTTCTGTTATTTCTTCCTCAGAACCTTATCCAGGCTGGACACGATATACCCTGCGGGATTCTTGATCTCGTGCTTTCTCTTCGCCGCATAGGCTGCCAGAAAGCACTGGTTCACGGCATCCAGGTCTGACAGGGTGAGGCGATCGCTCAACTCCTCTGCCACCTTGTGGCTCACGTTCCAGTAGGAAGAGGTGAGGACCTTTCTGAAGTCTAGCCTCTTCATTGTCAGCTTTGTTCTGTCTTCATCGCTCAGCATATTCGGGTCATCGTTGCGGTACTTGAGGCCGAAGATTACCAAGCAGCCGTATTTGCCTACTACCTGGTTACGGGTAGTCTCTAGCGTGTGTATCACGATATAGTCGAGACGGTTCAGCTTGTAGGCATTTCTGATCTCTTCTTCGGCAGTAGAAAGCTGGGTATATTCCAGATTCCCCGTGCCGCGATATTGGGTGTGGCTGGTGAGGAGTGCGAGGATTTCGGGAGGCGTAAACTTGGTGTAGCCCTTCTTCAGTCGGCTCTCTGTCAGGAGATAAAGGCAGCGGGAAGACTGGTGATGGAATGACTCGTAAAGCTGTGGCGAAACCTTGAAGTAGCCCAGGTCCAGGGCGAAGTAGTACTGAGCCACGGGAATCGGCATCTCCAGGATGGCTCTCTTCTCCTGACCCTTCTTGGTGTAGTCAACGAAGTGGTAGAGGTAGTCGAACTGCTTGTAGCACAAGTGGTATGTTCCCGGATTACCAGATTCTGCGATGGTGTAAGGGATACAGACCGGCTTTTTGCCTATGTCGATAAGGGCAGTCTCCAGGTTGTTGTAATGTGATTTGGTAGCTTCCAAAGCTCTGTATGGTACCTCGAAACGTAAATTGTTTTCAAGGCGCTCGAAACCATTGAGGTCCAGTTGTCCGTGGTGTGCGTTCTGGCTGATAGCCATTTTGATCTGTTTCTGATTGTACACGTCAAGTCTGAAGATGTACTTCTGTTCTTGCGGGCTGTAGCTGTGATGCAGGGCGCAATGAGTGCCAAGCTCTGTGGCTTCGGCTACGTTGAATTTTAGGTTCTTGTTCATTGCTCGTTTGTTTTATAAAGTTATAAAATGGGGGTGGCAATGAAAAGAAACTGGGGGTACGAGTTCAAAACAAAGAACCAAAACGGTTTTTTAGAGAGAATGTTCTGGTTCTTATCAATTATCGTACTGGACCAGAATTCTCCCATGTCGCACCCCCAATGAAATTAATCATTAACGAATGCGCACGAAAAATCCTAGTCAGAACTTGTAATTGAAATTCCATTAGCAGGATATATTCTCTCTAAAAACCTATCCTGCGGAATATTTTGAACCAAATTCTGATCTCGTCGATCATGCTTGGGCATCCTGTTGCCAGGGTGTCGATGTCTGCTCTTCCTGTATTTCTACTGATAGAGCGCTGCAAAGATATATAAATTTTCTGAAACTAACAAGTATTTTACAAGTTTTTTTAGAAAAAAGAGAAAAAAACTTTGAGAACCCATCATGACCATTTTTCTTGTTTATTTCTTATATATCATATTATCATATTTCTTGTAGTGCTATTTTGGTGCGTAACTATCAGATAGTTAGACTGATAGAAAATACTGTTACCATGGGAGGTAACTGGCAGAAGGCGTTATCCCGCGAGATGTAACGGTTTTCTCTGATGAGATGTAACCCTTTGGTAGGTTTGCCTACGAGAAGTAACTATCTAGACATTTCTCCCACGAGAGGTAACTAGTTAACTAAATATAAAACATTCCGGGGGGAGCGGGAATTCGCCGGAAATCGACGGGTATCGCCAGTTGGAGTTAGGAGAATGTCTTATCTTTGCAGTGTCGAAACATTAAAAACATCAGCTTATGACTAGAGAAATTACAATGATTGTGGTACACTGCAGCGCAACCCGCTGCAACCACCCTTACACCGTGCATCAGCTTTACCACGACCACGTGGAGGTGAACCACTGGCGTTACATCGGCTATCATTTCTTCATCAGCCGTGACGGCAAGGTACATGCCACCCGTCCGCTGGAGCGCATGGGTGCCCATGCCCGTGGCTGGAATGCACATTCCATCGGTATCTGCTATGAGGGCGGACTGGATGAGAACGGCTATGTGGCGGATACCCGTACCGGGGAGCAGAAGAAGGCGATGGAGAAGCTGATCGTTCAGCTGAAGATACAGTTTCCCGGCATCCGCACCATTCTGGGGCATCGTGACCTGCCTGGAGTGCAGAAGGCGTGTCCCAGCTTTGATGCCACCACGCTGCAGCCCTTGTTACATCTGAATTGTAAATATTAAATTTTGTAATCAGATGAAACACCCTATCCGATTTTTTTGTAACTTTGTAGAAGAAAAGCTGCACTCGGCAATCTGAAAGCAAGCTTTCATTGCGCTCGTTTGCATTTTCTTTGCAGAAGAATAGATTACTAACTAAAAATTAAAACTAGATGAATGTTACCAAGCAACATTTTGTAGAACGTAGAGTGATGAGCAAGCAGGAGCTTGCTCACCTCTACTGTCCTCACAGCCGTTCCAAGGGGCATGCTGCGAGAGATGAGTTTATGGATTGGGTGAAGCGCTGCACTCCGCTCTATGTCAAACTGCAGGAATTGGGGTATAAACCTTCGCTGCATAGTTTCACGCCCAAGATGGTAGATTATATCTTTTACTATCTCGGAGAGCCGGATGGAGTGGGGATATAGCATTGGTAGTAATAAATAACTTTACAAGTTAAACGTGGCGGAAAAATCTCTTAAGAGAAGCTCTCGTTTTCCTTAAGGAAAAATATATTTTCCCTTAAGGAAAAAAATAAAAACCCTTAAGGAAAAATTCTCAATCTCTTTTTTCCCCATTTTTCGGGCGTTTTCGCCTGATTCTCTCTTACTTGAATAATGTTTACACGGATATGGAGAGAAGATGGGGATGGGGGCAAGGTTAAAAAATAACAGTTTGGAAAAATCAAAAGTTTATGGAAATAGCTATAGAACGTTTTGGCAGTTATCATCATGCCGTAAGTGGTAGATTGCTGATTGATGGTCAGCATGTTTGTGATACGTTGGAAGAGGATGTGCATTGTCTGCCGGAAGGAGAGTATGCCCTGCAGCGCAACAGCAAGCTGGCATTACCTTATTATATAAGACTGGCAGATGTTGATTCAGGGGTTGCCTCCCATATTGATTCCCGTGTGTCCTTCTCTAGGGGTAATGGCATTCACGGTTGGCGCAACCACTGCATCATTGTAGGAGAGTGTCTCCATCTGGGTTTCCTCATTCATAGCGAGGAGTGCTATGATCTTCTCATTGCCCGCATCCGCATGCAGTTTGTGCGTCATCACGCAGTGGTGGTCAAGATCTCCCGCTCTCCCGATTTTCTGGAAGTAGCCTGATATCTGTGCTGCTATTGATAGGCTATTTTAACCAAAAAATCTCCCTATAAGCCTGGCGCATGTCGCCTGCTTATAGGGAGATTTGTATTATATGCCGTTAAAATAACTCCAGGATCTTATCGATTATCTTTTCGATGCTGGAAGAATCGGTGGTTTCTTCGAGCTTCTGATTGATTTTCTCTTCTACCTTCTTGCTCACTTTATCCGCTGCCTTATCGAAAGCCTGATTAGCTTTCTCTTCCAGTTTCTTCTGCATTCTTGTGCTGAGGCTGCCTTCATCGCTGTCAGCCTGGTCTTCTGAATCTGAGCTATCCATATTAGGGGTATCAGAGGATACGTTTGATTCTGACTCCTCGATATGGAGATTATCGGCAGATTCCAGCGCCTTCACCATATCGTCGGCATTCATCGTATAGACGTTGCCGAGGATACCGAAACTCACGGTATGCTGCTTTCCGTTGAATTCCACAGAACCTGTAGAGCAAACGATATAGTTGTGGTATTCGAAAAGCTGGTTCATCGCTTCGTCCATCATGCTGCCAGCCATCATCTTGGCTACAGAGCGGAGCGCCTGCGAGAAGAAATTGTTGTCGGTAGATCCTATCGCCTTTTCTACCGCCTTGCTTGCCTCCGTGCGAACCTTCTCTTTATGAGCATCTGCGCTCGGATTGGTTATGGCAAATATGGCAAGGATGAAAATAATGAGACCTATCACCATCTTCATCGCGAAATGGCTCGTCTTCTTCTTAGGCTGCTGCTGGAAATTCGAATGCATCGCTGCTCCCTGCTGGAATCCCTGCTGATAGGCTTCCTGCTGGGCTTTCTGATAATCCTGCTGATGAGCTTTCTGATAAGCTTTCTGTTGAGCCTGCTGCTGGTTTGCTCCCTGTTGCTGGAAATCTTGCTGAACTCCTTCTTGCTTTTGAGCATTCTGGTTGCTCTGGTTGGCTTCTACTGCTTCCAATACAGCTCTCAGATCCTCTACCTTCCAGGCAGGAGTCCAATCTGCCATACCCTGCTTCCACACCAGTGTTTCGGGACTGATGCCCTTCTGTACGAGTTGGTCGAAACTGAAAGGACCTGCCTGCTGTCCATTGCGATCGATTATAAAAAATTCCATCTTTGTCCTTTTAATTTTTAAATGTTAACATTCAACTTTATTAGTACTTAACCTTTCTTTGCAAGTAAGCCCCACACGCCCTGAAAGGGCAGAAGCTCCTAGCCCAGGGCAACGCCCTGGGT
>ERZ791628.753-NODE-753-length-10958-cov-39.0674_pt1 | contig 10958 bp, 8 predicted proteins | sample MGYA00510265_ERZ791628 | MGnify/ENA primary metagenome ERZ791628 (study PRJEB30046, sample SAMN00715184) | human gut metagenome | study: EMG produced TPA metagenomics assembly of the A metagenome-wide association study of gut microbiota in type 2... | reverse complement strand
CTACCTTTGCAGCGCTAAAGTTAACGTACAACTGTTGCACAAAATCACGCTTTTTATATCTAATTTCTACCTTTTGTTTGGTTATTCTAGAAAAAAGCGATACCTTTGTAACTTAAATAACTAAAAAAGCATTTTTTAAACAACAAACGATATGATGAAGTTTTCATTCTTTAGCCGAATCAAGAAATTCGCAGCAAACGCACGTAAGAAATCAAAAGGTATTACATTAGGAGAGTTTACCCGAAGCTATGCGGATGAAAGACACAAGGAAGGAGAGAAAATATATGAGGGAAGATGCGGCAGCGTACTGGGCATGCTGAAGCACCTGGAGGTCTTCGGCGGAAGCGACATTCCGCTGAAAAAGGTGGATGTGGAAACCGTCAAGCAGTTTATCGACTACCTACGCTCTGCCCACGACCTGCATAAAAACATGAAAGCACCCGGAAAACTATCCGACAGCACCATCCATCTGAAGGTGAATATCCTGAAATCGGTATTGAGGGAAGCCGTGAGACAGGGATTGCTGGATCAGAACCCGTTCGACCGGCTGCCACTCTCCTATCGCGTCAAAGCACAGTATAAGGAAAGAACAGCCCTGACCCAGGAGGAACTCATCAAGCTGAGCGAAACACCCTGTAATACTCCCGAGCTGAAGGAGGCATTCCTGCTAAGCTGCATCACGGGACTGAGGAAAAGCGATATCCTGAGTTTATCGATCAACGACATAGAAAAATGCGATGACACCTATTATATATATAAGAAGATGAAGAAGACGCAACGCTGGCTCAGGCTTCCGCTGCCGGAAGAGGCGCATCATATTCTCTCGAAGCTATATGCCAAGAATGGCAATACTCCCTATTTCTTCGCCCATCTTTCGCCCCATCATCTGGGCGAGCATCTGGAAGTATGGCTAGAGGACTGCTGTATCTCCGACAAGCATATCACCTTCCATTGCTCGAGTCACAACAAAATCTTTTATTAATTGAATATCAACGAATTAAGTACATTAAAGAATGTAACTGCTAACGATTTAGAAACGAGCTATATTCTTTTTCTTTCACAACTTTGCAATATACAAAACGCTTCGATTACATGTGCAAAGATAAATCTAATTTCTGAAAAACATATAAGTTTGCTTGCCTTTTTGAGGTTTTTTAAGAGTTTTCTGATGGTTTAAGGTGAAAGTGATTCATTTTATTGCTAATAAACTATAAAAAGACTGAGCAAATTCTTTTTATTGGTATTAAATTTGTATTTTTGCAAAAAAGAAACTCATAGCAATATGGCAAGTAAGAATTTAAATCGAATAAAAGTTGTCCTTGCAGATAAGCAACGGACAAACAAATGGTTAGCTGAACAATTGGGAAAAGACAAAACAACCATATCCAAATGGTGTACCAATTCAAGCCAACCAGACTTGGAAAGTTTAATGAAGACTGCTAAGCTTCTTAATGTGGAAGTTACTGAACTTCTTAGGACAAACGTTATTGAATAAAAAACTACGAACATGGCAATACCAAAATTTGAGGATTTTCTTTATCCATTTCTTTATCGCTTAAAGGATATGGATAATGTTAGTATCAAGGATATGAAAAAGTCCATTATAGAACATTTTCATCTTTCCGAAGAAGATTGTAAGTTGAGAACAAAAAGCGGCTCAACCAACCAACTTGACGATAGGCTTGGATGGTCTCGTCAATGGCTTCGTCGTGCCTTGTTCATAGAAATTCCTCAAAGAGGTATTTATAAAATAACAAAACGAGGAGTAGAATATTTGCAAAATCATACTGATTTAAGGCAAACAGATTTGATGAAATATCCCGAGTATGCAGAATATGCTACAACCTCGTCTGGAACAACAAAGAAAACGGCAGCAAAGGTTATTGAGGAATTAGAAGAATCCAAACAAACTCAGACTCCAACAGAACAGTTAGAAAATGCTTATCAAAGTATCATAAAAGACTTAGCAGCTGACTTATTACAAAAAGTATTAGAACAGTCGGCGCAATTCTTTGAGCATTTAGTTTTGGATTTGTTGCTAAAGATGGGTTATGGTGGCTCTCTGTCTGATGCAGGAATGGTAACAAAGTATTCCCATGATGACGGAATAGATGGCATAATTAAAGAAGACAAGCTTGGATTGGATAAAATCTATATACAAGCAAAAAGATACAATACAACAAATACCATTGGCAAGCCGCAAATTCAACAGTTTGTGGGAGCACTTGATGAGCAAAAAGCAAGTAAAGGTGTATTCATTACAACAAGTTCTTATAGTTCAGAAGCTCGAAAGTATGCTGAAGAAAAAGCAAGTAAGAAAATAGTTCTGATAGATGGACAAGAACTTGCGAGATATATGATTGAATATAATGTAGGAGTTAGCTTAAAACGTGTTTATGAGGTAAAGCGTATCGACTCTGATTATTTTGAAGATGACAACAATGACTAAACAATATAAGTTTGTAGATTTATTTGCTGGATGTGGCGGTCTGAGTTTGGGGTTGCAACAGGCAGGATTTACTCCATGGTTCGTAAATGAAATCGTGGAGCAGTTTTGTAATACCTACAAATTCAACCATGACTTGAGTGATGAGCACTATTTTGTGGGAGATATAGCAGAACTCAACTTGCATCTCGACGAATATAAAGAAATATTATCAGATATAACTTTGGTATGTGGTGGACCGCCTTGTCAAGGGTTCTCTATGGCTAATCGCCAACGCATATTGGACGACCCTCGTAATGCGTTATACAAGCAATACTTGATATTCTTGAAAAATATTCGTCCAAAGTTCTTCATTATGGAAAATGTAAAAGGAATGATGAACAAAATAGAAGAGATTAAACAGAATTTTGAGGAATATCTTGGCGACGAGTACCAATATGATTATGCTCTTTTGAAAGCACAAGATTATGGCGTACCACAAAATAGAGAACGCTTCATAATGATAGGCAACAGGGTTGGTGTAGAACCAAAGTCAATTTTTGAAGAAATATTCAAGCATAAACGCAAGCCTTTTATATTGAAGGATGCTCTTGAAGGACTTCCCCACTTAATTGCCAAGAAAGAAAAGGGTTCAAAGGGTGTGGAATGTGCAGAGTCTGGCTTTACAGAGTGTGATTTCTCATATATTAGGAATGACTTCTATAAATTTATCAATGGCAATAGGGAAATAACAAAACTCTATAATCATAAGAATCGTTACAACAACGAACGAGACATTGAAATATATAGAAGATTACCACAAGGTGCAAACTCCCTGCATGAGTCTATCGCTGACATCATGCCATACAAAAGAAGGAATGACATCTTCAAGGACAAATATTTCAAGTTGGATGAAACTCAAATCTGCAAGACTATAACTTCACACATGAAGTTTGATTGTAATATGTATATCCACCCTTGGGATGCAAGGGGATTAAGTCCTCGTGAAGCAGCACGTATTCAGACATTTCCTGATGATTACGTGATAACGGGTTCTCAAAACATGTGGTATGCACAAGTGGGAAATGCCGTTCCAGTAAAACTTGCCAAAGCCATAGGTGATGGCATCATGAAATTTATAAAATGAGACATTTAGAATTATTTGCGGGTATTGGTGGTTTTAGAAGAGCTATGGATTTGCTCACACAAGACCACATTATGGATTTTCATTGCATTGGCTATTCTGAAATTGATGTCAAGGCAGTGAAAACTTATTGTGCTAATTTTCACCCAGAAACTGATGATGAGTTGGCAATGGGAGATATCGTCGAATTTACCAGCAATAAAAATAATATAAAGAATCTGCCAAAATTTGATTTGGTATCAGGTGGATTTCCTTGTCAAACTTTTAGTATGATGGGAAAGCAAGCAGGCTTCAATGAAGACCGTGGACAAATGTTTTTTCATATCATTGATATTCTTGCTGCAAAGAAGCCACGATATGTGCTTCTTGAAAATGTGAAGAATCTCAAATCACATGACAAAGGCAGAACATTTGCACGTATAAAACAAGAATTGGAGACTTTGGGATATAAAGTATTTACTGACATCTTTAACACAGCGCAATTCCAATTGCCACAGACTCGCAACAGACTTCTGATTTTTGCAACAACAGAGCCTGTTCCTGCAAATTTTGAAAAGCTGTTTACTTGTGATAATATTGCTGCAACATTTGAACAAGTGTATCAAGGATTAGGAACATACCATTATCAAAGTGTCAATGACATATTGAGCTTGGAAGTGGATAAGAAATACTTTCTGTCAGAGAGAATCAAGCCTACTCTGTTGGCTGACGGTTCTGCCAACTTCAAGTCGAAATCAGACATTAATATGAGTGTCGCTCGTCCTTTAACTGCAACGATGCACAAAATGCACCGTGCTTGTCAAGACAACTACTATAGTCAAGATTTTATAGAATCACATGGTGCCATCAATCCAGTCAAGACTATGTCTAAAGAAGAATTGGCTCTACTGCCAATCCGAAAATTGACACCAGAGGAGGCTTTTATGCTACAAGGTTTTCCTGCAAACTTTGCTATCAATGGTAGAAATGCAGGAGTGGCTGATGGTTCCCTGTACAAGCAAGCAGGTAATGCTGTCAGTGTAAATACAATTTATGCTGTTTTGTATTATCTCATAACAAACAAGATTATTCACGAGTAAGGTTAATATTCATAAATATGGAAGAAATAGTAAAACACATCAATGATACCAATGCCAGCTATCGCCCATTGGGAGCTGGTGATGCCAAGAACACAGACTTGTTCTTAGACAATGAGCATTACCAACTCTTTGAGGGTGCTGGCGAACATATAACTGTACGATACTACAAGGAGAATCTTGCAAAGGCGATATTGTTTATTGCCTCTATCTTGCCAAGAAAATTTGACCAATCATCTGTACATTGCGTGATTCCATATACCAAAGAGTTTGTCATCAATCAGCTGGCTTTACTTGACGCTTTGTTTGTTGAAACTGGGAAATCGGTAGAGACAATTACCCAAGAGTGGAATGCTCGTAAGGATGTGCCTCAAAAAAATGGAAAGATAGATACTCGTTTCTACTTCAATGGTTTACTGAAAGAGGTTACTTATACAGACAGTAAAGGAAACGAGTGTAAAGAAAAATTTACCATTCGCAATTATTTTGCAGGTGGTTATTCTGAATTACATATCAAAAAGGCTGATGATGGCATTTTTGACATCGAGATTACAAATGTAAATACCCCTTATGATGATGGGAAAGAAGATGGATTGGAAGAAAAAGAAGTGATAGCTAAACCTTCTTTGTCTTTGCAGCAAATCTTTTATGGTGCACCTGGTACAGGAAAGTCGCATACAATCAAGGAGGAAACAAGGGAGTCAGATGTGATTCGTACAACATTCCATCCCGATACAGACTACTCAACTTTTGTTGGAGCCTACAAGCCTACGACAGCATTACTCCCTATTTGCGACGAACTTGGACAGCCAATGAAAATCGGCGCAACAACATTACATAAAGAGCAAATAGTTTATGAGTTTGTGGCACAATCATTCTTGCAAGCATACGTCAACGCTTGGAAGAAATATGACAAGGGCAATAAGCAATACCTTATTATTGAAGAAATCAACAGAGGTAACTGCGCTCAAATCTTTGGTGACTTGTTCCAACTTCTCGACCGTAATGATTATGGCTTTTCTGATTATCCTATAAAAGCAGATGCTGATATGAAGCGACAACTTCAAAAAGCATTTGCAGGATTGGTTATTGCGCAAAAAGACAAAATTAATGCCATGTATGAAGGCAAGGATATTGTATCACAAGTGTTGAATGGCGATATTCTACTATTGCCTAACAACCTTTACATATGGGCTACCATGAACACAAGCGACCAGAGTTTGTTCCCAATAGACTCTGCTTTCAAGCGTCGCTGGGATTGGACTTATATGCCTATATCTAATGCAGAAAAGGACTGGATTATAGAAGTTGATGGAAGCAAATATGATTGGTGGCAGTTCCTTGAAAAGATAAACGAGAAAATTGGTTCCACAACCAATTTTGAGGATAAGAAACTCGGCTATTTCTTCTGCAAAGCACAAGATGGTGTTATATCGGCAAAAACATTTGTCGGTAAGGTTATCTTTTATCTGTGGAACGATGTGTTTAAGGACTATGAGTTTGGTGATGCTATTTTCAATGATGAGGATGGTAGCAAGTTGTCTTTCGATAAGTTCTATAGCTCAGAAGGAAAGAAGTCTGAAATCGTTGAGGAAAAGGTTAGATTATTCTTAAAAAATCTCAAGATAGAGCCAATGAAAACTATTGAAGAGGGAAATGAGACAATAGAAGACGAAGACGGAAACTCTATTGAGTCGAGTAGTAGAAATAACGACAAGTTTACTGTAAACGATGGCACTGAATGTGGCAAGAACAGGCTGGCTATAGAATGTATAAAAGAGTATATTAAATTAAATTCAGGTATTACAGCACAAGAAGTTTACAATACTTGGTCTTCTTTGGGTAATATTGTCCCTCATTTCATAGAGACAAAGGAACAATATGATGCACGAAAAGATAACAGCAAACGTTCTGACCCTATTGAATGTTCTGGAAGTTTGCTTTATATTGCTCATAACGGATATGGTAGCAATAATGGTAAAGCTGACACCCTAATGAATTTGGTTAATGAAAAGGATTGGGGAATAACGGTAAGGAAAATAGTTAAATAATGCGCATACTAATAGAAGAATATCAATATAACGTAACCGACATAAAGGACATTCTCCATGGCATTGATGCTTTAGAGAATGTTGAGGGCAAGGTGTCCGTTCACTATGTGGGGTATTTCTATAATACTCTACTGAAGGATTGTGTCTTTATCCTTCCCAAGGTATTGCTCAAAGATATGGTGGGGCAAGAACTTGTATTTGGGAAATATAAGCCAGAAAGCATAGCTAACTTGGATGAGAACAATCCTCTTGACGCTGTTGAGAGAAATTTTCTCTACAAGTTTGCAGTATGGATTTATCGTGCCATTGTGGTTTACAAAAACGACAAACGCAACGATACCGATATTGTATATCATTCGCAAATAGCCCAAGTTGGTAATGGGCAGCGCAGATTGAGCAATACTTATCTTGATATTCTTCTGTCGTTGTTACAATTCAATCGTAACAACCAAAGTTTCTTCTTTTTCATTGTGAAGAACTTACATAGTGGCTTGAATAAAATCAATTGGACTCGAACCATCGGAACGCAAGCAGCCATTGTGCAAGATGGACGACCTATATACTTGAATCCTGTTAACAAAAAACGACAAATCAACTTTGATGAAGAACTGCTCGTTATCTTCTTCTCAATTTTGAATTATATAGGTGAGACTTATGGCTTTCCCAAAAAAATCTGTTGCCAGTTTCAGTTGATAACGGGAAAGAAGTTTGAGACGTACTTGAATGGTTTCGGCAAAACTCGTTTGCGCCAAATTAAGTACAAATATTTCTCTGACAAAGCACTACAACTGTGGCAATTGTGCTATGCCTTCTTTGATGAAGCAAGGCAAGTGTTCATCACGACAGAGCAGAAAGAATACCTGTTGGTCAAGAATTTCTATATTGTATTTGAGGCGATTATTGACGAGTTGATAGGCGATAATCCTTTACCTGATGGCATGGAAAAGAAGCAGGAAGATGGAAAGATTGTTGACCACCTCTTTACCGCCAAGAGTCTGATTGAGAATGAGAATAAACAGACCTATTACATTGGTGACAGCAAGTATTACAAGATGGGGCATGAACTCGGCTCAGAATCCATCTACAAGCAATACACCTACGCAAGAAATGTCATTCAATGGAATCTTGACATTTTCAATAATGGTAATACAACGGAGTCGGGCATTCGTATTCGTGATGATGTGACGGAAGGATATAATATCATTCCGAACTTCTTCGTGTCAGCAAAAATGGACGAAAGTTTTGACTATACGAATGATGGTATCGAAAAGACAGATCGCAAGAAGAACCGTCACAAACAAGTACAATTCAACAACCGCTTGTTTGACCGTGATACTTTGTTGCTATTCCATTATGATGTGAATTTCCTCTTCGTTCTCTCGCTCTATGCCCGAAACAATACAGGTCAAAAGGAACAATGGAAACAAAAAATCCGTGGGCGTTTTCGCACAGAAATACAAGAATGGCTACAGAAAGATTATGACTTCTATGCAATGAAGGCGCATCCCGACGTGAATGGTGAAGAATACATCAAGAGCCATTTTAAAGAGCTGCTTGGCAAGGTCTATACTCCATTTGCAGAAAATAATGTATATTCTTTAGCATTGGACACTACAAATGACAAGAATATAGCTGAGAATGAGCAACTGTTGAATGAGCTGAAGAAATATTTTTTCATTGCAGATTGCAAACTTGGTGAACAACCAGACAAGATTCTGCAAAAACCTATATCCGAAGGATACTCACCTATTGCCGATGCAACAAAAGATGGTGTATTGATGGTGATGATGGAAAACTACGAAGGAAAGAAGCAGAAGTTTCTGACAGAAGGGAAACTTGCCGTCGGTATTAAATATACAAGAGATGGCATAGAGATTGCAGAGAACTTACAATCCATTGGATATGTGTTGTTCCATACTCGTAAAGATGTTGCTCAGCATCTATTCCGTGTAAAGAATGCACGACTTGTGAAATCTTTGGGGGAGTTGCCTATTGGTATATACAAGAATGTCAATACAACAGATATATATGTCGTGGTAGATGTTGATATGTCTAATGAAATGGATACTTCGAGCATACATTCCTCAAAGAAAGAGTATACTCCTACTACGAGATATGATGCCCAATTTTTTAAACTTTCTCAATTAACAAGATATGAATAGTAGACAAATAGAACAAATTGCAGTAAATGCAGTAAAAGATATTTTTTTACAAAGCGAGATTTTCAATCCGTGTATTCCAGATAATGATAGAGAACCTATTTGGGATGGTTTTATTTATATACAAAATAAAAATCAAACAACAATACGTATAGCAACACAAGTAAAAGGCAAAACCGCAAAGAAAATTTCAAAAACGCCCTCATATCCTATTCGTATTTCAGATTTAAATGCCTATAAGAGAGATGGAGGAGTTATATTTTTTGTTGTATTTATTACAGAAGAAGGAAATTTTGTATATCATGCAAAACTTGCTCCTATTGACATAGAAAGATACATCAAAAATGCCAAAGGAGGAGTCAAGGTTTCTGTAAAATTATTTACTTTTAGTACAAATACATTAACTATAGAAAATGATTTAAGAGATTTTTATCGTGATTGTAAAAAACAGACATCTTTTGTTGGCAAAAAAGTATTGTCGCTTGAAGAAGCTACAAAATCGAAGTATAAAATAACAATTACTGTTTCTGGTTGCGATTCAAAAGAAGAAGCGATACAAAAGATGATAAGTAAGCCTGTTTACCTGTATGCAGAGATTGGAGACAATACAGTACATACAGAATATCCAATTGGGGACCATCCTTTTTCTCTATATGCAGGAAGTCATTTTATGGAAGATGTATCAATTAATGGTAAAGTTTATTACAATGATTACCTTATGTATTTAGATGGAGCAACAACCTTTGTGAATATAGGTAATTTTCTAACTATCGAAATATCACAAATAGACAATAGTTATGTAGTAAACAAATTAAAATTTGAGAGTAAAAATTTCAAAATAGATACTCATATTCATGAATTAGAATTTCTTCGTGACTTAATTAAATATAAGATTTTAAGTTATGGAAAAAATAAAGTACAATTGAAAGATATATCAAAAACAGAAATAAAAAAGGTAGAACAAGAATACAAAATCTGGCATAGAGCCAAAATGCTATTTAATTTAACTCAGATAGCAGATAATGTCGATTTTAATTTATTTAGTGACGAAGATGCAGCATGTATAGATTTATTAGGAAAAGCCATTGTTGATGCCAAACCTATTGTCCAAGATCATGACTTGGACACAATAACTACAGCAACATTTGGCAAGTATACACTTTTATTGCTGACTCAAAAAATGCCTAATGGCAAATATAAAATACAAGAGTTCTTTCAAGGCATAGACAAGCTTGTTTTTGCTTATGAGAGTTCCAATGGGAATAAGTTGGCAACTTCTCCATTTACATTTATTTTTCAAAGAGATGATTTTACAAAAATTACAAATATTGATTATTCAAAACTAATTCCATCATATGAATTTGCAGCTCTTTATAATTCAGATATTTTTAATCGAGCAACAAATGATATGTTAATGGCATTACTTGCGTATGATGCACAGGTGCAGAAGAATTTCAAACTGCTGGAATCAATGGAAGAATTGTCTAATTGGATACTAAATAATGCATCAAATCACAAAATTAGCCATATTATTAACAAATTCCAAATTATAAAAAGAAAGCGAAACTTTACTACAGATGAGAAAGAAATGTTGATGGAAGTTTTAAACTTTCCAGAAATAAATTTTGATGAGCAAACTGCTATTCATTTGTTGTTGGATAATAAGACTATGGCTGAATGTTATTTTAAAAAGATGGAAACTGTCCAGCAAAACTTTTTTAAGTCTTTACCAATTTCATTTTTTATGAAATAAGGAAATAAAGACCGTGCCAAATATAAAATATATTTTTTGACACGGTCCCATTTTTTATCTTATAATCTTTTTGATTTCTTCAACTTCTTTTTTAAGTACGCTTGCTACACTATCCTTATATGCAGACAATTCTACCATCTCATGGTGTCGGCGAACAGAATCCTCATAAACTGCGACACGATTTCTCACAGCATCTATTACATTTTCATCTCGGTATACAGAGAAGTTCTTTTCTATGTAGCAAATATTTGGATCATCAGCAGGCAGAACCATCTTCAATGCCCTATATTTCAAGTCTGCCTCCTCCCAATCTTGATGCTCTCGCCATTGGGTGAGATTGCCCCAAATGG
>ERZ791628.752-NODE-752-length-10966-cov-2.25965_pt1 | contig 10966 bp, 12 predicted proteins | sample MGYA00510265_ERZ791628 | MGnify/ENA primary metagenome ERZ791628 (study PRJEB30046, sample SAMN00715184) | human gut metagenome | study: EMG produced TPA metagenomics assembly of the A metagenome-wide association study of gut microbiota in type 2... | reverse complement strand
ATGAAACTATCATCTCTCCAAGCATGAGTTTCTTTTCTTTCTGCTGCTTTAAAGCTTCACTAAGCTGTTCCTCTGTTATGATTCCCTTTTGAACAAGCAAATCACCCAGTCGTACTTTTTTTCTGTAAATCATCCCGTTTATAGCTCCTTATTACATACTCACTTTATTTTATCAATTGTATAGTTATTTTTCAAGTCACCTACATATTCATCATACAATTTTTCCTCATTTATAGCACACGCAAATCTTTTCTGTGGATTATCATGTGCTATATTAAATGTACCATTAATTGTAACATATGCATTATTGTATACAAACATAAAATAAACTTTCTCGCTGCCCTCATTATCACTGATATCTGCTGAGGCTTCAACAACTATATAGTTTCTTATAATATTTCCTGATTTATCAGTATTGTTACTTTCTCCATCATTTTTATCAAGGAAATATGCTGCTTCTATTTTAATGTTATCTGCCTGTTCCTCATTAAGATGATAAAGATATTCTGTATTTCCTGTTGCCGCAAAAAGCATTCTGTATGTTGCATCAGCCGTTTCTTTCCTGATAGTATCCGTTATTTCTGAATATATTGTATTTATAACAGTTTTATCAATATCTTCTTTTAACTCACAATATGAGCTTAACATATCAGCTGTATAACTCATATCCATTGAACGGGCTATTATCCCATGTCTGGCAAGTTCTTCATATGGCTGGTCACATGTAACTTTAATTGTATCCCCAAGCGTTATGCCATTCGCTTTATTTACTGAAAATGTTAATGTTTTAAGATAATCATCTTCCCATTCATTATTTACCAGAACCATGGCATCGGGACTTATACCTGTAAATGCAACATTGATTCTTGCATATATATCAACTACAGCCCCATCTGTTATACCACTCGCCTTATATGTATATTCACTATGTGGTATATCTGCCTTCACCTTATCAGCATATAATGCGTTATAATCTATTGATACCTTTACTATATCTCCATTCTTTATATCTGTATTATCTGTATGTACCGATATAGATTCAATAAATTTTCTGACATAATACTGTGTATCACCATCAGGATTCTTACCTGAAAGCTTTTTTTCAAGACCGGCCTCATCTATGTCAAACCTTACTGATGCATATCCGTTAGCACCGGTATATATGGGCTTTATATATTTCTTAATATCGAATCTGTTAATATTTATAAACATGGCAATTGCAGCTGCTAAAACAACAGCAATAATACCTATAACCGCATATATTTTGTAATTAACTGTACCATCTTTCTCATCAGGATATTCCGGGCGTTTCTTACCTTCTCTGTTGTTATTATTCCTGAATTCTTTTATATCCATACAGTCCGTCTCTCTTTCTTTATTATAATTTTCTTGTGCTTTCTTTTAATAATTCAAGCTCATGTCCCTGCATATATGGACTTAATGTATCATATACCCACTTGTGATATCCATTCAGCTGCTCCTTATCCTTTTCATTCAGATATTTCACATCTACAAGTTCAAGCTCTACTGGTACTGCAGTAAGCATATCGAATTTAAGCCATGTACCATATTCGTTTTGTTTATCTTTAACAGTTAACAACTCGTTTTCTATTCTTATGCCAAACTGTCCTTCTACATATACCCCAGGCTCATCTGATGTTACCATGCCTTCCTGCAACACTGCAAGATCGTTTACTCCCTGTATATGTTTCCATCTAAAACCATTCGGTGCTTCATGCACATTTAAAAGATAACCTATTCCATGGCCAGTTCCACATCTGTAGTCTATATTCTGCTCCCACAACGGTGCTCTTGCCATAATATCAAGATTATAGCCTGTACATCCATATAGAAAATGTGTATTGGCAAGATTCAGCATTCCTTTAAGTGTCAATGTATAACATTTTTTCATTTCATCTGTGACAGTTCCTAATGCTATTGTTCTTGTTACATCTGTTGTTCCTCTTAAATACTGTCCTCCCGAATCAACCAGCAGCATCCCCTGTGCCTTAAGTAATGCACAGTTATCTTTAGCTGCCTGATAGTGCATCATGGCAGCATTATCTGCATAGGCACTTATTGTATCAAAACTAAGCTCTATATAGTCCTGTATTTTACTTCTTAAATTATCAAGGTACATAGCTGCATCGTACTCTGTAAGCTTTTCTCCCCTCTTTACCGCCTCCTTTAACCAGAATATGAACCTTGTTACAGCCAGACCATCATCAATATGGACATTTCTTAGATTATCTATCTGCGTACTATTCTTTATAGACTTTAATAGTACCTCTGGATTCTGTCTGTCAACAATATCAATATTGTTATTACCAGCAGCAATCATATACAAACGTGTGTTTATACGCTTAGAATCCAGCAGCATTCTGCATTTTGCCTGTCCATTTTCTTTTATATCATGTATATCTGTGTATATTTTTTCATATGGAGCAATCCTTACTCCTGCCTTAGAAAGCTTGTCCAGTATTAATCCGTTATCACCAGTCATTCTATCCTCATCTGTATATAAAACAGCTTCATCCTGATATATACATGAATATGCCATAATAACAGGATTGCAATGAACATCATTTCCCCTTATATTATATAACCAGCATATATCATCAAGCGTTGCTGTTATATGACAATCAGCACCTTCTTTTTTCATCAGCTTTCTTATTTTTGCGAGCTTATCCGCTATGTTTTCTCCTGAATATTTTTCATCAAGATAATATACTTTACTATGTGGAAATTCTGCTCTGCCTGTATATATTTTTTCTATTGCGTTGAATTCATAGTCACATTCTGAACCTGAATCATATGCTGCATTTCTTAAAGCTATTCCCTGTTTAGCTTCTAAGCACCTGCCATCAAATCCTATTTTCTTTCCTTTTCCAAGCCTGCTTCTGCAATATTCAAATATATCAGGAACACCTTCACTTCCCATACGCATAAGCTCTATAGAACTTCCTTCAAGCTGTCTTTGTGCCTGCACATAATATCTTCCATCTGTAAAAAGGACTGCTTCATCATCACATATAACTGCTGTTCCTGCAGAACCAGTAAAACCAGTTATATATTCCCTTTCTTTGAAATAATCACCTGAATATTCAGATATATGATAGTCTCCAGTAGGTACCACGTACACATCTACTTTATTTTTCTTCATTATTTCTCTTACTTTATTTAATCTTTGTTTAATAATACAAGAATCACCCATACTTTTTTACCACCTTACTAAGGATTTAAGCCCATGAACCGGGCATTATTTTAATAATTTCAAAAAGCCAGGAATACATTATATATCCTGGCATTTTATCATATGTCTTTTGCGGTAATTATATCACAGTAGTCTGTAACTGCCAAGCAGATTATATAGCTTCTCTAACGCTTTCCGCTCTATCCTGCTTACATAGCTTCTGCTTATTCCAAGTTTATCCGCCAGCTCATTCTGTGTCTTTTCTTTACCACCGCCAAGTCCGTACCTTCCACATATTATATATATTTCTCTTTTGTTTAAGACGTCCTTCATGTGTGTTTTTATGCAGTTTAACTGTTCTGCCAAAAGAAGCTGTGCTACATCATCGCGCTCTTCATCCCCGACTATATCCATAAAAGTTATATCATTTCCTTCTTTATCAGTACCTATTGGCTCAGATAATGATAATTCCATAAGTTTTTTTCTATCATTACGCAGCATCATAAGAAGCTCATTATCAATACATTTGGCAGCATACGTGGCGAGTCTTATCTTTTTATCAGGGTCAAATGTATTCACTGCTTTTATCAGACCTATTGTTCCAACCGATATAAGATCGTCTGTATCTCTGTCTGCTGACATATATTTCTTAATCATATGTGCAACAAGGCGCATATTCTTTTCCACAAGTATATTACGAGCATTCATGTCCCCATTCTGACTCTTCTTTATCATTTCCTTTTCTTCACGCTCTGATAATGGTTGTTCAAACGCTTTCAAAGAAAGGCACCCCTACACATATTTTTATTATTTTATGTGTAAAAGTGCCTTTTATTGCATATCCTATTGTAAAAAATCTATTACTCCTCTTTTCGACGTAATATATCGTATCTGTCAAGCTTAACACCAAGATCAATATATAGCTGCTGCTTAGGATGTGGACAACTTTCCATGTCTTTACCCTTATCATCGGTTATTCTCTTAACAGTAACCTGTATATTCTCTCCATCAGGTCTCATAACCTCTATCTGTTCGCCTACAGAAAACTTATTACGCTGTTCAATGTTATATAAGCCTTCTTCGTTCATATCTCCAACTATTCCCAGATATGTATATTCCTTAATATAAGTATTGCTTTCATATATCTGAGTATTTTCATCAGGTTTTCCAAAGAAGAAACCAGTTGTATATTGTCTATATGTACATTTGCTTATTTCTGACTTATAGAACGGTATTCTTGACTTATACAGTTCTGGATCCTTAAGAAAATCATCTATAGCAAGCCTGTATGTTCTTGCCACAGTCGCAACATATAATGCTGTCTTCATACGTCCTTCTATCTTAAAGCTGTCTATCCCAGCTTCAATAAGTTCAGGAATATGTTCTATCATGCACAGATCCTTTGAGTTAAATATATATGTGCCTCTCTCATTCTCATATACAGGCATATATTCACCTGGTCTGTTTTCTTCAACTACAGCATATTTCCATCTGCATGGATGTGTACATGCACCCTTATTCGCATCTCTTCCAGCCATAAAGTTACTAAGAAGACATCTTCCTGAATATGATATGCACATAGCACCATGAATAAATGTTTCTATTTCCATGTCATCTGGTATATTTTTTCTTATTCCTTTAATCTCATTAAGTGATAATTCCCTTGCAGATACCACTCTCTTAGCTCCCTGTTCCCACCAGAATCTATATGTCATATAATTAGTATTATTAGCCTGCGTACTTATATGAATATCTATATCGTGAAGCTCTTCTTTAGCGATTGTAAACATTCCAGGATCTGATATAATAACCGCGTCAGGCTTTATAACATCCAGCTCCTTAAAATATTCCCTGGCTCCATCAAGATCATAGTTATGTGCAAGTATGTTAGCTGTAACATATACTTTTACATTTCTGTCATGTGCAAACTTAATTCCATCTATCATATCCTGCTTAGAAAAATTCTTAGCCTTTGCTCTTAATCCAAATGCTTCTCCACCGATATACACTGCATCAGCACCGAATATAACAGCTGTTTTTAATACCTCTAGACAGCTTGCTGGTATCAGAAGTTCTAATTCTCTGCCATTGTAATAATGTCCTGCCATTATAATCCGCTCCTTATATTATTCTTTCATTAATTACTGTTTCATTAACTGTTATTTTATCAATTGCTATTTATTAATTACTCTTTTATCAATTCGTCTTTTATTATTATCTTTTATTACTTTTTAACACTTAGTGTTATCCCATCTCCTATTGGAACTATAGATGTTATAAGCTCATCATTATGTGTAAGCTCATATACATACTCTCTTATTCTTGTATGAATAGTCCTGTCACGTCTTGTAACAACATATCTTGATTCCACAAGTTCGCCTTCCTGAAGAATATTATCAGATATAAGAAGCCCGCCAGAAGGCATAAGCCTTAATATATCAGGAAGATAATTTATATACTGCCCTTTAGCGGCATCCATAAATATAAAATCATATGGTCCTTCAAGCTCCTTAAGGACTTTAAGGGCATCGCCTTCTATAAGCTGTATGCAGTCCTCTTTTCCTGCTCTTTTTATGTTATTACGCGCTGCCTGAATCCTTTTATCATAATTCTCTATCGTGACTATCCTGCAATCCTTTGGCATATTTTCACTCATAAGAATAGATGAGTAACCTACCGCTGTCCCCACTTCAAGGATTGACCCTGGCTGCTTAAGTTTAAGCAGCACCTTTAGCAGATTGCCCATCTCTTTTCTTATAATTGGGACCTGGTCCTCAATTGCCTCTTTTTCAATTGTATTACATATGTCAGAATTGCCACGATCCAGCGAATTAATATAAGAGACAACTCTTTCATTAACAATCACTGCCGTACCCTCCATCTACAAATGTATAATTATGTTTATATATGGCTTTATTTACCATCATCACTGCTATCACTTACACCTGATAATACCTTCATCATATCAGTAGGTTTCATACTTGTGTTAAGACTATATGTTCCATCCTTAAACTTATCTTTATAATCTGATAGCTTAACCTGAAAATAGAACACTGTTTTATCATCTATCAGTCCCTTATCATATAGCTGTGATGCCAGCTGTCCTGCTGACACACCACTACTTATTGTAACATCAACGACCTTTGCATTATCTACTGTATCTACAGCTCTCTCGTTGAATATTTTATTGCCAAATGTATATGCCTTAGTTCCGACTGTTACAACCACAATAACAGCAATGGCTATAAATAATGCATTCAATGATATCGAAACAATCATTCTGATTGACTTATTATTCATAATTAATTATCCATCCATTCATCACCTGATATATCATAAAAAAGCTGTTTTTACATAATATAATAACGCTTCTTTATGAAGACATACCGGATCAGCCAAGAAAATCAAGATCGAAATCAATAGCATCAACCACAGTCCTGCATATATCCTGAACCATTCTGCACAGGCATACCTCTGCGAGAAGGTATCTGTTTACCATGTTCTGATTTCTCATATCTTTATATTGATTATTAAGTTCTTCCTGAGCTGCAAATATATCTTCTACCTGACCACAGTTTTGTATCTCATAGTTTCTTCTTCGAAACTCATCAATACTTCTTTTAAGATTAGGATCCATATTAACTACAGCCTCTAACCTTTTATATTCTTTATACTCTGCACTTTCCTTTATGGTATGAGCTATATCAGACTTCAACTGATCTATTTTCTGCATGAAATACTCCCATATATGACATCATAATAACTGTATATTATAACTGAGCTTCCATAATTATAGGAAGAATAACAGGATTTCTCTTAATCTTCTTCCATAAATACTCACTAAGATCATCCTTAATAATATTCTTTATCTTGCTCCAGTCTGTAATGTTCTTATCAAGGCATCTAAGCACAGAATCTGTAACTATTGCCTTTGCCTCGTTAAGAAGCTCTTCCGCTTCTCTTACGTATACAAAACCTCTTGTTACTATATCTGGTCCTGCTATAAGCTGACCGCTGTATTTTTCAAGGGTAAGTACAACTATAATAATACCATTTTCTGCAAGGTTCTGTCTATCTCTTAATACTATATTACCAACATCACCTACGCCAAGACCATCAACAAATATAGCACCTGTGTGTGCTTTTCCTACTATCTCAGCTTTTTCATCATTTAATTCTATAATATCACCTGACTTGGCTATGATAACATGATCCTTATCATATCCAAGAGACATAACAACTTCCTTCTGTGCTATAAGATGTCTGTATTCACCATGTACTGGTATAGCATACTTAGGCTTAAGAAGCGAATATACAAGCTTTATTTCTTCCTGACATGCATGTCCTGATACATGTGTATCCTGGAATATAACCTTTGCGCCCTTCATACCAAGTTCATTAATAACCCTTGCAACTGACTTCTCATTACCAGGAATAGGTGTAGATGAGAATACTACACAGTCACCTGGTTGTATAGATACTTTTCTATGGAGATTAGCTGCCATTCTTGATAAAGCTGCCATAGACTCTCCCTGGCTTCCTGTTGTTATAAGTACAATCTGCTCAGGTGTATAATTCTTCATAGACTCTGTTTCAATAAGTGTTCCATCCGGAATATGAAGATATCCAAGATCCTCTGCAACATCTATGATATTAACCATACTGCGGCCTTCTACGCATACTTTTCTGCCATATGCCACAGCTGCATTGATAATCTGCTGTACTCTGTCTACATTTGATGCGAAAGTAGCTATTATTATTCTGTTACTCTTATTATCACTAAATATCTTATCAAATGTACTTCCTACTGTTTTTTCTGACATAGTAAAGCCTGGTCTTAAAGCATTGGTACTGTCGCACATAACTGCAAGCACACCTTTCTTGCCAAGTTCTGCAAATCTCTGAAGGTCAATAGGACTTCCGTTAACCGGGGTATAATCAACCTTGAAATCTCCTGTATGGACAAGAATACCTGCAGGTGAAAATATAGCAATTGCTGCCGCATCAGCTATACTATGATTAGTTCTTATAAACTCAACCCTGAAATCTCCAAGAGTAACTGATTGTCCATATTTAACAACCTTTCTCTTTACTTCACGTAACATATTGTGTTCTTTTAACTTCGACTCAATAAGTCCCATAGTAAGTCTTGTTGCATATATAGGTACATTCACTTCCTTAAGCACATATGGTATAGCACCTATATGATCCTCGTGACCATGAGTTATAACAAAAGCCTTGACCTTATCAATATTATCCTTTAGATATGTCACATCAGGAATAATAAGGTCAATACCTAACATTTCTTCTTCGGGGAAACTAAGTCCGCAATCTACAACAACAATACTGTCATCATACTCAATGGCAGTAATATTCATACCTATCTGTTCAAGTCCACCAAGAGGTATAACCTTAACAGATCCAATATTTTCTTTTTTCATTAAGCACCTCATCCTTCTTATAATTAATAAAATTAAAAAAACGTAATAAATACGCAAAAAAAGAGTTTCATTAACGTACTGAAACCCTTTATAAGCACATAAAACTATGCAAGTTCAACTACATCATCCATAAGCTCTGCAAATATTCTGCTTATTGCATCAAACTCTGTATCATCTTCAACGAACTCATACACAGCTTCCTCATCCTCTGCTGCTGATGTATCTTTTAATATATAACACTGAGCATCACCATCTTCTTCATCATCAGAATCTGATACTAACAAATAGTTTATGCCATTAGCTCTTGTCTCTTCTATTATATATAAATCAACGTTATCGTTATCATCCGTTACAAATGTAAGCTTTTCCATAAAAATTTCCTTTATATTATTATTCAAATACAATGCTACTTATTACTCTGACTATCAAGATATCCCTGTAATATGAACACCGCAGCTATCTGATCTATAACTGCTTTCCTGTTCTCACGTCTTACGCCACTTTCCATAAGTGCCTTTTCTGCTGAAACAGTTGTAAGACGCTCATCCCACATAACAACTTCAAGTCCAGTTCTTCTTTCGAGATTCTTAGCAAACTCCATACAGGCCTCTGCTCTTTCTCCAACTGTGTTGTTCATGTTCTTAGGTAATCCTACAACTATCCTGTCTACATCATTCTGACTGATAATCTCTTCAATTCTGGCATATGTTTTTCTAAGCTTGTTTTCTTCTTTTCGTGTTATAGTCTCAACTGGCTGCGCTGTTATTCCAAGTGCATCACTAAGAGCAACTCCGACTGTCTTCGTTCCGTAATCTAAACCTATCACTCTCATATGCTTGTACTATAATCCTTTTCCTTCAATAAAATACTTTATCACTTCTTCTACAAGTTCATCTCTTTCTACTTTCATAATAAGACTTCTTGCATTGTTATGACTTGTAATATATGTTGGATCTCCTGACATAATATATCCTACAATCTGATTAACTGGATTATATCCCTTTTCCTTAAGAGCAAGATATACCTGTTCAAGTATTCCTTCTACTGATATTGTCTTTTCTGGTTGTGTTTTAAAAAATTGTGTATTATTGTTTACCATATCTACCACGTCCCTTTCGTATACTTTATTATAATATACCATATCATCAAATAAAACAAGAGCAGAATTCTATTTTATTTTTGTTTTATTCAATCCCTGTTTTATTCAATCAGTTTATTGTGGTTATTATGTTGTAATCAGCCCAAATAAAAAAACGATTCGGTTTTAACGATAATATCACATTTTTTACTTACTTTTTACATCATTTAGTCACAATTTCCAATTATTATACAATTGTTCACAGGAAAACGCGTTGAAAAACATGTGAAGCATAACACAAAACAGGCATTAATAATTGGAGGCTGGGTGTATGGCAATCGAGGTATTTAACAGATATGAAAAGAAATACTTAATTGATGAAGTGACTTTTAAAAGCTTATTAAACCGTATATCTGACTATATGGAGCTGGATAAATATAACAAAAACGGACAATTTTACAGTATAAGTAATATTTATTATGATACAGATGACAACAGACTTATAAGAAGTTCAATAGAAAAACCTGTGTATAAAGAGAAGCTCAGGATGAGAAGCTATGGTACTCCGAATGCACATGATAAGGTTTTTCTTGAGATAAAGAAAAAATACAATGGAATTGTTAACAAACGCAGGACATCCATTGTATTAAAAGATGCATATCGTTATATGGAGAATGGAACCTTTCCATACGAAACGGAGTGTCTTAACAGACAGGTTTTAAAAGAAATAGATTATTTCAGAAGTATATATGATCTAAAACCTAAGGTTTATCTCTCATATGACAGATATGCATTTTTTGAAAAAAATGATGGTGATTTCAGAGTTACATTTGACACGAATATCACAACCCGGAGGGGCGATGTACGATTAGAAAGCGGAAGCTATGGAAATAAACTTCTCCCGCAGAGTTTATACCTTATGGAAATCAAGATAAATGGTTCTGTGCCGATGTGGTTTACGCACTGCCTTTCAGAGCTTAAAATATATCCCGTTTCTTTTTCAAAATATGGTACAGAATATAAAAGATATGTCCTTGAAGGCTATGATAAAGATACCGAAGAGCTTGATAATTTCTGTGATATGTTTTATGAGTCACCATATAAAGAGTCATGCTCAGATTCATATAACAGTGTAATTAAATATAAGAACCGACGTAAGTCAGCATCAGGAATATATACAGATAATGAAACTGGAGCAGTATGTATCTAGCACATCATTTTCGAAATAACTATACTATCCACCTGCCTGCACGA
>ERZ791628.747-NODE-747-length-11092-cov-2.36967_pt1 | contig 11092 bp, 8 predicted proteins | sample MGYA00510265_ERZ791628 | MGnify/ENA primary metagenome ERZ791628 (study PRJEB30046, sample SAMN00715184) | human gut metagenome | study: EMG produced TPA metagenomics assembly of the A metagenome-wide association study of gut microbiota in type 2... | reverse complement strand
GTCGGTGATGGGTTCAGGATTTAACGGACAGAGTTTTGCTTTTCATGGGTATCTGCCGATAGAACCGGCCGACCGCATGCGCCGTTTAAAAGAGTTGGAGGCACGTGTCTATTCCGAGAACCAGACTCAATTGTTTATCGAAACTCCTTATCGCAATCATAAGATGTTGGAAGACATCTTGAAAACTTGTCGTCCGCAAACGAAATTGTGTATTGCAGCCAATATAACTTGTGAAGGAGAATTTATTCAGACCAAAACCGTTAAGGAATGGAAGGGAAAATTACCGGAACTGAATAAGATTCCTTGTATCTTCCTGATTTATAAGTAGTATTTTATTTGAACTCTTTCCATATCTGGGCCACCATGTGGAGACGGTCACATTCAATTCTTAGTTCGTTACTGAACTTTTCCGGATTTTGTCTGATGTCTTCACACGTAAAGAAGTATCCTTCTGAGAGTTTGAATTCATCTTCATGGCTGACGGGAAGTATATATAACTGCACGAAAGCCGGTGTACTGCCTTGTGTACGGTAGCTGAGGATGAGTCTTGGAAAAAACTTCTTCTTATGTGTGGTGTGAGAAGTTGACTGATGTTTTTTTACCAGGTTCTTTGCGTGACGCTGGCTTTTTCTTAACGGTCCGTCAAATAAAGTCTTGATAGGAGCATCCCAAATCGTTGTGTTTTCTGCATGCGGGGTAAGATATATTTTCCCGTTGCAGATAGGAACAATCCGTATGATATGTTGCTCTTGAGGAGATTGTGTGGCAGCAATCTGTATTCCTACGATGTTAATGACCAGACATATTACGTAAATAAGTGTAGGAATCAAATAGATGATTCCAAAGTTATTTTCAGGAGAAAAGGGAATTAGCTTGTTGTACAGGAAAAACAGAATAATCAAATGGATACTGGAAAAAATCACGATTATTTTTGCTTCCAGTAGGTAAGAAGAAGTGAAATTAAGATGAAACTTCTTCAAGAAATTCCGATAAATTTCCGGAGCCGTCACATGGATGAAGGCACATACTAATAGCATGAATTCCAATGAAGGAGTCAGGCTGTTCTTAGGGATGTAATCATATCCGGTGAATAGTCTTAAAAGGAAGCAGACACCGATTCCAATAGTTCCTTGTAAAAGAAAGAAATTAAGTCCTTTCAGGCGCAACACATCATAAAGCAGTCCCGCAATGCTGATAGCAAGTCCTGTTCCCAACATGGCGGTCGTTGGGAACAGATGAATGCCTATCAGTGTGATAATGATAGGAAGCAATCCAAATGATACAATTTTATCTTTGTATTTGAGCAATAGATTCATCGTTGAAAAGCATCTGTTGATAAAATTGCAACAAATGGAAAAAGAAAATTGTTCATTGTCTGCGGAGATGTTTTTCAGCATGGTAAGAAGAACGGACCAGCGGACCGCTTTCTACAATTTCAAATCCTTTGGTTTCACCTATTTCTTTGAATTTCTTGAACTGGTCTGGATGGATGTATTCTGCTACCGGATAGTGCTTGGCTGTTGGTTGCAGGTATTGTCCGATGGTCAGTATCTGGCAACCGTTCTGTAGCAGGTCGTCCATCGTTTCTTCTACTTCTTCTATGGTTTCTCCCAACCCCACCATGATACCGGATTTGGCCTTTAGTCCATTTTCTGCAATCTGACGGATAACTTTCAGGCTGGTATCATAATCTGCTACACTTCTGACCTGTGGACTGAGACGGCGGACGGTTTCCAGGTTGTGTGAAAGAATATCGGGACGTGTTTCAATGACCTGTTGCAATAATTCGCTGTGGCCTTGAAAATCGGGAATAAGTGCCTCTATGGTGGTGTCAGGACACAATTTTCGGATGGCCATCAGGGTAGCAGCCCAGTGTGAGGCACCTAAATCCTTTAAATCATCCCGGTCGACAGAGGTGATGACCGCGTGGTCAAGCTTCATGAGTTGGATGGACTGGGCCACTCTGAGCGGTTCTTCCGGATCCAATGGGAGAGGTCTTCCGGTTTGTGTATTGCAGAACTTGCAGGAACGGGTACAGATGGCTCCTCCAATCATGAAGGTGGCGGTGCCTTTTCCCCAGCACTCACCTAAGTTGGGACAGCGTCCACTGCTGCAGATGGTATGAAGCTTATGAGTATCTACAATGCGTTTGGTTTCAGTATATCGGGCATTGGTGCCAATCTGGATTTTTAGCCAATCAGGCTTTCTGATGTGTGTCATAGTGGTAAGATAAAAGAACAAAGAAAAACAGATGACACCAGTTTCTTGTGACTGGTGTCATCTGCTACATGAAATATTATAGGTTCTGCAGGAAGAAATTAGCCACTCTGTTCATCAGGTGGTTGCGGGTATTTCCTCCGAAGATACTGTGATTACGGTTGGTGTAAATCTGTGTATCAAACTGGATGTTTGCCTGTACCAGTGCTTCACTGTACTCCATGAAATTCTGCAAGTGTACGTTGTCGTCTGCACTTCCATGAATGAGCAGCAGCTTTCCTTTCAGCTTGGATGCCCGGCTGATGGCAGAAGAAGCCTGGTAACCGTCACCGTTTTCTTTCGGTGTGCGCATGAAGCGTTCGGTATAGACTGAGTCATAGAATCTCCAGTCTGTCGGAGCGGCAATGGCAACTCCGGCCTTGAATGCGCCTGAACCTTCGCTCATTGACATCAACGTGTTGTATCCTCCATAGCTCCAGCCCCAGATACCAATACGGCTTCCATCTACGTAAGGCAGAGTAGAGAGGTATTTAGCTGCTTCAGCCTGGTCGGTAGCTTCTTTCACGCCGATAGAAAGGTAAGTGCATTTTTCGAATGCTGCTCCTCTACCTCCAGTACCACGTCCGTCCACGCAGACCATGATATAGCCTTTGTCGCACATTACGGCTTCAAACATACCTCCGTCGCCGAAACTTCCGATACCCCACTTGTCGAGTACCTGCTGAGAGCCGGGACCACTATATTGGTGCATGATTACCGGATATTTCTTGGAAGGATTGAAGTTGGCCGGTTTCATCATCCAACCGTTCAGTTCTACTCCTTCACTGGTTTTGAAAGAGAAAAACTCTTTTGTCGGCATGTTTAGCTGAGCTGTTTTGCTTTTCAGTTCTTTGTTGTCAAGCAGTGTAACCATTTCCTGACCCTTGTTGTTGTTCAGCGTAATAAGGGTAGGAGTCTGCGCGCTGGAATACGTGTTGATGTAATAATTCAGATTTTTGCTGAATAACGCACTGTTTGTTCCGGTACGTGTAGAAAGTTTGGTCTTTTTACCTTTTCCGTCAATCTTGTACACCGCAGTGCGCAAGGGGCTTCCTTCGTTGCTGGTGTAATAGAAAACATTTGCTTTCTGGTCCCATCCCAGGAAATCTTTTACCTCAAATTCTCCTTTTGTGATTTGTTTCACCAGGTTTCCTCCAATGGTGTACAGATAAAGGTGGTTGTATCCGTCACGTTCACTCATCATGACGATGTGTTCCGGATAGAATGCAATGTCTGAATAGGCTTGCTCTTTAATGTACTGCTCTGCTTCGTCGCGGATGGCTACTTTGCAGATGGCACTGCGTGGGTTGGCCATATAAAGGTCGAAGCGGTTCTGGTGGCGATTCAATGTCATGATGGCCAGCTTTTCCGGATCATCTGTGAATTTGATGCGAGGTACATAACCGTCAGAATCTACAGGAAGTTCCATTTTGCGGGTTACACGACTTTTTATGTCAAAAGAATGTACGCTAACCTTGGAGTTTACAACTCCTGCTTTGGGATATTTGTAGTCATAGCTTCCCGGATAGGTGGTGTACTCTGTTTTTTCTGGAGCCATACCCTTATACCATGGGAAAGAGTACATGGGAACCTGGCTTTCATCGAAGCGGACGTATGCAATCATTTTACTATCTGCACTGAAATCGAAGGCGCGGTTATAGCTGAATTCTTCTTCATATACCCAGTCGGGAATACCGTTGAGCACCTTGTTATATTCTCCGTCTTTCGTTACCTGCGATTCGCTGTTACCGAAAAGCAGTTTGATAAGGTAGATGTTGTTGTTGCGCACAAACGCAATCTGGTGACTGTCGGGTGAGAACAAAGGAACCTGCTGCGGACCGTTGTTTGACAAAGGTTCAAGTGTACGGTTTCTCACATTGTATATATAATATACAGCTGTGAATGAACGACGGTAGATCGGTTTGGTCTCCGTTTGAATCAATATCAGACTTTCGTCCGGTGACATAATATAGTCATCGAAATTTTTCAACTTGTGGTTGCGGGCAGTGGCTACGTCAAAGATGGTAGCTACCTCTTTACCGGTCTTAAAAGAGTATTTGACGATTCGTTTGTGGTCCTTGCTGATCTGGGTGTAATGTTCACCGTCCAGCATCGGTTTTAATCCCTGTATACTTTGTGCGCGATAGGTACCGTTGGCTACATCCTGTAGTGTTACCTTTTGTGCCTGCAGAGTAACCAGGCACATTAGCGCATAAAAAAGTACAAAAAGTTTTTTCATGACTGTGTTATTTAAGTTTTACATTTATTCTTCTTTTTGAATAGCTCCTTCAGGTACGACTTCTGATGTTTTCTCTTCCTTGGACTCTGCGGGCGTATTTTCCTTGTCTTTGATGCCGAATAGCCAGCGGAAGAAACGGACTAAGAAGTTCCGTTTTTTCGGTTTGACTTCTGTGGCTTCAGAAGTAGACAACGGGGCAACTGTCTCTTTTTGTACGCTTGTACTGTCGGTAGAGACCACTAAGGTTGTATCCGTGGCCAATGTATCTGTCATCAGTGAGTCTACGGATGGCATAGGGATAACCTGAAGAACTGAATCCTCCGCAAGAGAGTCTGCTGGAGCAGAAGGTACCGAAAGACTGTCTTTCTTTATGTCAGGAGTGGATTTCGGGGCAACAGGAGGAGTCGGTTTCGGTTTCTTGAAAGGAACCGGAACAGAATATTTACAGCGTACGTTAATCCCATGTTCCTGAGCCGGAATCCAGTCGGGCATCACTATGATGGCATCTAAAGCGGCCGTATCCAGACGTGCGTCCAGCCCTCTTACGATGCTGGGAGAAGTGATACTACCGTCTTTCTCTACAATGAATTGAATCATGACCGCCCCCTCTTTCTGAGTTTCTTCAGCCAGTTCCGTGGTATGCGCCTTTCTTCTGATATAGTTGAAGAAGGCTTTCATGCCTCCAGGATACTCCGGCATTTTCTCTACTACGTGATACACCCGGTCGGCTCCTTTCTTTGTCATTCGTATTTCCAGCGGCTGGTTAGGGTTCTGCAAGAAAGATTCGATGTCGAGATACTTGTTTTCCATGCGTTCTGCCCGTATCATAATCAGGTGACTGTAATCCGCTTCAATACTGAATTCACCCTGCGCATTAGAGAATGTGTGTTTCCCAGTTCCCTGGATGCTGATTTCTGCATGAGGAACAGGTTTACCTCCTTCTTTCAGCACGCCATTTACCAGTAAAGTCTTACCGCTTTGCTTGAAGCGTGCCAAATCCTCCGGACGGTCTATGCGGATGATTGTATCTTGTGCTGCTTCGTCCAGTCGCAAGGATTTGATAGTTCTGTTCTTATCTGTCGGGAAGTAAAAATTGGCAGTACGAACGTAATTGTTGTCAATGGATTGTTCGAAATCGATGAGACCTTGTTCGTTACTGATATACTCGCTGCTGTAGCCTGCCACTTTCAGAATGATACCTTGTTGTGGTTCTCCTCCGGTATTCAGTACGGTAATTCGGAAACGCTGTTTCTTGTTTTCCAATGGAGAAGCCCCCACCTGAGGTAATGTAATCAGGCAACATATCAGCCCGGCGAATATATAAATAAGATGTTTCATAAGCTCGTTTATAAATATTCGCAAAGCTACGAGTATTCTGGGGTATTCACTCTTGTTCAGGTGTTAATAAAGATAAATTATCCGGCCTGGTAAAATTTACGAAGCCGGATAATTGAACTAAAGTTTGGTTATTTGGATGTCTTGGCAACCAGTTTTCGTAGCCTGAACATGCGTAGGCGTTCCATGGCATGTCGGCGGCTCAATATGATTTGTCGCCGGTAGACAATGCAGGTTGTGAAGAAATATACGATAGCCTGTATCCAAAGTGCCTGATATTCGACTAACACTTCCGGAAGAGTTGCGCCCATGTTATTGATTCTTACAAACCCGTTGATACCGAACGTAGATGGGAATATCCAGGAGAATACTTTCCAGAACGTAGGTACGGCAGCTCCCGGCCAGGAGATTCCGGAGATAAACAGGAGCGGCACGGAGGTGAAGACATAAATCATCAGACACGATTCTCTGTGATGTATAAAGATGGAGCAGGTCATCGCAAAGAAAATACATGCCAAGATGTAAGGCACCACAAAAGCCAGCAAGGTCATAGGTTGTGCAATTTGTACCAAATCAAATAGTTGCGGTACAAGGCAGAGCACATACGCAGCCACTAATGCATAAATCAGGAAATAGGCCAATGACTTTCCGCCTACAATGCGGAGCGTACCCTGATACTGCCGGCTGATGGGGACCAAGTCTTTGAAGCGGTTATTCTCACGGGCGGTTCCTGCTGAAAGTCCGATGCCTAACAATAGCGTCTGCTGTATAATCAGGATGAGCACAGCTGGAATCAGGAAGCTGGCAAATCCGTCTTGCGGGTTGAATAGCGATATATCTTCGTATTCAATGGGAGCCGTACTGATCTCATCCTGCCGTTCCGTTGTATTTCCCATTCGCTGTATCTGAATTTTTTTATTTAAGGTAAGTGAAGCGTTGGTACTTGCCAATACTAGTGCTTTGTAGTATAGCATACCACTCATGTCACAATAAATACTGACTGTAGTTTGTTTTCCGGAGGAAATGTCTTTACTGAAGCTTTCCGGAATGTAGAGAATGCCATATACCCTTGTTTCTTTCAGTAGGTTTTTCCCTTCTTCCATATTCGCACAATGCGACTGGATATGCACATCGGCGCTTGCATCAACCGTACGGATAAACTGGCGGCTGAGTGCCGTGTTGCTGTTGTCAATCACCGCTACAGGCACTTCTCGTACCACCTCATTGGTATAAATAAAGGCATATACCAGCGGGTAGGCCAGCGGGACAAGCAAGAAGAAAATAAGTACGCCCTGGTCTTTGAAAACGGCTTTCAGTTCCTGCTTGCATATATGGAAGAGACCTGCAAAGCCTTGTTGTATGGTTTGTTTTAACGATTCTTTTTTCATGAACGCAAAGGGTTAAGGGATATAGACATAATGCAGCATGGCCGTGCGTATTCTTTTCAGGAAGAAGAAAGGCAGGAGCATGAACAGCAGCAGGGCGGTAACGGCATGCCAGGCATAAATGACCGGATAACCGTTTAAGGCCAGATTCACGTAGAGCAGGAAATAATGCCGCAAGGGGAACAATACGGACAAAGCCTGCAGTGTAGGGTGCATCGCCATGACCGGGAAAGTGAATCCCGAGATGGAGAATGAAATGACTCCCCACAGAGAAGCCGCACTCAATGCCAGACGGAGTGAACCGAACAATCCGAAAAGGAATACACCGAATGCTTGTGAGGCAAGCACCAGCAGCAGTCCGGCTAACAGCATCGGGAAAATCCCGCTATGACACGGATAGTGCAGAAATCCGTATAAGTACACGTTATAGAACGTAGCCATGATAAAGAACGTAACGGTTTGAGGAATCAATTTTCCCACCAGTGCCGTCACAATGGAGTTATCGGCCAGTTGCATCAGCTCCTTTGAAGTCTTTTCTTTTAATTCTGTTCCGATGGTATATACGGTAGTCAGGAAAATAAGCAGCATCAGGATACCCGGAAATAAAGTATTACACAAGTACACCGAGTAGTTCAGCCAGGGATTGTTCAGTGCATGGGTAGAAATGACTACAGGTTGCAGGAAGGCAAGTGCCTGATCTTCGGTAGCTCCTTTGGCTAATAGGGTTGCTTGCCCCACTGCCGCGGAGGCTAACTCCGACATGGTTCTCTGGTCTTTATAGAGTAAGGAACCTGCAATCAGGTAAGAATAGTTGACATAGAAGGACACTTTCGGCTGTCTGCTGGCAAGGGCTTCTTCGGTCGTTCCTTTTGGGATGTAATAGAACGAATAAATCTCACCGCGCTGTACGGCCTGCCTTGCTTCTGTGACACTTGGGTAATGAGCTACAATCTGGGTCTGCTGAAACGCATCCAGATTACGGATAATGTTGCGTGTCGTGGCGGTGTTGTCGAGGTCCACCACTCCTGCAGGCAGATTGGTCGGCAGCCCGTTTTCCATCAGGGTGGTGAAAAACAGGAAACAGAACAATGGAGCGATGACCATGCAGAACAGGTACATCGGCTTGGTTGCAATGCGGAGAATTTCTCTTCGCATCACTTTCAGGTAACATTGATAGGTGGTTGTCGACATGTGAATTTATTTTTCAATGATAGCAGACATACCCGGACGTAAGTTTTCTACAGGCTGCACGGGTTTTGCCTTTACTTCAAAAGTCTTCAGGTCAAACTGACCGGTGGTCTTGGTGGCTTTCCATGCGGCATACGTACCTAAGTCCTTCATGACTGTTACCTGAAATTCAGCTTCCTTTTCCAGAGCAGGAACGTAGGCTTTAATCTTGCTTCCTACGGTGAAATCTTTCAGAAAATCCTCACGTACGTTGAATGTCACCCACATGTCATCCAGTTGGGCTACGTTCATGATGGGAGCGCCTGTACCAACCAGTTCACCTACCATCGGGAAAATTTCAGCTACTTCTCCATCGGCTACAGCCACCAGGTAAGTTTCCGATACGTAAGAAGAAACCTCGGCTACAGCTCCTTTCGCACGTTCTACCTGTGCAGCAGCCATGGCCTTGTCTTCACGCTGTGCACCATTCTTGGCCATTGTGTATTGTGCATTGGCGGCACGTTCGGTCGCCTTCATGGCATCGTATTGCGCTTTTGCTTCATCTCTTTTCTGTGCGGTCATCACCCCTTCTTCGTATAAGCGGTTCACACGGTTGTATGATTTTTCGGCAATCTCCAGTCCTGCTTTGGCTTTCTGCCACATTTCGTATGCAGCCTGCAGTTGCTCGCTTCTTGTACCTCTCAGGGCCTTCTCGTTCAGTGCTTGTGCAGCCTGTTCGGCAGCTTGTGCCTGCGACAATTTAGCCATTACATCCGGAGCCTCCAGAATAGCCAGTGTATCACCCGCTTTCACTTTATCTCCTTCGCTGACAAAGAATTTCAGGATACGTCCCGGTACCTTGCTCGATACCCTGTATTCTGTGGCTTCAGCCTGGCCTTGTATGATTTCAGGACCTTTTCCTAATGTGAAGAATCCGATGATGCTGACGATAACGATTACGGCTAACAATGTAAAGAAAGCCAGCATGATATTGTTGCGTTGAGTCTTTTCCATATATCTGTATTATTTTAAAATTCCCATTGATTTGTTCAAATAAAGTTCACTCATTTTGACGTCTATCTGTGCGTCTATTTTTCCGGCTTGTGCTGAGAACCAAGCCGTTTGTGCTTCCAGCACATTGCTGGTTGGAATGACTCCTTCCTTAAATCCTAAATTGGCATAGCGCAGGTTCTCTTCCGCTTTCTCCATGTTTTTTTCGGCTAAAGCTAATTTCTTGGTCGATTCATTTACTTTATAGGAGTTCTGTGTCACCTGAAGTTCCACTTTTTCTTTGATATCTTCCAGTTTGTAGCGGGCGATGTTCGCTTCTGCCTTTGCGGCTTTTACCTTATAAATACCTTCTCCCCAGTGGAATACAGGAATTTTTACTACTACTCCGGCAGCCCACATGCCACGGAATTTATTTTCAAATCCGTTGACGAGCGATGGGTTGGTCACCAGATAATTGGCGGTCAATGCCACAGAAGGAAGGAAGTCCGCGCGGACTACGTTTACTTTCTGGCGATAGATTTCCGATGCTAATTCCAGACTCTTCAGTTCTTCACGGTTACTGAGAGCTGTGCTGACGTTCGCTTCCGTATAGGTGTTAGGAAGGGGTAAGTCTTTCATGCTTTCATCGGCCAGTTGGAAGTCGGTTTCCAATGGAAGACCACAGAGCTGGCACAAAAGCATTTTTGAGAGGTTCAAGCCATTGTCTACCTGAGTAAGCATCATTTCGGCTTCGTTTACCTTTACTTTAACGCTTAATCCGTCGGCTTTGGTAGCCACTCCTTCTTTTATCATCTTGTCTACGTCTGAATCCAGCTTCTGTACCAGCTCTAAAAAATTCTCTGCCAGTTTTTTCTTATTGACGAGTGAAATGATTTGCCAGTAAATCTGGTCCGTCTGCAGGATAAGATCTTGCATACCTGTGGCATGCTGTGATTCAGCCAGACGTTCTGCATATTTGGTAATCTTGTTGTAGGCAATGATTTTTCCACCCATAAAGAGAGGCTGGGTGAGGGTCGCAGCTCCCATCGTCATAGTTCGGGTATCTGTACGGAATGCATCCACCAGGCCTTGTCCTACGGCGTTCAGGCCATCCGTTAATCCGGCTATGGCACCAGGTAGCAACCCTTGTAAGCCGGCAGCCAATCCGGGATTAGCAGCTGCAAGTTGTTGCATGGCAGCCTGGAACTCAGCCGACTGCATACCTTGTTGCAACTGGTTACCTAAGTTGGTACCCATGTTGCCGATGCTTTGCTTCTGTGCGTCACTGAGCAGGGATATTTCTTTTTGCGTGCGCATATATCCCCCCGTAAGATCAATCTTGGGCAGATAATTAGTGAATGCAGCCTTCTTCTCATAGTGGGCGGCATTGACTTTTTCCTGTGAAATTCGCAGCTCCTTGTTGTTGGCCAGAGCGAGCGCCCGGCAACTGTCCAGAGTAAGTACTTGTTGGGCATAACTGCTGAGAGTTGCGCCAAGCAGTAAGAGTAAACTTGTAATTCTTTTCATTACTGATGCTGACTTTTTATTTGGTTGCTTATGCAACATTGCAAATGTATGACATTAGAACAAATAGTCAAAGCGTTTTGTTGAAAAGAATCAGTAATAAATTTAATTTTTGCTGAGCGTGTGTCTTACCGGTTACTTTTATCTTTTTATCCGGTTGTAATAAGGCTTCTGTGCAATGGGGTCAACCAGCAGA
>ERZ791628.744-NODE-744-length-11151-cov-3.04028_pt1 | contig 11151 bp, 9 predicted proteins | sample MGYA00510265_ERZ791628 | MGnify/ENA primary metagenome ERZ791628 (study PRJEB30046, sample SAMN00715184) | human gut metagenome | study: EMG produced TPA metagenomics assembly of the A metagenome-wide association study of gut microbiota in type 2... | reverse complement strand
CAAGTTCAAGGCTGCTGAAGATAAAGAGAAAAAAGCTGGGGAGTTACAGGCTGAATATCAGTCACAGCTCTCAGGCGTAGAAGATGAAAAGAAGGCTATAATCGCCGAGGCAAGAAATAACGCTAAAGGCGAGTATGACAAAATCGTTGCACGTGCAAACGACGATGCAGTTAAGATTAAGCAGGATGCTAAAAAGGCATCTGAGCTTGAAAGCGAAAAGGCACGTCTTGCAGTTAAGCAGGAAATTGCAGAGCTTGCTATGCAGGCAGCAACCAAGGTTGTTGAAAAGGAAGTTTCTCCGGAAACAAATAAAATGCTCTACGACCAATTTTTAAATGAAAGCAGTGATAAATAATGATTCAAAATATTGAAAAATATCTTGACGCACTGTTTTCTGCTCACGCAAGTGTGTCAAGCTTGGAAGAAGCTTTAAATACTGTTAAATCCAATGCTGAGCTCAAAGAAATTTTTAACGACCCTAACGTTACTCTTGAGGAAAAGAAAAACGTTTGTAAGGAGCTTTTTGCCCCGTCTGTTAATGATTTTGTGGCAGAGCTTGCAGCAAGCGGAAAGATTGACAGCTTAGGCGAAATTGTTGAGGCTTATATCTCACAACTCAACAAGCAAAACAATGTTGCAGAGGCAACAATTACCTGCGTAACAGAGCCTGATGACGAACAGTTAAAGGGCATTAAGGAATTTGTTTGCAAGCAGGAAAATGCAAATGATGCCGTAATCAAGGTTGTTAAGGATGATTCACTTATCGGCGGCTTTATCGTAACGCTCGGCGACAAGCAGTTTGACTTTTCAATTAAGAAAAAGCTTGACGGTATTAAGCAAAAGGTTATGGATTCTGCAAGAAACGGCGCTGTAACAAGCGAAAATGTTCTTGCGGTTTTGAAAAAGGATATTAATGATTTTGAACTTAGAACTAACAGCGAGGAAATCGGTACTGTTATTCGTGTAGGCGACGGAATTGCTACTATCCACGGTCTTGACCATGCAATGTACGGCGAAATCGTTGTATTTGAAAACGGCGTTAAGGGCATGGTTCAGGATATTAAAAGACATCAAATCGGTGTAATTCTTTTTGACTCCGATACAGGTGTTGAACAGGGTACAAAGGTTAAAAGAACACATAAAAAAGCAGGCGTTCCTGTAGGCGATGGCTTTATCGGCAGAATTGTTAATTCACTCGGTGAGCCTATCGACGGTAACGGTGAAATTAAGGCTGACGGATATCGTCCTGTTGAGCAGCCGGCACCGTCAATTGTTGACCGTCAGAGTGTTGATACTCCGCTTGCAACAGGTATTCTTTCAATTGACTCAATGTTCCCAATCGGCAGAGGTCAGCGTGAACTTATCATCGGTGATAGGCAGACCGGTAAGACTTCTATTGCACTTGATACAATTCTTAACCAAAAGGGTAAGGATGTAATTTGTATCTATAACGCAATCGGTCAAAAGGCGTCAAGCGTTGCCAAGCTTGTAAATACACTTGAAAAAGCAGGTGCAATGGATTATACAATCGTTGTTTGCTCAACAGCAAGTGAGCCTGCTTCACTTCAGTATATTTCACCGTATGCCGCAACAGCAATTGCCGAATACTTTATGTATCAGGGCAAGGATTGCCTTATTGTATATGATGATTTAAGTAAGCATGCAGTAGCTTACCGTGCTCTTTCACTTCTTCTTGAAAGAAGTCCGGGCCGTGAAGCTTATCCCGGCGACGTTTTCTATCTTCATTCAAGACTTCTTGAGCGTTCAAGCCGTCTTACAGATGAACTCGGCGGTGGCTCAATTACTGCGCTTCCTATTATTGAAACACAGGCAGGCGACGTTTCTGCTTATATTCCTACAAACGTTATTTCTATCACGGACGGTCAGATTTTCCTTGAAAGTGACTTGTTCTTCAGCGGTATGCGTCCGGCTGTAAACGTCGGTCTTTCTGTATCACGTGTAGGTGGTGCGGCTCAAACAAAGGCTATGAAGAAGGCAGCAGGCTCACTTAGAATTGATTTGGCGCAGTTTAGAGAAATGGAAGTATTTACCCAGTTCTCATCTGACCTTGATGAAGAAACAAAAGCAGGTCTTACCTACGGTAAGGGACTTATGGAACTTCTTAAGCAGCCGCTCGGTCATCCGCTTTCGCTTGCTGATATGGTATTTACTCTTGTTGGTGCAACAGGCAGAAAGTTTGTTGATATCCCGACGGAGGATACTAAGAAATTCCAGAATAAAATGCTTGCTTATATGAACGAAAACTACTCTCAGCTTGTCAATACAATTGAGCAGGAAAAAGTGCTTGAAGATGGCACCAGAGAGCAGATTTTAGAGGCAATTGACGAATTTAAAAAGATTTATCAAGAGGGTTAATGATGGCTAATGCTCGTGAAATTCAAGCCAGAATGAAGTCTATTAAGGACACTATGAAAATCACAAATGCAATGTATATGATTTCGTCCTCAAAGCTTCAAAAGGCGAGAAGAGACCTTAAAAATACCGAGCCTTATTTCTACACTATTCAGGATTGCCTTTCAAAAATCCTTGAGCTTTCTCCCGACGCAGGTAACGTTTACTTTGACGAAAGAGAGGACGTGCCAAAGCAGGAGAGAAAGCAGGGTTATATCTTTGTTACAGCCGATAAGGGTATGGCAGGTGCGTATAACCACAATGTAATCAAAATAGCAGAAAAAGAGGCTCTTTCCGATAATAAAAATATGCTTTTTGTTGTCGGTCAGGTTGGTCGTAAATATTTTGAAAAAAAGAATATTCCTATCGATATTGACTTCAAATATACAGCTCAAAATCCTAATGTTAACAGAGCAAGAGTTATCAGTGAACAGATAGTTGAGCTTTTTAGGGAAAAGAAGCTTGATGAGGTTTATATCGTTTACACAAGAATGGTTAATTCTGTTACCTTTGATGCAGAAATCAAACAGCTTTTGCCTTTAAAGAAAGTTAAGTTTGAAAGAACAGAAGAGCATAACAAATATAAAACATGTACGTTTGAACCGAGTATGAATGCTGTGTTTGACCATATTATACCAAACTATATTTCAGGTTTCGTATACGGTGCTCTTGTTGAATCGTATTGTTCTGAGCATAATGCACGTATGATGGCTATGCAAACGGCTACTGATGCTGCAAAGGATATGCTCAAAGGTCTCGGTATAGAATATAACCGTGCAAGGCAGGCGGCTATTACTCAGGAAATTACTGAGGTTATCGCCGGTGCCAAGGCACAAAAAATGAAAGAAGATTAGGAGGTGTCCTTGTATGAAAAACGGTAAAATTGTTCAGGTTATGGGACCTGTAATCGACGTTGAGTTTGAAGATGAATTGCCTAAGATTAAGGACGCTCTTGAAGTAGAATTAGACGGCAAGAAGCTTGTTATGGAAGTTAGTCAGCATATCGGCGGAAACTGTGTTCGCTGCATTATGCTTGCCGCATCTGAAGGTCTTTGCAAGGATATGGAAGTTATCAATACAGGCGACGCCATTAAAGTCCCTGTAGGTGACAAAACTTTGGGCAGACTTTTCAATGTTGTAGGTGAAACGATTGACGGACTTGACAGTCTTGACAAAGAAGAACATTGGGCTATCCACCGTAAACCGCCTACATTTGAAGAGCAAAGCGCAAACGTTGAAATCCTTGAAACAGGTATTAAGGTTATTGACCTTTTAACACCTTATCCAAAGGGCGGTAAAATCGGTTTGTTCGGCGGTGCCGGTGTAGGTAAAACCGTACTTATTCAAGAGCTTATTACTAACGTTGCAACTCAACACGGCGGCTATTCAATATTCACCGGTGTAGGTGAAAGAAGCCGTGAGGGTAACGATTTATGGAAGGAAATGGGCGAAAGCGGCGTACTTGAAAAAACTGCGCTTGTATTCGGTCAGATGAACGAACCGCCAGGAGCACGTATGCGTGTTGCCGAAACAGGACTTACAATGGCAGAATATTTCAGAGATGTAGAGCATCAAGATGTGCTTCTTTTCATTGATAATATTTTCCGTTTCGTTCAGGCAGGTTCTGAGGTATCTTCTCTTTTGGGAAGAATGCCGTCAGCCGTTGGTTATCAGCCAACTCTTGCTACAGATGTCGGCGAACTTCAGGAACGTATCGCTTCAACAAAGAACGGTTCTATCACATCGGTTCAGGCTGTATATGTACCTGCCGATGACCTTACCGACCCTGCTCCTGCAACAACATTTGCTCACCTTGATGCAACAACCGTTCTTTCAAGAAAGATTGTTGAAAAAGGTATTTATCCTGCAGTTGATCCGCTTGAATCAAACTCACGTATTCTTGAGCCGGATGTGGTAGGCGAGGAACATTATCAGGTTGCACGTAAGGTTCAGGAGTATTTGCAAAAGTATAAAGAACTTCAGGATATTATCGCAATTCTCGGTATGGAAGAACTTTCCGATGAAGATAAAACTACTGTTTACCGTGCAAGAAAGATTGAAAAATTCTTATCTCAGCCTTTCCACGTTGCTGAAGCATTCACCGGTCAGCCGGGTAAATATGTAGCCGTTAAGGATGCAGTTAAAGGCTTTAAGGCAATTATCGACGGTGAGGTTGATGATGTACCTGAGCAGGCATTCTTTAATACAGGTACTATTGAAGATGTTTTGGAAAATGCAAAAAAGCTTGAAAAATAAGGTGATTATATGAATACTTTTCAACTTAAAATAATTGCATCTAATAAAGTGTTTTTTGACGGTCAGGCTCAAAGCTTGATTATTCCAAGGCTTGACGGCGGCAGCGAGGCTTATCTTGCTATGCATGAAAACTGCGTTGTTCCTATTGAATTCGGTGAAATGAAAATTGTTGACGCAAACGGTAAAACGATTAACGCATTTGTCGGCAGCGGATTTCTTGAATTTCTTGATAATGAGGCAATGCTTGTTTGTATTTCGGCAGAGCTTCCTGAGGAAATCAACGAGCGACGTGCAAAAGAGGCTCAGCTTAGAGCTGAGGAGGAACTTCGTCAAAAGCATTCTCTTCTTGAATATTATCACTCTCAGGCTAATCTTTCCCGTGCTATGGAAAGACTCAAAGTCAAGAGCAGATATACTAGGTAATATACTTTGATAAAGCGGTTTGAACACTACGTTCAAACCGCTTTTTTATATGTTGAAAAGAATTATTTAATATTGTATAATAATGGTATCTATGATTAAGGGGTATATAAATTATGCAATATAATTTAAAAACAGGCAATTTTTGTGATTTTTCAAAATTTAGGGAAAATATTCTTGTCCCTCGTTCTTATTTTATTCCGTTTTCGAGTCTTGAAGAACTTTCAAAAACGGATATAAGAAATGAACGTTATTCATCATCTCTTGTTGATTGCCTTTCCGGCGAATGGGATTTTATTTATTTTAAAAATTGTAAGCAAACAGACAATTATTTTGATACAGATAAAATCAAGTTTGATAAGGTGAACGTGCCGTCTATGTGGCAGTATACCGGCTATGAAAAGCCTTATTATGTTAATACACGCTATCAGTTTAAACCTAATCCGCCGCAAATTCCAACTGATTGTCCTGTCGGAATTTACAGAAGATTTATCAATATTGACGACCTTGATTTGAATTATACTATTGCTTTTCTCGGTGTTGCAGGTTCACTTGAGCTTTTTATAAACGGCAAATATGTCGGTTTCAGCGAGGGAAGCCATAATACTGCTGAATTTGAACTCAACGATTTTCTCGTTAAGGGCAAGAATGAAATTGTTGTTCAAAACCATAAATGGACAAACGGCACTTATCTCGAAGCGCAGGATATGTTTCGTTCAAACGGTATTTTCCGTGATGTGCTTTTATATAAAACAGGCAAAAATTCTATTTATGATTTTGAGGCGAAAATTTCGTTTAACGGCAAATATTCTCTTGATTTTATTCCGTCACTAAAGCTCAGCGACGAATGTATTTTGACTGTTTCGCTTTATGACGATGAGAAACTTATAACTTCTAAATCTGTTAATGTATCACCGGGCGATATTCAAAAGATAAGCTTTGAAAATCTTGATGTTCATTCTTGGTCTGCTGAATGTCCTTATCTTTATGATATGATTGTCACTCTTTCAAATGGTGAGGAAATTATTGAGGCAATTAGGAAAAATATCGGCTTTAAACATATTGAAATTAAGGGCAATACCTTTTATTTTAATAATCAGCCAATTAAGCTTTTGGGTGTTAATCATCACGATTCCTTGCCAAAAACAGGCTATACTATGACGATAGAAGAAATGGAAACGGATATAAGCCTTGTTAAGCAGTATAATGCTAATTGTATTAGAACTTCGCATTATCCTCCGGATCCCGCCTTTCTCGATTTGTGTGACGAATACGGAATTTATGTAATAGATGAGGCAGATATTGAAACTCACGGTTGCGAAACCGAACTTCATAGGCCGGGCGCTTGTTCTCATAATAAAGATTGGCAGCCACGCTATTGGGACAGAGTTTTTAGAATGTTTTCCCGTGACAAAAATCATGCTTCAATTACTATGTGGTCACTCGGCAACGAATCACACGGCTATTTGAATCAGGATTATTGCTATAATGAACTTAAAAAGCTTACACCTATTCCTATTCATTATGAGGGTGTGTGCCGTACTATGCGCTTTGCCTATGACGTTATTTCACATATGTACGCTTGGCCGATTATGTGTGAAAGAATTGCGGCAGGTAAGCTTCCTAAATATAAAAACAAGCCGTTTTTCCAATGCGAATATGCTCATGCAATGGGTGTCGGCGCAGGAGAACTTGAAAGATATATGAAGATATTCTATTCTTCAAATAATATGCTTGGCGGTTGCATTTGGGAATTTGCAGACCATGCAGCTTATCACGAAAACGAAAAGATTAAATATACCTACGGCGGTGACCACGGCGAGGAAAAGCATGACGGCAATTTTTGTATGGATGGCTTGTTTTTCCCTGACAGAACTCCGCATACGGGCGCAAAGCAGATGAAAAACTGCTACCGTCCGGTCAGATGCGAAAGAATTACCGATAACAGATATGCGTTTATTAACCATAAATATTTTGAAAATGCCAAATTTGTTGTAAAGTACAAATACTTTACAAACGGTGTTGAGTCGGTATCCGGTACATTTGATTTAGATATTGCTCCTCAGTCAAAGCAGATATATGAATTAAAGGATATCAATGCTGATTTAAATCAGTTTAGAAACATTGTATTTGAGTATTTTGTTGATGATTTTCTTGTTGCAAGTGAGCAGGTAGTATTAAGTAAAGGTCAGCTTAATGAAAGTATTTGTAAAAACGGCAAAATCGGCTTAAATAAAAGTGAAAACAAGCTGTTCATTACATTTGAAAACGGCTCAATGATATATGATACAAAGGCAGGATTTATAGATTCTTACGTATATAAAAACCACGAAATGATTAATTCATTCCCACTTGGGGATTTCAAGGGCTTTGCGCCGGCGTTTTACCGTGCGCCGCTTGACAATGACAGAAATATTCGCAAGTATTGGGATGCTTTAAACCTTGGCAATGCTTCGAATATATGTAAAGGCAGCAACTTTACACAAAAAGACGATTGTGTCATCATAAAAACTAAAATAAAATCTGTTGCACCTCGTCTTTTGCCTGTTGCACAAACTGAAATTAAATATACAATCTATGCAAGCGGTGAAATAAAGGTTGATGTAAATGTTCTTTCCGGCGGAGCAATCAAGTTTTTGCCTCGTTTTGGTGTTATGCTTGAAATGCCAAAGGAATATGAAAATGTTAAATATTTCGGCTTAGGTCCTGATGTTAATTTGCCCGATTATAAGGAGCATACATTCAACGGCATTTTTGAAACAACCGTTGATAATCTTAAAGAAGATTATATTAAGCCGCAGGAAAGTGCAACAAGATGTGATACTCGCTTTGCAGAAATTACCGATAAGGACAGCTTTGGTTTAAGATTTAATGCAATTAATAATCCTTTTATTTTCTCGGCAAGCCACTATACCTCTAATCAATGGGCTAAGGCAATGCATAGGGAGGAACTGGTAGATATGCCGACAACCTGCGTTAATCTTGACGCTGCTGTTTTGGGCGCCGGCTCTAATGCTTGCGGTCCTCTTCCGAATAAGAATGATAGGGTAGGTTCTTTGAATGGCAAAAAGCTTTCCTTTACTATTCAGCCGATAGGTGATTAAATGTGTATAAAATAGGAAATGATATAGTTTTAATTTCAAGAATTGAAAAAAGCATAAAAAGTCCGTCTTTTTTAAATAAGGTTTTTACCGAAAATGAAAGGCTTTATTGTAAAAAAGCCGAAAATTTTGCAGGTCTGTTTGCCGCAAAGGAAGCTTATTTCAAAGCACTCGGAACAGGGATAAAACTACCGCTGAATGATATTGAAATTTGCCATAATGATAACGGTAAACCGTATTTTAAAGGGATTGATAATTGCGATTTATCAATTTCTCATGACGGCGATTATGCAATTGCAACGGTAATAATGTGGTAATGTGTAAAGTATAACAACTTTACAATAAATGAAGGTGACAGTATGAGAATATTAACGGCAAAGCAAATAAAAGCAGTTGAAGAAAACGCATTTAAAACCGATTCGACCGAGGCGGGGCTTATGCTTAATGCAGGAACTGCCTGCTTTGAAAAAATATGCAAAATCTTTGGCGAAAGCCTTGCAAACACCCGTGTTGCAGTATTTTGCGGCAATGGCAAAAATGCAGGTGACGGCTTCGTAATTGCCGATTTGCTCAATAGTATCAATGTAAATGCCGATATTATTATCTGCGATAAAGAGCCAACCGTTGACGAACCTAAAATGTATTATGATAAGGCAATCTCAAACGGTGTAAAGGCTATTAACTTTACGGGTGTAGGCGAAAATTCGTATGATATTATTGTCGATTGTATCTTTGGTATAGGCTTTCACGGGCAACCGAGAGCGCCGTTTTCTGAAATATTTGATTATATTAATAATTCAAGCGCTAAGGTCGTGAGCATCGATACCCCAAGCGGAACTAATTCAACCGACGGCTCTGTTGTAAATGCCGTTAAGGCTGATTATACAATTGCAATTTCAACTTTAAAATTCGCTCACGTTTTGCCTGCGTCAAATTCCTATTGCGGCAAAATTTATACTGTTAATATCGGAATTGACGAAAGCCATTATAAAAATAATTATGCCCAAACAATTACAAAAAAAGATATAAAAAAGAATTTTAATAAACGTGATTTTAATTCCAATAAAGGCTCGTTCGGTCATCAGCTCAATATTTGCGGCTCATATCTTATGCCGGGAGCTTCCGTAATTGCTGCCAAATCTGCTTTAAAAACAGGCGTCGGTCTTTTAAAATGTGCTTTCCCAAAATCCGTCTATCCTGTTATGACTTCTAATTTAACTCAGCCGATTTTTAAGCCGCTTTGTGAAAATGAAGCGAAAACTATATCAATCGGTGCGCTTGGTGATATATTTGAGGATTTGAAGTGGGCAAACAGCGTAGTTGTCGGTTGCGGATTGGGCAATAATGATGATATTCAGGTTGTTGTTGACCAGATTATTAAAACGAGCGAAGTGCCGGTAGTTCTTGATGCGGACGGAATAAATGCAATAGCTCCTTTCATAGATATAGTAAAGGATAAAAAAGCTCCGCTTATTATTACTCCGCATCCGGGCGAAATGGCAAGGCTTATAGGCGAAAGTGTTGATTATGTTTGCTCTCATAGGCTTGAGGTTGCCAAGGCTTTTGCTAAGGAAAACGATGTGATTGTTGTTTTAAAGGGTGCAAACACCATTGTTACAAACGGTAATGACGTGTTCTTTAATATGACCGGCAACCCGGGTATGGCAATGGGCGGCACGGGAGATATGCTTTCAGGTATGATAGGCTCGTTTTTAGCGCAGGGTTTAGAACCTATTGAAGCGGCAAAAGCGGGTGTATATATTCACGGCAGATGCGGCGATATTGCAAAGCAGGAAATTTCCGAACGTGGAATGACTGTTGACGATATGATTTATGTTTTGGGAGCTTTGATGTCCGAATTTGAATAAAGGGCGGATTTGCTTGAAAAAAATAATATCACTTTTGTTAGTATCTTTGTTTATTTTCACTTTTTCTTCGTGCACAATAAAAATTAATACCCCCGAAATACCGCAGTCATTTAATCAAAATGCTGTCGTTACTTCGGGGGATTTTTCTTTTGAATGTGAAATTTGTAAAAATGAGGAAATTGTTTCGGTTAAAGTTAAAAACACTAACGCCTTGGGACTTATTATGACATATGACGGTGACACCGTAAATTTTAAATATGATGAATATTCAAAAAAGATTTCAGGTGAAAATTTTGAAAAGGGAAATACGGCCATTATCATTTTTGATGTGATTAATGCGCTTGAAAATGAGGAGACGCAAAAGCATATTATTGACGGCGGAGTAAAATACGAGGGGAAAACGAACTTTGGCGAATTTGTTCTTGTTCAAAACGATAATTCAACCTTAAAATCGCTTTCTTTTAAAAACAGTGATTACAGAATTGATTTTAAATAATTATTTTTGTTATCTTTTATTAAAGTCTTTAATTGACAGCAAATAAAAAAATCCCCGCCTGATTAGATTCAAGCGGGGATATATTTTGTCATAATATTGATATTAAGTTTTTACCCTCTGCCTTTGACCAAGGGTTGCGACAGATGACATCAACAATTTGAACAGGTCTGGTGATTTTAGTTACGACAAATGCTTTTGAGCCTTCGTAAGCCTCAACCCCTGCCGTAATAGCCGCAATAATTTCGTTATTCATAATTACACCTCTTTAGTTTTTAAGGCTGTGCATAGGAGCAGGAATTTTACCGCCACGGTTGATGAATTGAGCAGGTGATTTAGTATTAACTTTCATAACAGGACCGCTGCCCAAAAGGCCGCCGAATTCAAGCTCGTCACCGATTTTTTTGCCGACAGCAGGAATAACTCTTACAGCAGTTGTTTTGCAGTTTACCATACCGATTGCTGCTTCATCGGCAATAATACCGCTGATAACTTCAGGCGTTGTGTCACCCGGAATAACTATCATATCAAGACCGACAGAGCAAACAGCAGTCATAGCCTCAAGCTTTTCAATAGTGAGCGCACCGCTTCTTGCAGCAGT
>ERZ791628.737-NODE-737-length-11216-cov-6.27238_pt1 | contig 11216 bp, 10 predicted proteins | sample MGYA00510265_ERZ791628 | MGnify/ENA primary metagenome ERZ791628 (study PRJEB30046, sample SAMN00715184) | human gut metagenome | study: EMG produced TPA metagenomics assembly of the A metagenome-wide association study of gut microbiota in type 2... | reverse complement strand
TTAATATGGAAGATATAGTTCTTCATTGGGAGCTGTTTTGGCAGGAGCGGCAGGGCCAGATGGTGGCATGACTGCCACAGCGACCTATTACAACAACCTAAAATACATTGGCGAGTGGAATAGTAAGACGGTAGATGACTATATCAACATGGTCAAGGCTGAACTGAAAAGACAGCATATAACCGTTGATGCTGTGATGGAGAAAAAGATGATAGACTACCTTGTCAAGCAGCAAATGCCAAAGTCAAGTGCAGACTATATACTCCGTAAAGCGGCAGAAGGAAGTATCTTCTATATTTCCGAAAGGGTCAGAACAACCTCATTGCAAGACCATATCAACAAGAAAGCTGAAGAAAAATACAACCCTTCTCTTCTTGAAGAAGTGGCAGGAAACATCGGTTCATGGCTTATCAACGCCGCTACCACATGGGGTGCTGGCGGTTTCTTCGGACAGTTGGCTATAGATGGTGGTACGGAAGTGGTTGAACGCACGTCCCAAGGCCAACAAAAAAAGTATGTAGAACAACAGAAACAACAGGCAAAGAAGGAGGTCGCAGCTGCAAGCAAGAAGAAAGCCAGTGTCCCTAAATGGATGCTTGATCAGATGGGATTCAAAAGTTGTGCTTATGCCACAGACAAACAGTTGAGCATTGCTTTGGACTGGGCAAACAAGAATGGTCAGAGATATAGGAATAAGGTCAATCAAGCCGTCAATGCTGGGGAACGAACGGTGAAAGCAAACGGCAAATCCACCATGATGTCCGTTTCTGATGCCACTTTTCGTGCTATGGAATACGAGACATTCGCCAAAGTAATACAGAAAGAACTCGCAGACCGCAAAAATGGTAAAGATGCAGTGCATTATTCCAATATAGCGGAAGCAGATGATTCTACGGCTTACACGACAAACGCCAATGAAGCGGAGGCCGCGCAAGCAACAATGCCAGGTGCTTCTACTGGAGAATACGCAGGATGGGACAACTTGATTGGTTCCATGGGAATGGGTGGCATGGGGGACACCATGCAACATCTGGGAATCACACTGTCCATGCTGCCAGACATGTTAGTCGGCGTGTTTACGGGAAAGACAAGGTCTATAGGGCTGAACAAGGAAACAATGATGCCTTTGGCGGCCCTTCTCACTGGAACATTCATCAGTAATCCTTTGATGAAGATACCGCTCATGTTGTATGGTGGTGCCAGTCTGTTCAATACTGTTGGTCAAGAGGCTCTTGCCGAGTATCGGAAAGAGAATGGCGAGCAACCTGTTTCTCGCTATAAACGGTATGCTGATGAGGAGCTTGACAAACGACTGAAGAACCCACAGATAGAAGGTAACGTGTTACTTGTTGACATGGATAATGTTCCACGTCTTGTCACTTTGCCGCAATCCGTTATAGAAGCATACAATGAGGGATCCTTGACTGTGAACACGATTGCCAACCGCATACTTGCCAAAGCTGACCAGGCAACAATATCCAACAGACAGGATTTGCGCAATGCCTCAGAAAGCTATGAGAAAAAACAAGAGCGCGAACAAGTGAGAGGAATACGCTAATAACAAGAAATAGTCATGAAGAAAGAAAAACTGCATATTGTAATCGTAGAAAACCTTGAATATTGGTTGACTAACGAAACATCAGATTGGAGAGTCAAAGAATACATTGTAAGAGCACCGAGTCGGGAAACGGCAGTAAAGCTTACCAAAGAACATTTGACAGTCAAAGAGAAAACGTATATCTATAGCGAAGATGTCTGGGGGCATGATATGCTTATCATAGCCCCATCAATAAACAAAGACAAAGGGGTATGGAAAAGTGTCTTTCTAAGAGAACGCTTCCGGGACAAAAAAGGGAAATACCGCTATAAGAATAGACGTATACTGGTCTTTGCATCAGATAATTTTGAAGCAAACACCAAATTCCTGAGACAATATTTTCAAGACAACAATATTGATTGGATTCAGTACAGTGGCTGTGAATATCCACATCTCCAAGGTATCCTTGAAATGAATGAAAAATAACAGCATAACACCATTAAATGATACGATAATATGGCAGAAGAAAACATCCACAAAAAAACAGGTGCAGAGCGACAAGCGGAAGTCTTAGTTGCAGCCCTTGAAAGAGCTAACAAGAATGGAGGCACCTTGCTTAATGCATGGCAAAAGGCGATGCCTCAGTTCTATGACAAGACATTACGGATTACTCCAGTCAATGCGCTTATCATGGCCATGCACAGTGACAATGGCGAGTTCAAGACCAACAGCTACACGATGTTCAATGAAACCCATGACCGCAGTGAGGCTGTTAAGAAAGGACAAAAAGGAGTCCCTTTCGTTTGGCAGAACCTCAACCAGTACGTCAACAAAGACAATGCGGAGGATAAAATCAGCCGTGCAGAATACAATTCTCTCGCAGATGCAGAAAAAGCAAAATACAAGGTTAATCCTCGTGAGGATGTGTATACGGTCTTTAACATCGACCAAACCACCATGTCCCATGTTCATAAGGAAGAATACGCCAAGCAGGTGGAGCAGTTTGGAGCAAACAGGCCGACATATGAAAAGCACCTTCGAATGGATGTCAACAAATTCATCCAGAGTATGAAGGACAATCTCGTCCCTATCCGCAAGGATGCCACTGGTATTGCACATTATGATAGCAAAAAAGACACATTACACATACCTGCTCAGAAGGATTTTCCTTCATATGCAGACTATATGCAAGAGGTAACCCGGCAGATTGTTCATGCGACTGGAGTTCCACAACGTTTGGGACGAGAAGGACTTTCCGTCGATGGCGTAAAGACACCGTCAGAAGTACAGCAACATATGGAAATGCTTGTGGAAGAGCTTGCGTCTGCACACAGAATGCTTGAATTGGGCATGACAGCGAAGATGCGTCCGCAGACCGTTGAACAGTTACCGAATATCATTTCCGAACTGAAAGCGAATCCGTCGATGACGCAAAAGGTTCTCCATGACGTGAACCGCACAGTTGGGATGATAAAGAAGGCTGAGAATGGAGAAAAGATCAAACTCATCGAGAAGCCTTCTGAAAAACGCCAACAGGCATGGGCTTCACAATTTCCTATCGACAAGGTTCCATCAACCTTTACACAGATTTCAATGCTGAAGGACGATGAAGGCAAGTGGACACTTGCTGCAAAGCCTGAGAACGCCCGTACTTTTGCTGTTCATCCCAGTCGTGAGGATGTCAGCCTGTATTTTGACATGATGAAGAATGACCATGATGAGACTCATGTGAATGAATTCAAAACCCAGTTCGCTCAGAAATACTACTCAGTAGTGGCAGCTAATCCCGAAAAGGAAGCCAACATCTTTAGAAGCAATGCCTCACAAGATGCGTTAGACCTTATCAGCAAGGTCAATGCCTTTAAGACAAAGGACAACAAAATTCTGCTTGTTGCCACCATCGGTGATGAGAAGCAGAAGTCCGTGCAGATAAGCCAGTCGCAATGGCAAAGAATGTGGCTTGCAGATGACAAGCAGGACTACAAGACACACCTCGCAGCCATTCTGTATTCTGATGTCCTTGCAGGAAAACTGGAGGAGATGAAGCGTTCTATCTCTCCTGATGTGGAGGGTACTCAGCTCCATGAGGAGAATGAACACCGTGAATACCACGAGGAGGAGAAACGACAGCAACAGCAGATGTCGAATGTACTCCCGATCATCAAGCAATACAATGATTTGAAGCAAAAGCACCCAGATGCACTATTACTTTTCCGTTGTGGTGATTTCTATGAAACCTACAAGGAAGACGCGGTAAAGGCCTCCAATATCTTAGGTATCACGCTCACGAAGCACAGCAAGCGTATGGATGAGGAAGGAAAACCGTTAAAAATGGCCGGTTTCCCATATCATGCCCTCGATACTTACCTTCCCAAGCTTATCAGAGCAGGAGAACGAGTTGCCATTTGTGACCAGTTGGAATCCCCAAGACAGAAAACCTCACAGCAGGAGGAAAACAAGCAGGAAGCCAAGCAAGAGGTTAAGGAAGTTGTCACCGCTCAGAAAGAAGAGCGTCATGGTATGCACAGATAAAGCAGTATGATATGACATCATCAAGACAGCAATATATAGAACGGTATGCAGAGTATGCTATGGAGCAGATGCGGCGATATGGCATACCTGCATCAATAACTCTTGCCCAGGGCATCATAGAGTCTGCCGACGGCAGAAGCCCACTGGCAAATTCAGCCAACAACCATTTCGGCGTAAAGGGTACATATAATGGAAACTATGTCCTAGCAGACGATGACAAGCCAAATGAGAAATTCAAGAAATATGACAATGTAGGGCAAAGCTATGAAGACCATTCCAAGGTGCTCATGGCGCAGCGGTACCAACAATATGTTAGAAAACTATCTCCTGATGACTATAAAGGTTGGGCTGCAGGTATCAAAAAAGGTGGTTATGCGTCTGATAGCAACTATGTGTCCACATTAGTTGATGTTATTGAAGGTGCAAAGCTCCAACGTTTTGACAAAATGGTGATACAACAGATGAATGCCGAGGGAAAGCAGTTCGGTGTTCTGTCCAACCCATTGTCAAACAATGAAGGTGCAAAAGCCAAAGCTACTGGAATGAATTTGCCAAAATCAAGTTACAGTATGCCGGTACAGCGTAGGGAGTTCATGCTCATTACGTCTCCTTACGGTCAACGCGAAGATCCTATAAACAAAGGCAAAACGCAGATACACCACGGCATAGACATCAAGACCAATAAGGACAATGTCCTTGCCACAGAAAACAATGGCGTGGTTGTCGGTGTCGATCATCGAACTACAACTGGTGGCGGTAAAACCGTTATGGTGGAGTATGCTCGTGAAGACGGAACTAAAACAAGAGTGCAATACATGCATCTTAGTGAAATATCCGTCAAGAAAGGCGATACGGTCAATGCTGGTCAGAAGTTGGGGGTTTCGGGTAATACCGGCACACGAACCACTGGTGAGCATCTTCATTTTGGTGTCATTAACGTCTCGGCAGACAATAAGTTGCAATGGGTCAATCCAGCTGCCTACCTTGCAGAAATCAGTCAAAAGGGCAATCTCAATATCGAGGCTCAATATAACGGAAAGAACATACTTGCCGAATACATGATTGCCGGAACGAAAGCTGTAAACACCGACGAGCAAACACCGGAAAACTGGATGAGTAAACTCCTCGGCTCTGAAGATGCAGCCCTCGGCATTGAAGGTGGAGGTGACAAAGGTCTCTTGGGAAACCTTATGCAAATGTTCATGACATTGCTTATGCTTACCATCCAAATGGAGAACAAGAGTAAGGAAGAAAAGATGCAAGCGGTCAGTGATGCTGTTATCAATCGTCATATTGACATCAGCAGCTTTGTCCCCAACCAGAAGTCTGCTGTATTGAGCATCAATGACAAAGGAAATGCAGTTCTTGTCGTTAATGATGGCAAGAAGGAATACTCCCATGAATTGACCAATGCAGAGAAGAACAGTATCTCCAACATTCTTCAAAGCGACAGTGACGATACCACAAAGAGACAAAGGATTGGCTGCATTGTCAATGCCATAACATTCTCTTATCAGGCATCCAACAATTATGAGCAGATTGAAGCACAGCAACAATCCCAGCAACAGACCATTCAAAGAAGATAATAACAATCAAACTTACAAGATATGATTAAAGCAGAAGCAAATGTCATAGGTACGATAAAGCGCAGCGCAAATATTCGTACAGACAAGAACAACAATCCGTATTTGTCATTTGTCGTGACAGTCGTTTTAACGGATGCTAAGACAACAAGTAAAAGCATCGATGTGTTTGTCTCGCTTCCAAACGCCAAGCAGGACGAGGCGCAGTCTTATGTTGAAGGACTGCGTGTGGCAGTAAACGGCAATTTGGACATCCGCAAGAAAGAAGACAATTTGAACTTCTATCTGACAGGCAACACCATAACTGCCCAGAATGTGGCTGAACTTGACTCTATTTCAGGTACACTCTCATTCCGTGGCTATCTGAAGAAAGAGAATATCTATCAGCAGAAGACAGACAAGAACGGTCATCCGTTCATCGTGTTCTCTGCCTATTCCTTGGAAAAGAACGGACAGGAGTATCTGAGCACATGGGTTAATTTCATGCGCTTCCCAGAAAAAGGCGCAGCCGTCGAGAGCATCATTCCTGATTGGATGCACTCCAAGGCACATGTGGACATAACCGGTGAATTGCAGGTTTCAGCCTACAATGACGTGGTAAGACTTTCTTGTCGTGTGCATGACATGACTGAATACATCAACACCCAACAGTAAAGCAGAGCGTATGAAAAAGAATACATACAATACCGATGGGCTTAGTGCGGAAGACCGCGCTTTGAACACCTTTGCGGAACTTATGATTGAGAAGATTCGCAACTTGCAGGAAGATTGGAAGAAGCCTTGGTTTTCACCGCAAGTAGCCCAACTGCCCAAAAACCTCAATGGTCGGAACTACAATGGCATGAACAGCATTGTTCTGATGCTCATGCAGGAAAAGAATGGATGGCAGACATCCCGTTATGCCACCTTTGACCGCATTGTAAGTCTGAACTTCACAAAAGACAAAGATGGCAAGAAGGCAGCTGTTGACGAGAACGGCAACAAACTCCCTCGTGTTGGCATCAACAAAGGAGAAAAGAGCACCCCGGTTATGCTGACCACATTCACATGTGTACATAAAGAAACAAAAGAGCACATCAAGTACGACGATTATAAGCAGCTCACTCAAGACGAGAGGAATAACTACAATGTCTACCCAAAGTTGCAGGTTTATAACGTCTTCAATCTCGACCAGACCAATCTCAAAGAAGCACGTCCAGAGATGTATCAAAAGTTCAAGGATGAAGCCGTTGGGCAGAGTCTGCGCACCACAGAAGGTATGGTTGATTTCCCTGCTTTGGATGCCATGATAGAGAAAGACCTCTATGTATGTCCCATAAAGCCCATTCATGGGGACAATGCCTATTATAGCATCAGTAAAGACGAGATTGTCATTCCCGAAAAGGCACAGTTCATAGATGGTGAGTCCTTCTACAGCAATCTCTTACATGAGATGAGCCATGCCTCAGGTTCAGAAAACCGCTTGAACCGATTGGTTTCTGGCTCCACCTTTGGAAGTGAGTCATACGCAAAGGAAGAACTTGTCGCAGAGCTTACAGCCGCACTTGTCTCTTCACAGTACGGAATGGAGAAGCATGTAAAAAGTGACAGCGCCGCTTACTTGAAGTCTTGGCTTGACAGTCTGAAGGAAGACCCCAATTTCATCAAGACCTCTCTAATGGATGTCAAGCGTTCTTCCTCATTCATCAGTCAGAGGCTTGATGCTGTGGCGCAGCGTCTTGAACGAGACGGTTGGGAGGCTGATTTCTCGGACATCCGTGAAAAGAACAAAGCTTTCACTCCTGTTTTTGGTAACAAGGCTGAGAGACCGACTGTGTCAAATCAAGAAAATCAGTCTACACAAGAGCAAACCAAACCCCAAGTCCAACATGAGGAGGTAGCAGCAAGAAGCACCGAACAGCCCCGATTTCATCGTTAAAATATATGAGCCGAACCCTAAATTAGAAGTGTTGTTCACAATATCAGAAGAAGAAGGAGCAGAGATGTATCTTGGAAATACACCAATAGAAGTTGATTTGAGTACAGCGATATATATGTTACAGCAGAAAGACAATATGCCAGAAGGGATGGCTTGGGGTAACTATTTTCCTGCTGTTATCAATCATACCAGTTCTGCCATAGCACGCAAGCATCCAGATTTCCATGCAGCAAAACATGGAGATTATGATGCAGCGTTACGCTTGGTCAACGACTTGGTTAAGGATGACAAAGTTGGCTATATTGCAAGATGCTATCCCAACGCCCATATAGCTTATAATCACAAGATGCAAGACAGTAAGGTCAATATGATACCGGCTGCTTACGCTGCAAAATTCTCGGCAATAGGGATGGATGTAGAACATAATATCATTGCGGTCACAGACGTCTCCCATACCAATGCTTCTGACATATCAAGGATTAGCAAACGTGTACGTTTTGAAGGTGAGGTCAAGAAAGGGGTAGACTATATCCTTGTGGATGATTTTATCACATCAGGTGCCGAACTTCGGGATATGAGGGACTACATACAAAGCAAGGGTGGTAATGTGGTGATGATGACCACATTCGGACATGGCAGTTTCGGCAAACTCAAAGATATAAGAATAGACAACAGCCTTATCGAAAGACTAAAGGCATCGGGTATTACAGACCAAGATTTAAGAAAATATGGAATTGCATCAGAAATCAGGTGTCTTACCATCGGAGAAGCGGCAAAACTCTCCAGAATGGTTAACGCCAAAGCAAAAACAACAGTTGCACAACTCTGCGCAAGAGTTCAACGAACACACCAAGAATGCCCCAATCTGCCAGCAATGGAGACAGAAGTTCCAAGAAATGGGGTTCAAAGTGTCAAAACTAAAGAGATAACAGAAGAAAGTAAAACAATCAAATTCAAATTATGAAGAAGTATGTATTCATGTTTCTGCTCAGCCTGACATCTATGATGTCTATGGCAAGAGACAGTATTGTAACGGCACAGCAACGATGCCAAATTGAAGCAAGGGACAAAGCCGAGTTACTTGTTCCCTTAACTCCATCTTACCTTGACGGTATAACATCAACTACTGGTTGGGATAACAATTGGTTCGTGGAAGCAAAAGGAGGAACCTCCGCTTTCATCGGCACTCCTATAGGGTGTGGAGACCTTTTCGACCGTGTTATGCCAGTGTTGCAAATCGGTGTTGGTAAGTGGTTCACTCCTGCCGTCGGTGGCAGAATTGGTTATCAAGGGATTAAATTCAAGAACGCAAACTTACAGTCTATGAAGTACCAGTTCGTTCATGCAGACTTCATGTATAATCTCACGCACAACCTGCAGTGCAACGAGTATGGTTTGTCGAAATTTGATGTAATTCCTTACGTCGGTGTCGGTATGATACGCAACTCTTCAAACACTCCTGGTTATTTTCTAACGGACAATGTCCCTTCCGGCAACCATCCGTTTGCTTTCAGCTATGGTGTCGAGTTTCGCTATCTTCTTGCTGACCGTCTTCATCTTGTCGGTGAAGTCAGTGGTATGACAACAATGAAAAGCTTCGATTGTGTCGGTACGTCAAGCAGATTTGGTGACCACATGGTCAGTGCCTCTGTCGGTTTGTCGTACACTTTAGGCAAGAGAGGATGGAAAAAAGTCGTTGATGCTCGTCCGTACATCAACCAAAACAACTTTCTTATGGAGAAGTATGCTGAACACTCACAACAAGCCAATGCTAACAACAATATCGAAGCACAATCCACAGACAAGAACAACTATAGTGGTCTTAACTCCCTCCGTTATAGAATGTCGTTAGGAAATGAGAACAATGATAGTTCTTCGGATAGCCTGTCACAGAAGACAAAAGTAACCATAGGTGTTCCCATTTACTTTTATTTCAAGTTGAACACAGCAAAATTGGTGGACAAAACACAGTTGGTCAATCTTGATGAGATTGCAAAGATTGCAAAAGAACAAAACCTAACCATTCATATATCGGGAGCAGCTGACAAAGCAACTGGCTCAGATAAGCGAAATCGCCATCTGAGTATTGAAAGAGCCAAGTACATCTGTAAACAATTGATGAAACGAGGGGTTGATAAAGATGCCATGAAAGCTACAAGTTTAGGTGGCATTGAGCAATTCTTACCCAAAGAAGCCAATAGATTTGGAGTGGTACTATTGACTCAATAGAACAAACTTTTTCTATTACCTAAAATCAGACCTGCCTGCTATTATAGCATTCAGGTCTTTTTGTGTCTATAGAATCAAGATTAGCGCATGGTGACTTGTAAGAAGGTGGGTAAAGACTTTGCTTTGGATATTCTTGCCGTGTTTCCTTTATACGGTCATTTCTATTGCCTATTTTGTAGCATCTTACATAGACAAGTCAGCGGAGGATGGGAATAACTATACTCTGAAGAAGAAAGTATGGAGAGTTTAAAATAAACAGTGTTGGCTTTAATTGTTATCGCTTGATACAGTTTATTTACACTACCTCAAAAATGGCTATGTTTTTACGTTTACCCAATTAAATCCTTGATATTTTTTGATTGTTTTGTTAATCTAATCAGAACCGACTTAGCTAAATTATCATCTAATGAATTGTATCTATTGATTAAAAAATCCTTCAATACAGAGAAGCTAATAGTCTCACCACAATCCTCAAATATCAGTTCTTTTTTATTAAAATGGATTATTGAATTTATAAAATTTGATTTTCTTTTTCCTGTTATTTTAAATATATGCCCACTTTGGTCAACATATTTTTGATTATTGTAGTATTCTTCAAAGATACTATTATCGCCAGGATAATCCCATAAGTCTCCAATATGGGTTTCTTCCAAATCCTGTGAACTTAAATTACTTAAGGAAATATTAAGTATAGGGAATTGTATTGACATAATTAAAATATTATTATTTAGCGCGTCAAAAACACAGTAACATACCCTCATTTTTATTTTAGCTTTTACAACTTAATCATCATAATAACTTAATGGTCTGTTAAAAGATGGGAAATTTTTAAAATAGTAAATTTTAATTTTTGTTTCTATTTTATCACTCTCCCCCTCTTTGATTAAAGAATTTCCTGTATAAAATTTTCCATTTAAACTAAATTCATACATATAACAACTTTCAGTCCATCTATGAAGCCATGTTGATGTGTTTGATGTTATTGTCGCTTCAGTTTGTTCACCGCAATGTTCTAAAACAACAGACAAAATAGGAGATGCAAGCGCATAAATAAAAACACATACACAAATTGTAAAATAGACATTTGCAGCAGTAATTTTACTGCAAATGTCTTTTTTCTATTTTGGAATCTATTTTTTCTTCTGTTCATTTCGACTATTATTGTTTTTATAATATTCTATAATTGAAGACGCAGAAATTTCCCCAAATGTTTGAGGAGAATTTTCGTAGGCAGTAGTGAATTGTTTCTTATTATTCAATATTCTTTTTATTCGAAAATGTAACTAAGATTTTAGTTATGCATTCCTTTATAAAGCAGAAACAAACTGATTGTATTAGAATGTTTGCAGGCATTGTGAACAGTATTAACTAAAGTTTCCCACCCTTGTTTATAGGGCATTTTTGAGTCCTTAATGTT
>ERZ791628.719-NODE-719-length-11486-cov-20.8145_pt1 | contig 11486 bp, 15 predicted proteins | sample MGYA00510265_ERZ791628 | MGnify/ENA primary metagenome ERZ791628 (study PRJEB30046, sample SAMN00715184) | human gut metagenome | study: EMG produced TPA metagenomics assembly of the A metagenome-wide association study of gut microbiota in type 2... | reverse complement strand
GCGGAAATAGCTCAGTTGGTAGAGCACAACCTTGCCAAGGTTGGGGTCGCGGGTCCGAGTCCCGTTTTCCGCTCTTTTTTTGAACTCGAGAAACATACCCATTTATGAATTTATATTTAAGATATTTTGATCAGGAGACATTAGTTACTAGTGTTGATGATGCTATTGGTTTTTTAAAGAGTATTCCTGAGATTGAGATGGATGCGGAGCTAGAGGCAGATGTTCGTGAATATGCCGCTAGCGATTTGACGTATCCAAAAAGATATAAGGTACGCCCACGTGTTTATTTTATTGTGATAAAGACTACGGCGCAAACTATGCAGGATTTTAAGGATAAGAAAGCATTGCGTACTCCTACTCCTGCAGAGAGAATGGAGAATCCTGTTGTTGCCAGTTTGGCTCAAGAGGCTCCAGGCTGGTATGAAGGATCACTTGATTTCAAGCGTGTTGTGATGGTACCGGCTACAGGAAAGTTTGAGTACCGTGATACTCATTTCGTTGCGGATGTTAAAGCTGAATCAGGTTTGGATTGTTACAATCGCATCGTAGATTATCTGCGCGATTGTGTAGATTCACGCAGCCAGTTCCCATCTGCAAAAGGTAAGAATTTCCATTTCCGCTATCTGGGAATGTGGAAATAAAATATTCAGAAATTTAAAAGATTCGTGTCATGAACAAGGTTATGCTAATTGGTAATGTAGGTAAAGATCCTGACATTCATTATTTCGAAGCAGATCAGGCAGTAGCTCAGGTTTCTCTCGCAACTACAGAGAAAGGATATACTTTGCCTAATGGTACCCAAGTGCCAGACCATACAGATTGGCACAATCTTGTTTTTTATCGTGGGCTTGCAAAGGTAGTAGAAAAGTATGTGCATAAGGGTGACCGCCTTTATGTGGAAGGAAGAATCCGCTACCGCTCCTATGATGACAAGCAGGGTAGAAGACAATATATTACGGAAATCTATGTAGATAATATGGAGATGTTGAGTACTCGCCCTGCTACTAAAGAACAATAATTATTAATTTTTAGCTCAGAAATTGGATATATCCACCATAACTGATGCCTTCGGTGATGTGATGCTAATGCAGCCTTCCGCCGGGGTTATTGTAGCTGCTGTACTTGCAGCTATATTGTTAGGCATGTCTGCTTTTGCCAGTGGTTCCGAAATTGCTTTTTTCAGTTTATCACCAACTGATGTTGCGGAACTTGAGGATGAAAAGACTGATGCCGATAAGAAAATACAGATGTTGCGTGATGATTCTGAACGTACGTTGGCTACCATTTTGATAACCAATAATTTTGTGAATGTCACAATCATCATGCTCCTTAATTATGTATTCGCAGGAATCGTAGAGTTTGGTCCTAAAGCTTATTGGCTTCAGTTCCTGATTATTACGGTTATTCTTACTTTCTTGCTTTTGCTTTTTGGTGAGATTATGCCGAAAGTGTATGCCCGCCAGGATTCTCTGAAGTTCTGTCGCCGGTGCGTAGGGGGAATTCTGTTTGCCAGAAAGTTGTTTTGGCCTTTAGAAACTATTTTGCTGAAAAGTGGAATTCTTGCAGAAAAGATTATACAGAAGGAAAATCATGTGCTGAGTGTTGATGACTTGGAACAAGCTCTGGAACTGACTGATAAGAATGATATCAAGGACGAGCAGAGCATGCTGAAGGGTATCATCCGCTTTGGCGATGAAACAGCCAAGGAGGTGATGACCAGCCGACAGAATATTGTTGACCTGGATATCCGTAGTTCTTATCCAGAAGTATTAAAGTGCATTGAAGAGAATAATTACAGTCGTATTCCTGTTTATCAGGATAATACAGATAATATTCGTGGTGTACTGTATATCAAGGACTTATTGCCTCATCTTACGAAGTCTTCCAACTTCCGTTGGCAGAGTTTGATTCGTCCTCCTTACTTTGTTCCTGAAACCAAGAAGATAGATGATCTGCTTCGCGAGTTCCAGGACAACAAGGTTCATATCGCCATTGTGGTAGATGAGTTCGGAGGAACATCGGGTATTGTTACTCTCGAAGATATTCTGGAGGAAATTGTAGGTGAAATCAATGATGAATACGATGAGGAGGAGAAGTTCTACTCGAAATTAAATTACAATACCTTTGTTTTTGAAGGTAAAACGCTTCTTTCTGATTTCTGCAAAATCCTGAATGTAGATGACGAAGAGTTCGAGGAGGTTGAGGGTGATGCTGATTCTCTGGCTGGTCTGCTCTTGGAAATCAAAGGCGATTTCCCAAGTATGCACGAGAAGATAGATTATAAGAACTATACTTTCGAGGTTATGCAGATAGAGGAGCGTCGCATCAGCAAGATTAAGGTGACGGTACATCCTTTGAAAGATAACGTGGAGGATTCTTCTAAGTAATCATCAGTATTCATCAATATCAGAATATAAAAAATATGGCAGTTGTCAATATACGAGAAGTTTATCCGGGAGTGAGTCTTGGTTTATGGCAGATGGATGAAACTGTAGAACAGTTGTTCGAGCAGTATTCTCATCTGCAGGCTTACCGCTCTCAGTTGGAAGAGAAATATAAGAACGATGGCAGGAAACTGGAGTTTCTTGCCATTCGTGCGTTAATGTATGAGATGCTCAAGACGAACGGGGCTTCCAAGGGCTTGCTTTCTCATGCAGGTGACATTACCCACAACGAGGCTGGTAAGCCATTGTTCCGTGGTTATCATATCAGCGTTTCGCATACCAAGGGTTATGCTGCGCTTATCCTTTCCAAGAATCAGGAAGTGGCGGTAGATATCGAATACTTCAGCGATAGGGTAGAGCGCATCGCTTCCAAATTCCTGCGAAAGGATGAGAAGGCGGAAGATCTGGATGCCAAGCTGGTGCATTGGTGTGCCAAGGAAACGGTCTTCAAGTTATTCTCTGAAGAAAAACTGATGTTTGAGGATATGCGGGTGAAGCCGTTTGATACGATGGCAGACTGGTCGTGTGATGTGGAGAATCTCAAGAGCAGAAAGATGGCGCATGTAGATTTCGAGTTAACCATGGAATTTGTATTGACTTATGCTGCGCTGTAATATCCTGTCCGTCTTCCTGGCATTCAGCTTGCTGGCTGGGGCACAGGATTGGAAAGTAGTGAGAGAGAATTCTCAGAAAGCTTTTCCGAAAACCGTGACTGCGGGCAACTACAGTGGCATTGCTCATCTGCATGATGATATCTATGCGGTGGTAAGCGACAAGTCGGATAGCGCCCTGTACTTCAACTTCCGAATTCAGGTGAATCCCAAGACTGGCGAACTGGAACAGGTAGAGAACCTTGGGTTTACCGAGAGAACAGATGGAACGCTGAACGACGCCAAGCCTTGGCAGGGGCTGGAGAAGGGATTTGACCATGAAGCCATCGTGAAGGTTTCTGATTCTACCTTGGTGATAGCAAGCGAAGGATATTGCCGTTTAAAGGTGTTTTCTATTCTGCCTACTTCGGCGGATGCTGCCAAGGTTGGCTATCAGCAGAACCTTTGGGAAAGCAGATGGCCTTCTTCTGATTTTTATCCCAATTATAATTTTGAGTCTCTGGCTTTTGATTCCGTCCGGCAGTATCTTTGGACAATACCTGAGAGCACGCTTCGCAAGGACGGACAGCCTGCTACTCCTCAAAACGGATTGGCTAACCAGCTTCGTTTGATGAGGCTTGATTGGGGCAAGATGAAGGATAATCGTAACAAGAAAGACTCTCGTTATATGGCGACCTATGCCTATCAGATGGATCAACCTTCTACCCATAAGAAAGCAGATATCTATGTGATGGGTGTGAGTGAACTTTGCGCCTTGCCCGATGGGCAGCTTCTGGTTCTGGAGCGTGAGGCTTTTATTCCGAAGATCAAGATTGGTGCTTTCTGCAAGTGCAAACTCTATCTGATCAATCCTTTGAATTCTGAGGAGTTTTCTATGAAAGAGAAGTTTTCATCAGATACTCCTTTCTTGAAAAAGAGATTGCTCACGGAATGGAAAACCAGCTTGTCACTTTCCAAGCGTTCCTTTGCCAATTACGAAGGTATGTGTCTGGGACCCAAGCTGGAAGATGGTTCCCAGGTTGTCATCCTGCTGTCTGATTCGCAGGATCAATATGCTGGAGTATTGAAGGACTGGTTCAAGACGATTGTCATCAGAAAGGAATAAAGTTGTTATGTTGTAATTCTCAATCTCGTCCATAACCATCTAGGAATGAGTCGCCAGAGGAAGACGAGGATATCATATCTCCAGTCTATCACCTTAACTTCCTTTCCGTTTTCGATAGCATTCACTATATGTTTCGCCACGTCTTCCGGTTTGAGCTGTAGCGGATAGCTGCTGCCTGCGATGAGGTCGGTCTTTACGAAGCCTGGTCGGATATCTGTGATGGTGATAGGGAGATGGCGCATCCGTGCCTGCTGCGACAGGCATTCCAGATAATGGTTCTGGAATCGCTTGGTGGCAGAGTAGGCTGGGGCGGCACCGAGACCTTTGGTTCCGGCAATGGAAGTGATGCAGGCAATGCGGGCTTTTGAATTGTTCTGATGATGAGTAGCAAACCAGTTGAATGCCGTATCCACCATTCTTGTGAATCCCAAGCCGTTGGTTTCCAGGGTCTTCAACTCCTTTTCTATATCCAGCGTATTATTCTGCCAGCCAATGCCGGAACTATGGAAGTAGAGGTCCATGCCTCCCAATTTTTCGATGAGTTCGAGAAGTTGGGCAGGAGCATCGGGAGAAGTCACGTCTATTTGCTGATAGCAGGTAATGCCGCCCTGCGAAATCAGAGCCTGCAATCTTTCGATTCTTCTTCCGGCTATTCCTACCTGCCATCCTTTTGCTGCAAGCAGTTTCGCCACTTCCATTCCGATGCCCGATGTGGCACCCATTACAATTGCTTTCTTTGCCATATAGTCCTATTATATAAGGTGAAATCTTGATAGTTCTATTTATATAAGGTGAAGTTTGGTCTAAATTTATCTAAATATCTAAATCGCTTTTACTCTTCAGCAGGTCTTCCGCCTTCTTTACGCTTCCTGATTCCAGAATCAGCTGTTTCACTTCTTCGTAGTCCGTATATTGCGGATTGCGTTCCATGAAGATACGGCAGGCGCGGTCGATGAGTTTATGATTGATAAGCTTGGCGTTCACCATCTTGTTGCCTTCCACCCGTCCTTGTTTTATCTGAAGAGAAGTGCTGATCATATCCAGAATCATCTTCTGCGATGAACCGGCTTTCATGCGGGTACTTCCCGTTACAAATTCCGGCCCCGTGATTACTTCTACTGGATAATCTGCAGCCTGGGCGATGGGAGCGTGGGGATTGTTGACGATGCATCCCGTAGGAATACCTGCCTCCTTGCAATGCTGCAAGATGGAAAGCACGAAGGGAGTAGTGCCGCTTGCCGAGAAACCCAGCACGAAATCCTGCTTTGAGATATGCTTGTCGCAGAGCTGGTGCCAACCATTCTCCAGGTCGTCTTCTCTGGATTCTCTGGTTTGTGTAAGGCAGCCGATGCCTCCAGGGAAGATGGCTTGTATCTGCGAACCGTCGATGCCATAGGTGTTCTGCACTTCGATGGTATCGAGTGTAGCCAGTCTTCCGCCCGTTCCGCAACCTGCATAGAAGAGTCTTCCGCCCTTCTTCAGCTGCCCTTCGATGGCGGAAATCAGTTGGTTGATGGCAGGCAATGTTTGTTCTATTGCCAGAGCCACCTTCTTGTTTTCTGCATTGATATGAGCGGTGAGTTCATCCACGCTCATCTTTTCCAGATGTTCGTAGAGCGAGCTCTGCTCAGTTATTCTCTTTTCTTCTTTATTTGGCATATTACTTTATCTTTAGGGTGTAGATTTAATGTAATGAAGCCTAGATGGTCGCGGAGGCTATGGCTTGCAGTCATCTAGAGAGTTCTATCATGATGAGACCTATCATCCGATGGGCTCCTATTCTTCTGCCAGGAAATAAACCGGCGCATTCCGGGAACCTTCTTTTATCAGAAATCCGGATTTTTCCAGTTTCTTCAGCCAGTTGAGTGCTGTTTGTTTGCGGATATGAAATTCCGCTTCCAGTACTTTTCTGTTAATGGAACGGTTATGCTTCAGATACTCTCTTATTTTCTCCTTCAATGCATCTTCAGAGAAAGGGTAGGAGCGGGAAGTATATTGTGATTTCTCGAAATGGGTATTATATTTCACCTGTTTCAACAGGTCTGCATTGGGGCGAAACTTGATGCCTCTTACGCTTACATATTCAGCTCTCACTTTATTGTCTGGCTTCAGTTCATCCATGTCCAGATCTACCGAGAGCGAGAGATAACCTATTTCCGGAATGTTGACACGTCTTCCATCCTGCAGGTCTTCTTCTATGATATCACGCAGTTTCATGAGTACGGACGAAACTTCTCCTTCTCCCAGACAGCTATGTCTGGCGATTCGGCTGATCATCTCCTTGTCAGTCATAGCTGTTTGCTCAAAGATATGGGCGAATCGGCGAGTTTCTTCATTTCCTCCTGCATTGGGAAGATAATGGATTTCATATTTAATAGCCATCGTTTTCTTCTTTCTGTTTAGCGATACAAAGGTAATCTTTTATTCTTAAACTACCAAATAAAAATGGCACTAATATGGATGAGCGGTTTGATTGATACGAATGAGCGGTGCTATTGATGTGGGTTAGAACTGCTTATCAATAGGAATAAGCATCGTAAGAAGCCTTTATTAGTTGTCGTAAGAAGTAGGATAAGTTGTTGGAACAGTAAGTATATGTTGCCGGGAAAGTCACTTCCGCCAGTCGCACAACAGCTGTTGTGCGCTTGCATATCAGCTGTTATGCGCTTGCACAACACGTGTTGTGCGCTTGTAATCCAGCTGTTGTGCAGTAAAATTTGTAACTCCCTTCATCATATTGCAATTCCTTCCTTATTTACGTTATGATTGAATAAGGTATAATGGTTCTCCTCCCATTCTTTTTGGGAGAAGAGTACAGGGTTGATGATTTCATCAATATCCCAGCCTAATTCTCTTAGTGGATAAGAATACTTATCGTAATCTTGAAGCGTAACTTTTGGTTTATCTAGAAGAATCAATACATCCCAATCACTTCCTTCATGTTCTGTACCTCTAGCGCGGGAACCAAACAAGATGGCTTTTGCATGAGGATCAATCTCATGCAATCTATTGTGCATTGCTTCTATGATTTGTTTCTTCTCCATATCTATCAATATAAATATATATGCTGCAAAAATACGAGTTTTCTTTCTAATCACCAAATTTTAATAATAAAAGAATGCTAAAAGCGGTCTAATATCTTTTTTTAAAAATAAGCGTTTGATGATTTTTTGCTTTCACGCACATGTTAACTCTTTGTGGCATAGTGGTTTGAGGGTGAAAGGAGAATGATGAAGAGAGAAAATAGTTGTTACGTGGAAGAGGATGATTGATAATGATGAGTGGGAGTAGCTGGCAAGTAAAGAAGGACGGAGAATACTCTTCTCGTATCGGTTGACTCAAGCAATCTATATAGCTGACTAGAGTCATTCATATGGATGACCCGAGTCAGCCTATGCTAGATAGTATCTTTTGCTCCTGTTGGAAATATCAGCTCCTCCTATGAGTACTATCGTATTCTCTGCTTATAAACTGCCTTCACCCTAAACTTGTTGATAGATAGCTGTTTAAAAAAAACTGTGAAAGCAAAGATGTAAAGAATATCTTAGTCCTACAAAATGCGTTTGAAAAGACAAGAAAGCAAATAAAAGTAAATATTCTAAGTATCAATGCTTTAAGCGATAATTTGAATTTTCAGATGTTTGCCAAACTCACTCTTAAAAAGACATAAAAGACTGTTTCTTGTTTCCGTTTTGTTTCTCGCTTCTCGGTTTATTTTCTTATCTTTACATCAGTTTTCCGACGTAAGGGAAAAGAAAGAAAAGCAAATGTCAGCATAGGAAACCATATCTGACATGAACTTTCAACAAGAGGGAGAAAGACCCTCCAATGTAGCAGAATACAAAAACAAAATAACACTTCATACATCATGGCAAGACCAAAGAAACAAGTAAAGCTGAAAGAACCGATTAAAATTCGGTTGAAGTCGCTCGCAGATGGCAACAAGAGTATCTATCTTGACATCTACTATAAGGGAGTGAGGAAGTATGAGTATCTAAGACTCTACCTCGTTCCCGAAATCAATCCCATTTGCAAGGAACAGAACAAGCAGACTATGGCGGTTGCGGAACGCATCAAGGCAGAGCGCATCAAAGCCCTGCATGGTCATGGCATACAGGACTGAGAGACAGTAAAACAAGGCTCGATGCTTCTTACCACATGGATAAAGAAGTATTGTGAAGGTGGTGTCGGCATTAAGAAGTCAACGCTTCATTGCCGTGTGGAAATGCTGCACACCGTGGAGAAGTATCTTGGCGAGACTAACAAAGGCTTCATTTCGCTTGAAGAGGTCAATGCGGAGTTCTGCCGTGGATATGTGAAGTTCTTGCGTAACTTCCCAAACTCCCATATCAAGTATGGCGAGCCAAGACCTATCAGCGAGAATACGGCAAGCCGATACCTCGGAATGTTCTCCACTGCTCTCAACAACGCTGTGCGACAAGGCATTATTCGCAACAGCCCTATGAAGGAACTGGATGCACGTGAGCGCATTCAGCCCAAGGACGGCAAGAAAGAGTATCTGACCATTGAGGAACTTCGCACCCTCATGGCTACGGACAGTTACCGCCCAGAGGCAAGGAGGCTTTCATCTTCGCCTGTTTTACTGGATTGCGATTAAGCGACATGTACCGTCTTGCTCCGATGCACAACTTCAAGACCGCTGACGGAAAGGGCGAATACAAATACAATCCTATAGAGCATTGCATGTTTGGACCAATTTCAAGAAGTTGGAGTGGCGCACCACTCTTGTCCATTGAGAATGCAAGAACGAGAGCAGAGGCTACCGTCACAAAGAAAGGACTCTCCATTATCGCTACAATAAATCAAAAAACGTATGAAACGAAAAGACCCATTGAAGAATCTTACGAATCAAACAAGAGCAAACGTATCATTTTTGATGATGAGCTCTCCAAATGGAACTATCTCGTCAAATGTTGCTCTTAACCGCAGAAAACTGCGGAAGTTATTTTTTACACATTACATAATCCGGATTTTTGTCTAATTTTTCCTGTATATTTTTTTAATTTTGTTTTCCACAGATGTATGAGGAGGCCATCCAGCAATAGGGACGATAGCTGGAACTTTGGCATAATTATAAAGAGACTCTGCAACGTTTTCTGTCCAGGAACGAAGTATCAATCTTTGTTTTTCCATATTCATCGCTACACAAGTAATTTATTGATTTCCTGCTGCAAGCGATCCAGGAACTTTGCAGCATGTGCCCCGTCCATTTGAGTGTGGTGGAATTGGAATGAAACCGTTAGTGTCGTTCTGAAGAAACCTTTATGGTACTTGCCCCATATCATAAACGGATTGTTGAAGATACCGCTGTACATACCTACCGCACCGTCAATTTCATATTGGGCCAGTGCGGAAGTCCCTATTACCATGCTTTCTGTCAAATCGTGGTTCTCACAGCTTCGGGCTACTTCCGTTGTCAATTTCAGATAATCTTCATTGAATAGCTGCAAATCATCAGAAAACGGCACATCACATGAACTTACCTCATTGTCCTTGTTCATAACAATGGTATTAACCGCAATAGCATCATATTGCATCAATTTGTCTCCGACAGGCAGCATATAAAATTCCTTGATACTGCTTGCCGCTTTGCCGATGCACCAGCACATCAGCATATTGAATTTCATACCTGACTCTTTGCTGATTTTAACAAGACGATTGACATCTAAAATCTTGAAAAACGTAACCATTGGCATCGGGGCTTTCATCCAAAGCTCAAATGCATATGCACGGGTGGTTTCTTTGGGATTTATTTCTCTCATAGTGCTTAACTTCATATTTTTATCGTTTTTATACTACAAAAACAACGTTTTATTTTGATAATTCATCCAAATCCCTTGAATATCTGCTGTATTCCGTCGTAATTTAGACAAAATCGAAATATAATCTGCAAAAATGGAACTAAGCAATTGATTTCCCAATATGTCAAGATACATATATGCGTTTATGAATATGTTCTTTTTGCCATACTCTTAAAATGACGTTACATGAAAATTACTGTTGGTAACTACTCTTTTACCTTTGCAAAGACTAATCTTAATATTTTGTAAAATCACAGCATAAAATGTTGTTTTTCAGAAATTAGATTTAACTTTGCACTCGAAATCAAAGCGTTCTTTGTATATTGCAAAGTTGTGAAAGAAAAAGAATATAGCTCGTTTCTAAATCGTTAGCAGTCACATTCTTTAAAATACTCAACTCGCTGATATTCAATAAATAAAAGAATTTACTGTGACTCAAACAGTGAAAGGTGAAATGCTTGGTTATACCAGCTGCCTCCGCCCACGGCTTTATCAAAAGGTTAACCATATTGTTACTTGGTAACGAGAATACTTTTTCGTCCGCACCTTTGCCATTACGAACAGGTAACCATTTCAATGCTTCTGATGACAAAGGAAGATATATAGGAGCTTTGGTCTTCTGCATTACGACTTGTAGGCGGTATTGTCCGCTGTCACAGAAAATATTTTCCCATTTCAATCCTTTTATGTCACTGAAACGCAGTCCGCAGAAACAAGAAAACAAATACGCATCCTTTATGTTTTCGTTCTCCATAGGTGTTGCAATCAGTTTTTTTACTTCATCGATGGTCATGTATTCACGTTTGCTTTCAGGAACTTTCAGTTTGTCCGAGCTGCCAAGTCTTGTAAATGGATTTATTTTTAGCAACTCTTCTCTTACAGCAGCATTAAGCGCACCATTCATTCCTCGATAATAGTTACATGCTGTGTTGGTGCAGATCTTTTCACCTTTCCTGGTTTTATATCCGTCACGCAAGTAATCAATGAAGTCCTGACAGAATTTCTTATCCACATCATCCATTGTCATATTCTCGCATCCCATTTCTGTGAGAATACGGATGGATGTGTTTATTTGCGCTTCGTCCTTTCGTCCACGCTTTTTCTGTCTTTCCTTGTATGTCTGCAACCAATCTGCAAGAAGCACTTTTGGCTTGTCGTCAGCTTTCTTAATTCCAGCTTCACCATTCGTCATAGCAATGATGCGTTGCGACTTGATGGCATTGGCGGCAATCAGCGTAGCTTGGTTCCGCTTGCGTGCTTCATCGTCCGTTTCAGGAATGATGTACATCTTCAAGTACTCATACGAACGTTTGCCGTCTCTGTATATGTCCAGATACAGGCTCTTATTTCCGTTGCTCAGGTCTTTCATCCTAAGACGGATTGGCTCTTTAAGCTTTGATGTTTTCTTGTTTCTTGCCATAGCCGTTTCTTCTTATTGATTTTGTATTGCGAAGTTACGAAAAGAGTGTAATTTATTGGAAATGAGCATTGGGTAATCGCTCAT
>ERZ791628.715-NODE-715-length-11519-cov-4.35127_pt1 | contig 11519 bp, 10 predicted proteins | sample MGYA00510265_ERZ791628 | MGnify/ENA primary metagenome ERZ791628 (study PRJEB30046, sample SAMN00715184) | human gut metagenome | study: EMG produced TPA metagenomics assembly of the A metagenome-wide association study of gut microbiota in type 2... | reverse complement strand
CCATGATGCCAACTTGCGGCAGTTCTCGGCGGCATGCGGAGTCAGTACCAATTCCATATATACCCGGTTTGGCGACAAGAGCGGACTTTTCACCGCAATCGTACAGGAAGCGGCAGATGGTCTGATGGAGATGTATATGCAGAGCATACAGAAGGCAACCGAGTGTCCGGACATGGATCATGCCATCGAGGAGGGCAACGAGGGAACCGATCAGGTATTGGCGTATATCTACGGGTATAAGGAAGAATTTCAGCTTCTATTCTGCCATTCGGCGGGGACAGAATATGAAGATTACTTTGATAAGCTCGCGGCAATCGAGGAGCAGTATTACAACATATTTGCGAAGCAGTATGCAAATGAGAATGCGACCGCGGATGAATTTTTTATCCACGTATTCTGTAGAACCGGCTGGCAGTATATCTACGAGGTGCTGACACACGACAAGCCATACGATGAGGCAGCAGCCTTTATGAAGAATGTACAAATCTTCAATTTCGCAGGTTGGAAATCAGTTTTTGGATTGGAATAACAGGCAGTGCATAGCGATGTGCACTGCCAAAAAAATCAAATATAGGTTAGTAAAAGCTAACTCAAAATAAACGTTCAAGGAGGTTTTGTCATGAAGGCAAAAAAGCAAAGTGCATTGTCAAGACTTATGAAAATTGCCGGGAAGCATAAGTATTTTTCCTATGCATCCTGCGTCCTGGCAGCAATCAGTGCATGGGTTGCGCTGATTCCGTTTTATGATGTGTGGCGCATCATAAAAGAGGTCTTGGAAGTAAGACCGGACTATTCCAAAGCAACACACATCACATCGTATGGATGGCAGGCGGTAAGATTTGCCCTGCTCGCAATGGTGCTTTATATCGGAGCTTTGATGTGCTCCCATAAGGCAGCATTCCGCGTGCAGACAAATATGCGTATTACAATGATGAACCACATCATGAAGCTTCCGCTTGGTTATGTGGAGACAGAGGGAACCGGAAAGATCCGGAAAATCGTTATGGATTCCTCCGCAGCGACAGAGACATTTCTGGCACACAACCTGCCGGATAAGGTCGTATCAAGAGCAACACCGATCGGGCTGCTTGTACTGATGGCAAGCTTTGACTGGCGTCTTGGTCTGATCAGCCTGATTCCTGCCGTATTCGCATTCCTTATCATGGGTACGATGATGATGGGACCGAAGATGGCAGAGGATATGAAGCAGTATCAGAACTCGCTGGAGACAATGTCCTCCGAGGCGGTAGAGTATGTGCGAGGCGTACCGGTCTTAAAGACATTTGGACAGACAATCTTCTCATTCAAACGGTTTAAGGCAGCCATCGATGAATATGAGAAATGGACGATCGATTATACGAAATCCATGATGATTCCGATGATCGGATTTACCGTATTCTGTAATGGTATTTTCGCAGCGCTGATCGTAGCTGCTTATACATTAGGCGGAAATACAGTCACAGATAAATTCGTATTGAACCTGATCTTCTACATATTGGTGACTTCGGTACTGACAACAACACTGATGAAGGTTGCGTATGCGGGCGAATCACGGATGCTTGTCGAGGATGCATTGAACCGGATGGATGAGGTGTTAAATGCGAAGGAGCTTCCGGAGGCAGCAAATAAGCAGACGCCGAAGGATGCATCCATTGCGTTGAAGGACGTGACATTTGCTTACGATGAGGCAAAGGCAAATGCGATCGACGGCATCACGCTTTCCGTCAAGGCAGGTTCCCATATCGCGTTTGTTGGTCCGTCCGGTGGTGGTAAGACGACGCTGGCATCACTGATTGCAAGATTCTGGGATGTCAAGAGTGGCAGCATCGAGATCGGTGGCGTGGATGTGAGGAACATTGACAGCAAGGAGCTGATGAATCAGGTATCATATGTATTTCAGGATAGTAAGCTGCTTAAGACCTCCATTCTGGAAAATGTTCGTATGGGCAGACCGGATGCGACGGACGCCGAGGTAATGGAAGCGCTGGAGAAGGCGCAGTGCAGCGACATCATCGAGAAGCTTCCGGACGGTGTGAACACGGTGATCGGCTCGAAGGGAACGTATGTATCCGGTGGTGAGATGCAGCGCCTGTCGATCGCGCGGGCATTCCTTAAGAATGCGCCAATCCTGATCTTAGATGAGGCGACTGCATTTGCTGATCCGGACAATGAGAGACAGGTGCAGCGTGCATTTGAGAATCTGTCCAAGGATAAGACAGTAATCATGATCGCACATCGTCTGTCGACGGTGACAAATGCGGATCAGATCTACGTATTGAAGGACGGAAAGATTGCAGAGTCCGGTACACATGATGCGCTGGCAGCCAAGGACGGCATCTACACACATATGTGGAACGAATATAACAAGTCCGTGAACTGGCAGGTAGGAAAGGCAGGTGCAACCGCATGATCGAGAAATTGAAACATAAATACGCACTGTCCGAAAACGGTGCAAAGAACATGATAAAAGCGTTTGTGGCAGTCACAATCGCGAACCTTGTGCTGATGCTGCCGGTTGGGCTTCTGTATCAGCTTACCTCGTATCTGCTTGATGGCAAGGTGCCAAAGGATAAGCTTGGATTCTTCATCGGCGGAATCGTCGTAGTATTTTTACTTGTAGCAGTTACAACTTATTTCCAATATAACGCAACCTTCTTTTCCACCTATGTCGAAAGTGGTGTGCGTAGACGTGCGCTTGCTGAGAAGCTTCGCCGCCTGCCACTTTCCTTCTTCGGGAAAAAGGATCTGTCCGATCTGACGAATACGATCATGTCAGACTGTGCATTGCTCGAGACAGGAAGCTCCCACTGGATTCCGGAGCTGATCGGTTCGATGATCTCCACAACGATTATTGTAATTGGATTGTTGTTCTTCAACTGGAAGATGGCACTTGCCGCTGTATGGGTGATGCCGATTGCATTTATCATCGTACTGACTTCGAGAAAAGGTCTGAAGTCTGTACAGAAGAAGACAATGACATATAAGCTTTCCTGTCTTGATGGAATTCAGGAGGGACTGGAGACGATCCGTGACCTGCGTTCAAACAACATGACAGAGACGTACATGGAAGGCTTGAACAAGAAGATCAAAACCGTAGAGAAAAATGCCATCGTGCTGGAATTTAAGAATGCAGCTTATGTATGTTCCGCACAGATGATCCTGAAGCTCGGCATTGGAACGGTTGCATTGGTTGGTAGTATCCTGCTTGTAAATGGAAAGATCAATGTACTGACATTGTTCGTGTTCCTGCTTGTTGTAACAAGAATGTATGAGCCTTTGCAGATTGCATTGCAGAACCTGTCCGCTCTGATCAGTCTGGAGCCAAGCTGTGAGCGTATGGATGAGATCCTGTCACACGAAGAGCAGACTGGTGCAGAGACACTGACGAACAAGGGCTATGATATCGTATTTGACCACGTTGCATTTGCCTATGACAGTGGCGAGCAGGTGCTCTCCGATGTCAGCTTCACAGCAAAGCAGGGGCAGGTAACAGCCCTGATCGGACCATCCGGTGGTGGTAAGACGACTGTATCGAGACTGGCAGCAAGATTCTGGGATATCCAGAAGGGTACTGTCACGGTCGGAGGCATGGATGTATCGAAGATCGAGCCGGAGAAATTGCTTTCCCTTTATTCCATCGTGTTTCAGGATGTAACACTCTTCAACAACACGGTTATGGAGAACATCCGGATCGGTCGCAAGGATGCAACGGACGAGGAAGTTATGGCAGCAGCCAGGCTTGCAAACTGTACGGACTTTATCGAGAAATTACCGGACAAATGGAACACCATGATCGGGGAAAATGGTTCCGAATTATCCGGTGGTGAGCGGCAGAGAATCTCCATCGCACGTGCATTCTTAAAGGACGCACCAATCATCTTGATGGATGAGGCAACCGCCTCGCTGGATGTGGATAATGAGTCCGTGATTCAGGAGTCCATCTCCAAGCTGATCCGGAACAAGACAGTTCTGATTATTGCACACCGTATGCGTACGGTCGATGGGGTTGACCAGATCATTGTATTAAAGGATGGCGTGGTAGCTGAGCAGGGAACACCGTCAGCGTTGAAGGAGAAGAATGGTATCTATAAGCATATGGTCGATGTGCAGTTAGAGAGCGAACAGTGGAAATATAATTAAGGTATAAGAACGAGATGTGAAGACATTCCAGAGTATAGACTTTGGAGTGTCTTTTCTTTTACAAAGAAATGCAAATGCTATCTTGTCTGCGGATCAAAATAAGCATACAATAAGGACAGTGTTGGGGAAAGGGAGGAACGCTGACATGCGTTATTATATTGCAGATTTACATTTCTGCCATGAAAATTTGAATACACGTATGGACTGTCGCGGCTTTGAGAGCGGCGAAACCATGAATGAATATATGATCGCACAGTGGAATTCACGTGTGCGTAAACGCGATGAGGTTGTGATCTTGGGAGATTTCTGTATTTCAAAAAAGGGGGAAATTGCGAATGCCATTCTCGAACGGTTGAATGGAAAGAAGTATCTGATCATCGGAAATCATGATCATTTTATTGCGAATAAACAATTTGATCCATCGCGTTTTGAATGGATTACGCATTATAGAGAAATCAATGATAACAATCGAAAGGTGATTCTCTGCCACTATCCGGTTATGTGCTACAACGGGCAGTACCGCCGGAATGCGAAGGGAGAACCGAAGACGTATATGTTGTACGGGCATGTACATGATACATATGACGAGTATCTGATCGATGAATTTCAGCGCCAGACGCGTGCATCCACGCGTCCGGTGCTTGGAAAAGCCGGCACGGAAGAAACGGTTTCCATCCCGTGCCAGATGATCAACTGCTTCTGCATGTTCTCGGATTATGTGCCGCTCACACTCGATGAATGGATCGAAGTGGACCGGAAGCGGCGGGAAGTGATGAAGCGGGATGACTTTTGTTAAGATTTCTTTCCAGAAGCGGACTCCATCCGGCTGTAACGGAAGTCACAGCTGGATGCACCTTCTGCGATCGTCTGTGTCCGGACTAGGCGCATATGCATCATGTCGGCAAGCACGTAGTCCATGCGGCAGAGATATTTGGCAAGTTCGAAACAGCCCTCATCCCGGCACAGACTGCAGATGCCGCATGTATGATAATCATAGCCAAGCTCGAAATCATCATTCGCGCCGCCTTCTAAGATGTCAACCACCCAGTCATTTTCGTATTTCCGTTTATGGGAGTCAGCAGACCACTTTTTCCGGGCTGGAAGCTTCTTCACATCGAGATAGCTGTCTGCATTTCCCATGACCTTGTGGAACAACTGATTGGCGGAAAGTCCATCCTTGTACAGGGCATAACATTCCTCCGGGGATAAGGTTGTGTTCCGGTTTAATGCGATAAAATATGCGCCCATGCAGTAGGAACTCATCAGCCGGGATTTGCCGATATCCTTGGCGCGCGTCAGGATGGCACGGTAATCCTGTTTGATCGCCTTGCTGTCAATCTGCAAATGATGTCTTTTTGCCTGCTTCATGCAGGAGCTGTGATAAAAATATCCAAATAATTTCTGTGAGAATCCGTACTTCAACTAAATCATCCTTTCTTGGCAAAATCTATCTCAATGATCTGGCACATCTTGGACTTGTAATCCAAGTGTCGCTTCGATGCCGTGCATCAGCACATCCATCGCCTCTAAAAACGCCTGCTTCATTTCCTCAGTGAAGCCGTCCTTGCAGGTATCATCGGCGATCATCTCGCAGATCATCGAGAACTCAGACAGAGACAGCATGTAACATGTTTTCTCAGATAGTTGATTCTTCGCAAGTCCACGCATATATAATTCATGATAAAAACGTGTTGCGGATTCGTTGCATCGCGTGATATAAACTTCACGGAAGTTCCGGATATAGGTGCCGGAATCATTCTTTAACAGCATGTGGAAGAGCTGCATATCGTCCTCTAACAGCTCGAAAGTCCGGATGGATATGCGGGAATAGAATACCTGCATCAGCTGCTCGTCGGACATCGCCGAAAAGTCAATATCCAGCATGGACTCACTCAGTGCCATCAGCTTATTTCCGCTCTCTGCGAATATCTCGCCGAACATTTCTTCCTTCCCTGAAAAATGCTTGTATATCGCACCAGGCGTAATGCCTGCCCGCGCAGCGATCTTTCGCATGGATGTTTCCTGATAGCCGCATTCCAAGAAAATCTCTTTCGCACTCTGTAAAATTGTTGCTCTGGTCGCTTTTGTGCTCTCGCGCATAATTGTACTCCTTTGGTAAACACTGTTTACTTTATAGCACAGGAAACGGGGAAATGCAAGGGGGAATGTTGAGGTGAAGGGAAAATAATCAATTCTATTAAATTCAAAATCAAAAATTTTATTTTTATCATCCGCACAATTATGATAGAATTAAGCGTAAGTGAATTATAACAGAAGAAACGAATGAGGGAGGATATAAAATGGCAGAAGGAAAAGATTTATTGCAGGTACTATGGAGTGGGGCAGATGTACTGCGTGGAAAGATGGACGCCAATGAGTACAAGACATACTTGCTTGGATTGGTTTTCTATAAATACTTATCAGATTCGTATCTATCAAAAGTGTATGATCTGCTGAATGATGCGAAGCCGGAGAGTCTGGAAGAGGCACAGACCGCTTACGAAGAAATTATGGAGAGTGAAGATGCAGAGGAGCTGCTGGAGGAATTGAAAGAATCTTTGCATTATACATTAGATCCGGACATGACTTATGTCAGCATCTTAAAGGATGCGAAAAACAACGCATTCAATCGAGAGAAATTACAGGCAGCATTTAACCGGATCGAAGAGTCGGATGAATTGTTTCATGGACTTTTTGCGGATGTAGATCTGTATTCAAATCGATTGGGAACCGGAGATCAGAAGCAGAGCGCGACGATCGCAGAAGTAATTAAGGTGTTGGACGATGCAGATCTGATTCATACCGAGGGCGATGTACTGGGAAATGCATATGAGTATCTGATCGGTCAGTTTGCTTCGGAAACGGGAAAGAAAGCAGGAGAATTCTATACACCACATGGACCGGCACAGATCTTATGTCGGATCGTGATGACCGGACAGGAAAATAAAAAAGGATTGCAGGTATATGATCCGTGTATGGGCTCCGGTTCTTTGATGCTTAGCTGTAGAAATTATTCCACAGAACCAGACTTTATCAAATATTACGGACAGGAACTGATGCCATCCACTTACAACCTTGCTCGTATGAATATGTTCCTGCATGGCGTACTGCCGGAGAATCAGCATCTGCGAAATGGAGATACCTTGGATGCAGACTGGCCAACCGATGAAGAAACCGAGTTTGATGCAGTTACGATGAATCCGCCGTATTCTGCAAATTGGTCGGCGGCAGAAGGATTCAAACAGGATGAACGATTTATGGATTATGGTGGAAAGCTGGCACCGAAATCAAAGGCGGATTATGCATTTTTGTTACATGGTTTTTATCATCTGAAACAGACAGGAACTATGGCAATCGTGTTGCCACATGGTGTGTTGTTCCGTGGAGCAGCAGAGGGAAGCATAAGGAAGACATTGCTGGAAAATGGTTCGATCTATGCGGTGATTGGTCTGCCATCGAACATGTTCTACAATACGTCGATTCCTACCTGTATTATCGTGCTGAAGAAGCACCGCGAAGGGCGAGATGTGTTATTTATTGATGCATCCAAATTGTTCGAAAAAGAGAAAAAGCAAAATGTGATGAAAGAGGAACATATCGATCATGTTCTGGAATTATACAATAATCGTAAGACGGTGGAGAAAGAAGCATATCTCGCGTCTTATGATGATATTGTGGCAAACGATTTCAATTTGAATATTCCAAGATATGTAGATACAACGGAAGAAGAGGAAGAAATCGACTTAAATGCATTGACACAGAGTATGCGCGAGACAGATAAGCAGATCAAAGAGGAAAATGCAGCGTTAGTCGGAATGATGAAAGAACTGACCTTCCAGGATGATGCGACGAAAGAGGCTGTTGAGGCGTTTATTCGTGTGCTTGAGGAGGTGTAAAATATGAATACACCGAAGATTCGATTTAAGGGATTCACAGACGATTGGGAACAGCGTAAGTTGGGAGAAGTGGTTGGCATTTATGATGGAGTTCACCAAACACCACAATATCAAGACTCAGGTATTATGTTTTTATCTGTTGAGAATATTACAACATTAAAGTCAGAGAAATATATATCTGAGGAAGCTTTTGAAAGGGATTATAAAGTGTATCCTGAAAAGGGGGATATTCTTATGACCAGAATAGGTGATGTGGGAACTACAAATGTTGTGCAGACTAAGGAAAAAGTGGCATTTTATGTTAGTCTAGCGTTGTTAAAACCGAAAGAAATTAATTCGTATTTTTTAAGCAATGCAATGAAAACATCTGTATTTCAAAAGGGGTTGAGAGAGCGTACTTTAGTTACTGCGATACCACAAAAAATCAACAAAGATGAGATTGGAAGAGTTAATGTTTTTATAACTAATAATGCTGAAGAACAGAAGAAAATAGGAGATTATTTTACTGCCCTTGACCACCTCATCACTCTTCATCAGCGTAAGTGTGACGAAACAAAACAACTCAAAAAATTTATGCTGCAAAAAATGTTTCCGAAAAATGGTGAGAAAAATCCAAAAATTCGATTTGAAGGATTTACGGACGATTGGGAACAGCGTAAGCTGGGAGATGTGTTCAAGGAATACTCTGAAAAGCATCATGAAGAGCTTCCGGCATTAACAATTGTTCAAGGTGGCGGAACAATTTTTAGAGAGGAATCAGATAGAAGTTTACAATATGATAAGTCAAACCTTTCAGGATATAAGATGGTAAAGAAGGACGATTTCATTGTTCATCTTCGTTCTTTTGAAGGAGGGCTGGAAAAGGCTAATTCTGACGGAATAATAAGTCCTGCTTATCATACGATGCATGGAGATAATGTAGATTCAAGATTTTATTATCCATATTTTAGATCATATGATTTTATCAATAGAAAGCTGGTAGCTCATGTTTATGGAATCCGTGATGGTAGAAGTATTGACATCGATGGAATGAAATCTATCGAAATTCCTTATACTTCTTATGAAGAACAGAAAACTATTGGAGATTACCTTGACAGCCTCGACCACCTCATCACTCTTCATCAACGTAAGTGTGAAAAATTGAAAGAATTGAAGAAATATATGTTACATAATATGTTTGTTTAATATGCAAACGCTAGCCTTTAGAAACGATTCCTTGCAAATATGTATTGTATATACATTTTTTCTTTAGATAGTATAATTAAAGCAGAAGTGTAAAAGGGTTGATTGGCTAATGGAGGGATTACAGAATGGGTAAAATTATTTTATATCATGGAACGCAAAATAAAATAGTGACACCTGTCTTTGGTGGTGGAAACGATAAACATGATTATGGGCGTGGATTTTATCTGACGGAAGTATTGAATCTAGCCAAAGAGTGGGCGGTTTGTGTACCGAATAGCGAAAATGGATGGGTACATAAATATGAATTGGATTGTACAGGATTGAAGATTCTCGATTTTCAAGAGAAAGATGTACTGAATTGGTTAGCAGAGCTTATGAAACATCGGGATGCAGCAGATTCAAAAAGATATAGAATGTTAGCGGCGAAGTTCATTGATAAATACGGAATTGATACAAGCGACTATGATGTGATAAAGGGTTGGAGAGCCGACGCATCGTACTTTTATATTGCAAAAGAATTTGTGCGAGACAACATAGATATGGATATATTGGAGGAACTGTTATCATTGGGCGGTTTGGGAATCCAGTATTGTATCAAATCAGAACGGGCATATGCACAATTGCATGAAATCGAGGAAGATATGATCTCAGTTCCATATAGTGAATTCAATGAACAATACAATCAACGAGATATAGAAGCCAGAGATAATATGAGAAAACTGGTTGATTCAGAAGCCAATAAGGTAACGAAGGTATTTAGTACATTATTGTAGAGGTGATAGGGTATGGGAGCATACGCAGAAGCATATTTAAGTGATGTAGTTGAGAATCAGGGAAAGTTATTCGATTATGTTGCGGAAACATTCCCAGATAAGGACACAGAGGATTTTATCAATTTTTATATGCAGAGTAATACACGGAAAAGCATCGATGAATCACAGGCATATGTGAACACGATGGATGCAAAAACTTTGTGGGAGTATTTCTGCAAAACAGAAGAATATGCATTGAAAGACGGGAAAGCACTTGCTGGATTCCTTCCAGATTGGGTAGGTGAATTTTATGCATACTATCAGTGGTTTTATAATATTCCCAGCCGGGAAGTTGTGAAGAAAATTCCGCTTAGTTTCTTGAAGAAGGCATATCCCGGATTGCATGATTTAGAACTCGATTTAGCAGTACAAAAGGTGGGTGAACCAGGGTGAAAGTAATAACATTTCACAATCCAGATGAGGAAAATGGATGTTTCAGTAATTGGTATCTGTCTGATTTTACAATTGGTGAAGTGAAATATACTTCGTTGGAACAGTATATGATGCATCAAAAAGCTTTGCGGTTTCACGATGCAAGTATTGCGGCACAGATACTTGCAACGGATGATGTAGCTTATATCAAAGAGCTAGGACGTAAGGTATCTGGCTTTGATAATCATGTTTGGAATGGTATGAGACAGATTATCGTCTATGAAGGGTTAGTGGCGAAATTCACGCAGAATCCAGAGTTAAAAAAAGCGTTGCTCGGTACAGGCAATGCAGTTCTTGCAGAGGCAGCAGTAAATGATAAGATCTGGGGCATCGGATTGTCTATGAGTGATCCCAAAAGAGTAGATCCAAGCGAATGGAAAGGACAAAATCTGATGGGATATGCATTGATGCTGGTAAGAGAGAAATTAAGATAACATAAACAATGAATAGTAACATTATAAATGTTATTTTAATAAAAAAATGTTATCAAAAAAGGGACTTTTGTGAAAGATGCGACAAATATATCGTCTGATATGAAAAATTTACTTACGCTTGGGAACAGCGTAAGTTGGGAGAAGTGGTTGGCATTTATGATGGAGTTCACCAAACACCACAATATCAAGACTCAGGTATTATGTTTTTATCTGTTGAGAATATTACAACATTAAAGTCAGAGAAATATATATCTGAGGAAGCTTTTGAAAGGGATTATAAAGTGTATCCTGAAAAGGGGGATATTCTTATGACCAGAATAGGTGATGTGGGAACTACAAATGTTGTGCAGACTAAGGAAAAAGTGGCATTTTATGTTAGTCTAGCGTTGTTAAAACCGAAAGAAATTAATTCGTATTTTTTAAGCAATGCAATGAAAACATCTGTATTTCAAAAGGGGTTGAGAGAGCGTACTTTAGTTACTGCGATACCACAAAAAATCAACAAAGATGAGATTGGAAGAGTTAATGTTTTTATAACTAATAATGCTGAAGAACAGAAGAAAATAGGAGATTATTTTACTGCCCTTGACCACCTCATCACTCTTCATCAGCGTAAGTGT
>ERZ791628.710-NODE-710-length-11606-cov-4.00874_pt1 | contig 11606 bp, 8 predicted proteins | sample MGYA00510265_ERZ791628 | MGnify/ENA primary metagenome ERZ791628 (study PRJEB30046, sample SAMN00715184) | human gut metagenome | study: EMG produced TPA metagenomics assembly of the A metagenome-wide association study of gut microbiota in type 2... | reverse complement strand
ATCGTGCGCGAGAAGTATCTCGGCTCGCAGTTCGAGCTGAAGATGAAGGATTTCCAACTCGTCGACGAGCAGAAGCGCAAGCGCGACCGCGAGCGCGAACTGCAAGGATAAGTAACAAGAATTTTAAGGCATAACCAACAACATGAAGATATTATTTGTTTCGGATATTCACGGCTGTCTGCCCACACTGCAGCAAGTGCTCGGCTTCTACGACCGCGAACACTATGACATGCTCTGCATCTTGGGCGACATACTCAACTACGGACCGCGCAACAGCATACCCGAGGGCATCGACCCGAAGGGCATCGTGGCACTGCTCAACGAGCGCAAGGACAGCATCGTAGCCGTGCGTGGCAACTGCGATGCCGAGGTCGACCAGATGCTCCTGGAGTTCCCGATGATGGCAGACTACGCCCTCGTCGTAGACGGCACACAACGCTTCTTCCTCACACACGGACACGTCTACAACGAGCAGAACCGCCCTACGTTGAAGCACGACATATTCATCTACGGACATACCCACCTCTGGAAGCTCGAAGCGACAGAGCAGGGCGACGTGGTCTGCAACCTCGGCTCCATAACATTCCCAAAAGGCGGCAACGAACCCACTTTCGCAACCTACGATGACGGCGTGCTACGCGTGCGCAGAATGGACGGAACAGTGCTGCAAGAGCTTGTTAAAAAAACAAATTTTTGACCTATATATTCTCTATTTACATTATTAATGTGTAATTTTGCACTTCTGTGAAATATAATAAGTAAAAACAATAAATACAAACAACGAAGAAATGAACATTTCATTTGAAAATCCCGACAAAGTGAATGGTCTGTTGACTATCACAGTCGAAGAGTCAGATTTCCAGGACTCTGTCGAGAAGACACTTAAAGACTACCGTAAGAAGGCTAACATCCCTGGCTTCCGCCCGGGTCAGGCTCCTATGGGTCTCATCAAGCGCCAGTTCGGTGCATCTGTACGCTACGACGCTGTAAACAAGTTCGTAGGCGAGCAGCTCTACAAATACATCAAGGACAACAATATCCAGATGCTCGGCGAGCCTCTGCCTTCTGACAAGCAGGAGACTCCGGCTGACATCGAGAAGCCAGCTCCTTACACATTCGTATTCGACATTGCTGTTGCTCCGGAGTTCAACATCACTCTCGACGGCCGCAACAAGATCGACTACTACACAATCAAGGCTGACGAGAAGCTCATCAACGAGCAGGTAGATATGTACGCTGGTCGTGCAGGCAGCTACGAGAAGGTAGAGGAGTACGATGGCGAAAAGAACGATATGCTCAAGGGCGACTTGCGCGAGCTCGACGCTGAGGGCAACACAAAGGAAGGTGGCATCACCGTTGAGGCTGCTGTTCTTATGCCTTCATATATCAAGGTTGACGAGCAGAAGGACCTCTTCAAGGGTGCTAAGCTCGGCGACATCATCACATTCAACCCGCGCAAGGCTTATCCGGAAGGCGAAGCAGAGATCTCTGCTCTCCTCAAGATCGACCGCGAGGTAGCTAAGGAGCTCGAGTCTGACTTCAGCTATCAGATCACAGAGATCAGCCGCTACAAGAAGGCAGAGATCAATCAGGACCTCTTCGACCAGGTATTCGGTAAGGACGAGGTTAAGAGCGAGGAAGAGTTCCGCAACAAGATTGCTGAGTCGCTCAAGCCGCAGCTCGAGACCAACTCTAACTTCAAGTTCCTCCTCGACGTTCGCGAGTACTGCGAGAAGAAGGTAGGCGAGCTCACATGGCCGGACGCACTCCTCAAGCGCGTTATGCTCCTGAACAACCAGGACAAGGGCGAGGAGTTTGTAGAGAAGAACTACGCTGAGAGCATCAAGCAGCTCGAGTGGCACCTCATCAAGGAGCAGCTCGTTAAGGCAGCTGAGGTTAAGGTAGAGGACGCTGATATCCGCGAGGCAGCTAAGGAGATGGCTCGTATGCAGTTCGCTCAGTACGGCATGACAAGCATCCCTGAGGAGTACATCGACAACTACGCTAACGAGCTTCTCAAGAAGCGTGAGGCTGTTGACAACTTCGTAGAGCGCGCAATCGACGTGAAGCTCGCTGCTGCACTCAAGAACACTGTTACTCTCAACGAGAAGGAGATCACTCTCGACGAGTTCAACGAAATGATGAAGTAATAAGTCTATTCAATGATAGATATAAAAAATCCCTTGCAGACCGTAGTCTGCAAGGGATTTTTTTAATTAGTAATTTTTAATTATTAATTAGTAATTGAACTTGCGAAAGTTCAATTACTAATTTCAACTTTCAATTCGATTTACTCGTTCTCCGGAGCCTTGTCGATAAGGTCCATGAACTGGTCGAGCTTCGGAGTGATGATGATCTGTGTGCGGCGGTTGCGCTGCTTGCCCACCTCGGTAGAGTTAGCAGTCACGGGGTTGTACTCGCCACGTCCGCCAGCTGTGAGACGCTTCGGGTCTACACCATACTGGTTCTGCAGAGCCTGCACCACGCTCGAAGCACGCAAACAAGAGAGGTCCCAGTTGTTGCGGATGTTCTTCATCGACGCAGCCTTTGCGTTCACCGGCACATTGTCGGTGTTACCCTCGATGAGCACCTCGTAGTCCTTATAGTCGGTGATGATCTTAGCAATCTTGCTCAGAGTCTCCGAAGCACGCTCGTTGATTTCGTACGAACCGCTCTTGTAGAGCATGTTGTCTGCAAGCGAGATGTAAACAACACCCTTGAGCACCTGCACATCAACTTCCTTCATCTCCTCCTTAGAGAGCGAGCGTGTGAGGTTGTTGGTGAGCACCATGTTGAGCGAGTCCGACTTCGACTTCACCTCAACCAAGTGGCGGATGTACTGGTTCGACTCGTTGATCTGGTCTACGAGCTTGGAGATGTTGATGTTGTTGTCGCCGGCGTTTGTCAAGCTCTTGTCGAGCGAAGCCTGCAGCGCAGCGTAGTCAGCCTTCTGCTGTTTCAGCAGTTCCTTAGACGCATTGAGCTGCTCCTCAAGAGCTGCCACGCGAGCCTTGGATGCAGCGAGGTCCTCCTTTGCTGTCTGGTAGTTGCCGGTGAGCTCCTTGTTCTCTTTCTGGCAGTTAACAAGATCCTTCTTCATTGCGCAGCTTGAGAATGTGAACAAGCCTGCGAACATCGCGATTGCGAATACGTTTCCTTTTTTCATATCTTTATTGTTTTTATCTGTTTGCAAAGTTGTATTTCAATGCAAAGTTAGCACTTAAACTTCAAAACTACTATATATAAGATGTTTATATAATTAAAATGTCAATTCGCTTTAATTTAATTTAACTGTAGATGAATGTGGCAGTAGTGTGTTTAGATATAATTTTTTGTTCTTTTTATAGGGATATTTCATTTAAAATGCTTTATTTTGCAAATAGTAATGCTATTGCATATAAGTGACTAATCAAAACTAAAAACAAAACATACATACGAATGAAGAACTTGAAGTATATGGCTGTGGCTGCATTGCTGGCGTGTGGAGCGCTCAATGCCTCGGCGAAAGACAACGTAGAGTACGTGGACCCGTTCATCGGAACAACTAACTTCAGTATCTGCAACCCGGGTGCGATACGTCCGCACGGACTGATGTCGGTGGTGCCGTTCAACGTGATGGGCTCCGACCTCAACGTGCAGGACAAGGACAAGCGCTGGTGGTCGGCGTGCTATGAGTACAACAACAAGTACTTCACCGGCTTTGCGCACGTTACGCTCAGCGGTGTGGGCTGCCCCGAGATGGGCACACTGCTCACCATGCCGACATCGGGCGAGCTCTGCGTCGACTATCGCAGCTATGGCTCCGAGTACAAGAACGAGACGGCGCATCCGGGCTATTACAGCACCGAGCTTACAAAGTACGGCATCAAGTGCGAGGTGGCTTCCACGCTGCGCTCGTCTATTGAGCGTTATACCTTCCCGAAGGGTAAGGGCAACCTGCTCTTCAACCTCGGCAACGGACTCACTAACGAGGTGGGTGCTTCGCTGCGCCGCGTCAGCGACACCGAGTTTGAAGGCACACGTCTGCTGGGCACGTTCTGCTACAATCCACAGGCGGTGTTCCCGATGTACTTCGTCGTTCGTGTGAACAAGAAGCCCGCTGCTTACGGCATGTGGAAGAAACAGCCGGCTTTCGGCAACGCTCAGGCGCAGTGGGACTCTGATCAGGGCAAGTACAAGCTCTATCCGGGCTACGGACGCGACATGGCGGGCAACGATATAGGCTACTATATGACGTATGACTGCGCCGAGGGCGAGCAGGTGGAAGTGCAGGTAGGCGTGTCGTTCGTGTCTATCGCCAACGCTCGCGAGAACCTCAACGCCGAGCAGAAGGGCTTCGAGTTTGAGAAGGTAGTGAAAGAGGGTCACGAGGAGTGGGCACGCACGCTCGACCGCGTCACCGTAGAGGGTGGCACCGAGGACCAGCGTCGCGTGTTCTACACCGCTCTTTACCACACACAGATTCATCCTACTGTATTGCAGGACGTGAACGGTGAGTATCCGAAGATGGAAAGCAACGAGAACGGCAAGACCGCCGGTAACCGCTACACCGTATTTTCGTTGTGGGATACCTACCGCAACCTCTCGCAGCTCGAGACACTGCTCTATCCCGACAAGCAGGTGGACATGATCAACTCGATGATTGACATGTACCGCGAGTGGGGATGGATGCCTAAATGGGAGCTGTTCTCACGCGAGACATGGACAATGGAGGGCGACCCTGCCATCCCTTACATCACCGATGCTTATATGCGCGGTCTGCGCGGTTTCGACATCAACGAGGCTTATAAGGCGTTCCGCACATCGGCTACTACTGAGGGCAAGAACAACCGTATGCGCCCCGATATCGACCCATACATCGAGCGTGGCTACGTGCCGATGGGCTACTATGCTGCCGATATGTCGGGCGACAACTCCGTGTCGCACGCTCTTGAGTACTACCTTGCCGACAACGCGCTCTCTATACTTGCTGGCGAACTCGGACACAAGGCTGATGCCAAGCTGTTCCGTCAGCGCGCTCTCGGCTACAAGCACTACTACTCGAAGGAGAGCGGCACGCTGCGCCCGATAACAATGGACGGCAAGTTCCTCTCGCCGTTCAACCCTGAGGACGGCTACGACTTCACCAATGCGCCGGGCTTCCACGAGGGTTCGGCTTGGAACTACACATTCTACGCTCCGCACGATGTGCTGGGCATGGCTAAGCTCATGGGCGGACAGCGCAAGTTCTGCGACAAGCTGCAGATGGTGTTCGACAAGGGCCTCTACGACCCTGCCAACGAGCCTGACATCGCCTACGCATATCTCTTCTCCTACTTCAAGGGCGACGAGTGGCGCACGCAGAAGACCGTGAACGACCTGCTCACCAAGTACTACACAGCGCGTCCGGATGGCATCCCCGGCAACGACGACACTGGCACGATGTCGGCTTGGGCTATCTTCTCGATGATGGGTCTGTATCCCGACAACCCGGGCGATCCTTCGTACACGCTCACCACTCCGGTGTTTGACAAAGTGACGCTGCATCTCGATCCGAAGTTCTATCCACAGGGCGACATCACCATCGAGACCGACCGCACATCGCCGTCGCAACTCTACATCAAGAGCATGACGCTCGGCGGCAAGAAGCTCAACGGCTACCGCATCACTCATAAGCAGCTGATTGATGGCAAGACGCTGCGCATGAGCCTGAAGTAAATTAGTAATTTTGGATTATTAATTATTAATTATTAATTGAACTTGCGAAAATTCAGAAAATAACTTTTAAAACTCAAAAGAATTATGAAAATCAGACATCTTAAAGTTTCGGCTGTGCTTCTTGCAGCCACGTTGTTGACAAGCTCGTGTGTAGGTTCGTTCGCTCTGTTCAACAAGTTGGCAGGCTGGAACAAACAGGCAACAGACAATAAGTTCCTTAACGAACTTATCTTCATCCTCATCTCGCCGGCATACGCGGTATGTACCTTTGCTGACGTGCTCGTCATCAACTCTATCGAGTTCTGGACAGGCAGCAACCCGATGGCGCAGCGCGTAGGCGAAACGCAGGAGATTACGGGCAAGGACGGCAAGCTCTACGCTGTGACCACTCTGCGCAACGGCTATAAGATTAAGTCGCCCGATGGTGAGGTTATCAAGTTCAAGTACGACAAGAAGACCAACTCTTGGAGCAAGGAGGAGAAGGGTAAGATTGAAGAGCTCTTCCGCATCAATGATGACGGCACTATCCAGGCTCGTCTGCAGGACGGTCGTTCAATCACCGTCACACTCGACGCAGCCGGTCTCTACGAGGCACGCATGGCTACAGCCGGTGCTTGCTTCTGGGCACAGCGATAGTCTTTTGGTTTTATTGTATTGCAATAATATAGACGTAAAAAAGAGGAGTCTCGGTTTTGCCGAGGCTCCTCTTTTTGTTTGTTATGCTTGTACGCTTACATGCTTGTCTGCGTGTCAAGGCTTAGCGTACGATGTATTTCTTGTTTTTGCTAACGAGCACGCCGTGCTTGGCTGTAGCTTTGCGTCCGCTGAGGTCGTAAAATGTAGCATTAGCAAGTGTCTCCGTCTCGTTGTTTACAACGTTCTTGATGGCTGTAGCATCATTAGCCTCTACACCGCCGAACATGAACACGCTGTTAGCAGGCAGAGTGAGTGTGAGCTGCTGGTCGATGTCGATAGCCTCACCCTCGGTGAGACCCTCTAAGGTAGCCTGATCGTCGAACGGCTTTGTGAGGACGATCTTGCCAGAGATGTTAGCCGGAATCTCCAGAGCCTCACGCAGAGTGAGAGTGATTGACTTCGCCGCCACGTCGCCGTTGCGCAGGGTGAGTGTCGACTTCTTGCCGTTCCATGCTGCCCAGCCGTAGATCTCGTGTCTGTAGCCGTTCCACGGATTGCCACCTACCCAGTGAGCGTCCATCAGTACGTCAGCATTATCCTTCTGCCACTTGATGAGGTCTGCGAGGTCAGACCACAACTTGCCGTTGTTGATCTTGTCCATGAGCTTATAGTCGTTGTAGAGCTCTACCATGCCGCTACCGCAAGCAAATGCGCAGCGCAACTCGTTGAGAGCGTTCTCGTAGTTCATGTTCTTGCTAACGTCGCCGTGCTCGGTGAGGATGAAACCGTGAGTCATCAAGGTGTTGATTGGACACAGAGGAGAGTCGGTAACGTAGATGTTATATACCTGCATATCGCGGTATGTGATCCATGCCTCGCGGTCGTTCGGGTTGGTGCCAATCTTCTTCCAGTCGGCATCCTGACGCCATGTAGCGTCGGTAATCTTGTACCAGAACGGAGAAGCCCATGTGCCTACTGTAGTGTTGAAGAAGATGTCCTCCTTGAGGTTCTCGCGGATGTACTGCTCCATACGGATGATGCCCTCAGCGTTCTCGTTGCCGGTGTCGCCTGGGTCAGGACCTACGGCTGTACCCTGAGCAGAGATGCCGTCGAACTTGAAGAAGCCGAACGAACCCTTGCCGTTCTCGTCGTGCTGGTTCTTCACGAGGTTTGTAGCTGCTGCGAGGAATGTGTCGTAGTATGCCTGGTTAGAAAGCTGCATACCACCGTTGTTCTTCCAGTAGTCGCGACGGTAGTCGCCGCTCTTTCCGTAGCCGCCTACCGGACCGAGCCAAGCACCTACGCTTGCGCCCATTTCGGCAGCCTGCGAAGCTATGTCGCGCATCTCTCTCGGGAAACCGCTATGGAATGTCCATGTGCCGTAGTTGTCCCATCCGTCGTCGATTACGAAGTTCTTCGGAGCCACGTTGTAGCGGTCCCAGAGGCTGTTCTTCCAGTGTGCCACTACGTCGAGCACGCCGTCGGCAGTCATGTTTGTATACTCTCTGCCCGGAGCCGCGTTGTTGCGGTCGATGTTGAGCTCGTACCAGCTGATGTAGCATGGGTTAGCACGCCAAGGCACTGCACGCTCGCGCTCAGAGTAAGCCAGGAACGAACGACGCTTCTGTGTCTCGCGTATGTTCTTTGAGCTCTGCTTGCCGTCCTGCGCGATGAGACCTATGACGGCAGACACCTTCCATGTGTCGCCCTTCTTCAGAGTGGTGTGGCGGCTCCACATACCCTGGATGACAGAGTAGTCGGTGTTTGCCACGTCTTCTACGGTGTTGAATGCGGTAGGAGTCTCAAGACCTGCGAATATCTTGTCGTTCAGAATCACCTTGCCGCGTGTGTTGCCGATGGTGCTCGGCTTGCTGCCCGCTGCCTTGGTGTCCACCTTGTACGACATCGGTATGATGCTGAGCATATCCACGTTGTCTACGCCGGTGAGTTCCATCTCGGTGCGCAGGTAGTGGCTGCCCGAGCGCAGCACGGCGCGCCATACGATGCTGATCTGCTGTCCGTTGTACGAGTATGTGTAGTTAGCCTGCAGAGCCTTGCCTGCATAGTGCTTGGCGCCGCGGATGGCGTTCGGTTCGGCAGCGAGGTCTACCAGCTCCACCTTGCCGAGTGTCATCTGGCTTGCAGCCACGCTCACGCCCGAGCCGAAGCTCACGTAGAAAGGCTCTGTGCCAGCCACCAGGTTCATAGCCTTAGAGCCGAGGAAGTAGATAGCCTTCTCGGTGTTGAGGAAGCTTGCCTGAAGCACCTTGTTGCCCAATGTGTAAACGTTATTATCTTTCCATGCTGTTGCGTCGCCAACCTTGTCCTGCTGTATCGGGTAGAGCCATGCGTTGGTGTACGGCTCGCTGTCCTCGAGCTGTGGCAGGTCGTAGTAGGCTACGGTGATGGTCTTTGTCTCTGGGTTGATCTGTACGGTAGCGAACTTGCCGTCCTTCTCGGGCGCGGTCACGTCGCTTGGCAGCAACGATCCGCTCACAGTAATCTTATCGCCGTCGTTGTATGTCTTGCCGTTGATAGTGACGCTTGCGCCGCTAACGGTGTACGTGTTCGACACCATCTCCTGCAGTACCCATGCGCTGCCGTTGTCCTGCTTGCCGTTGTCCTGCCACAGACCCACGGTGATGGTCTTGTTGTCTACGGGGTTGAAGTCGATGCCGCCGTGCCAGTTCATGTATTTGTCTGCCTTGCCGGTAGAGGTGATCGGCTGGAACTCGTAAGCCGCTGTGCCGTTCTGCGCTGTTGTCTTAGTAGCCTTCCACGGTTGTGCGTTCGTCTTGTCGCTGATGAGCTTTGCCTTGCCTGGTCCGTTGCTGTAGCTGTAGGCTTTGTCATACGAAACCCACACCTTGCTGTCGACGTTGTAGATGAGATACTGACCTTCTGTGCTTGCAGCATAGAAGGCGAACTTGCCTGCATTCTCGTTTGTACGTGTAGGCGATGTGTACGGAGTCATCATCAGTCCGTTGCAGTTGCTGATGGTGTACACTCTCTCGGGATTGTTTACATTCGCCGAGGTCTTGATGTCACTGGTCTGCGCCCAGGAAGAACTACCCCCCCAATAGCTAACAGAGCCAATGAAAGTAGATAACGAATACTCATTGTCTTTTGTTTTGCAACACTTGTAGTTAGTAATACTTTAAAAGTTCTGAGCAATCAAGATGTTTTGATTTGTTGAAGTAGGCGGAGCCGGATCGCTCAAAAAATGTATATGTAGAGACTGCATACCCGAGTGTTGCAAATTCAAGCAGCAGTCTCTACGATAGACGTTGCAAAGGTACAAATAAAAAACAATGTATCCTTGCTTAGAACAGAATATTTTACAATCTATGATATTCGTAAATGTATGATTTTTGCAAGAATCGTAATAAAGCATAACAATGTGTGTTAGATATAATTAGATTGTTAAAAAATAAGAATAGCTATAGATTGTTATAGTTTAAATCTTTATATTTGCAACCGAGATTTTTACTATTTGTGCTATGGAAAGAAATGAGATGTTTTATTATGTAATTATCCTGTTTGCTCTTTTAATCGCGGTATTGCTTTTAGTCGACTTCATGATGAAGCGTGCGTTAGTGAAAGGCAAGTCTAAGGATAGTGAGGGCGAAAAGCCTGCGAGAGTTACAAAGTTCATGAACGGTGTCGACTTCTTTTTGGCATTGCCATTAGCAACAATTGCCGTGAACCACTTTCAGGTGTCTGTTTACACGCTGGTAGCCCTGGCTTTAGGCTTCGTTTTAGGCGTATATACATTGTATCTTTGCCTTACGTTGCGCCAGAAGCAACTCACGTTCAGAGTTATCGTGAAGATGGTAGTACTCGTGTTGATTTACGTAGTGTATAAGTAGCCGCTGAACATATACAGAAAAACGACATATCTTAGGGCTTTCTCCCTGAGATATGTCGTTTTTTGTTGCTTATCTACCAGTCGCCTTATACCGCGCTTCGTAGCGCTCCTGCATCGTGCGAACCGAGAAGCGGTCTTTGGCGAAGGCGTAGGCTTGCTGCGTGAGTGCGTCGTGGTCGGCGGTGGGCAGCTCGTTGAAGATGCGGCGGTAGTCGTTGAGGCTGTTGTTGTGTGCAAGTAGTGCCCAGTCGGCGGGCAGCGTGTCGGCAAGTCCGGGGCAGGCGTTGGCGATGACGGGCAGGCGGTTGAGGCTCGCTTCCATAGAGAGCATACTCAATCCTTCGAACTCCGACGGCATGAACAGATAGTCGAACGATTGCATGTAGCCGGCGAGTCCGAATATTGGGGGCACAAGCTGCGCGTTGAGGGGCTTTCCTGATGATGCTATGTCCGCGAGGGTCTGCTCTACGAGCGTGCGCTGCGAGCCGTCGCCGGCGATGGTGAAGTGGTAGCGTGCGTCGCCGGCAAGCATCTTCAGCACTTCGCAGAGGACAACCACGCCCTTCTGGGGCTCAAGGCGACCGGCGAATAAGATGTTGAGGTGTTGAGGTGTTGAGGTGTTGAGATTTGAGATGTTGAGGTGTTCTTGCTCTGGCAAGCGGCAAAAGCCGAGCGGAGGTGTTGAGGTGTAGAGGTGTTGTTGGTGCACTTGAGACAAGTGCACCCCCTGAGGTGTTGAGGTGTTGAAATAATCTTTCTGCTCAACCTCCGCCACGCCATTATTAATAATAGGTGGCACCTCGCCGAAGCGTTCGGCATAGCTGTCGCGCACGGAGTCGGAGATGGCGATGTTGGCGTTGTTGCTCTTGAAGAACGCCTCCACCCACTGGGCAGTGCGTGGCAGACCCGTCCATAGGCGTGTGTTGTGTATGGTGCGCACTATCTTCACGCGACGCACCATGAACGGGAACACACGGCTGAACACGTAGAGCGCAAGGTCGGGTGTCTCGGTGTGCGTGTGTATCACGTCGGGGCGCCAGCGTAGCATGATGTAGAGCATACGCAGGGGGAAGAGCAGTGCGGCGATGCGCTCGAAGAGGAAGTGGAAGCTCACGTCGGGCATCCACGAGCGGTGGCAGCGCACACCGGCTTGCTCCAGTTCGGCGATGAACTTTGGCGTGTAGGCGGTGCGTCCACGCATTATCTCTACGACATGATACTCCATGCCGTGCGTCTGCGACTCGGCGATGTTGGCGGCTACGCGTTCGGCACCGCCAAGCGAGAAGTGGGTTATGAGGTGGAATGTTCGCATGGGGATATGGTGTTGAGATGTTGTTGTGGTGAGATGTTATGTTGAGATGTTGTTGTGTTGAGGTGGTGAGATATGTTGTAGTAATGTCACCAT
>ERZ791628.692-NODE-692-length-11807-cov-4.0006_pt1 | contig 11807 bp, 9 predicted proteins | sample MGYA00510265_ERZ791628 | MGnify/ENA primary metagenome ERZ791628 (study PRJEB30046, sample SAMN00715184) | human gut metagenome | study: EMG produced TPA metagenomics assembly of the A metagenome-wide association study of gut microbiota in type 2... | reverse complement strand
ACGTTCAAGCCACTTTTCTATAAATGTATTTTTGATTTTATTTCGGCAAGAGCAAGCCCTTGCCCTACGATACGTCGAAAGAAATTCCGTGTTTGAATGAATTTCTTTGAAATTCATAATAAACACTTCGTTCCTTTCTCCTTTTCCCCACCAAATTTTCAATTTGTCGGGGACCCCGAATGGAATTTCGTTTTATAGCACGGCACGGTTTAGCCACTTTATCGACAGTCTGAGCTTGAACGTTGAGTTCAAGCCGCTTTTATTTTCTTATCATTATGCTTTTTATAAATAATTGCACATATTCCAGACACAACTGCCGTGAGCACAAACACAGTTGCTGCCGTTTTCATATTGTTATGCATAAGTTCATTGCCGCAGATTGTGGATGTAATTATTGACGGAATACGGGCTATCGTTGTTATCGCAAAAAATCTGACTAAATTAATATCCGTTGCCGAAACAATATATGTAAAAATATCCTTCGGCGTTCCGGGAACAAGATAAAATATCCATAAAAACAGATTTTGATTGTCGCTATTGCTGATTATTTTAAGCTGTTTAAACTGTTTTTCATTTACAAAAGCACTGATAAACGCCTGGCCGAAAGTCTTTGAAAGAAAAACAATCACGAGTGAGCCTAAAAAAGTTCCTACCGAACAGTAAAAAAGTCCGCCCCAAGTGCCGAATGCATAGCCTGAGGCAATTTCAAGCGGTTCGGCAGGGATAATTTTAATAACGGTTTGAAACGCACGGATAAGAATAAATATTACCGCACTGAGCTTTTTATACTGTGCAAGCCACGCATTAAAATTTTGAGTATCCGAAACAAACGCAGTAAGCTGCTTGCCGAATGTAAAATAAACCGACAAAAATGCAATAAGAATAACAGCGATTGCAACACCGTAAATTATGCAAACATTTTTAGGCGGAAGCTTGAAATATTTTTTAAGCTGTTTCACTGTAATACCTCCTTGCCTTGTAGCTCGGCATACGGTCAAAGTGATGCCAATATCCGTCAAGCTCACCCTTATAGTCACTTTTCCACGGCTTGAATTTGCCATTAAAATGAATAATATCGGTGTGCTCGTCCACATATTTCTTTGCCTTTTCAAAAGACTCTTTATTCAAAAGCCTTGCAAAGCAACGCTCGTCAAGATTAATAACATATTCATCATAAAGACCGATATAGCCGTCATACATAATATTAATTACGTCCTGGTCGGCAAGAAACAGTATCGGCTTTTTCTTTTTTATAATATCAAATACCCTCTCGCTTGAAAAAAGCTCTCGCATAAGTTTCAAATTAAAGAGCATAACTCCTGCGTTAATATATCTTTTGGAATGCTTAATACCGAGCCTTTTTCTGTTCCAAATATCTATTGCGCCGTCAAAATGCTTGGCGCCGATTAAAACATTGCTCCCAAAGTCTGCATTATAAAAATCGTCAAGGCGGTTAATCACAACCGTATCAGGGTCGATATACAAAATTCTGTCAAGCCCCTCCGGCAAAAGCTCGCTAGCGAAAATCCTGTAATAAGTTTCCTTAGAAATTCTTTTGCACGTGGGCGCACCGTCAAAAAGCGAATTGTCAACCTTTATCGGGTGAAGCGAAATATCCGTATTTATTGTTACTGCATTGATTTTCTGAAAATCGGCAAGAGTAAGCGACGAATGAACGATATATAAATCAATATCCGTTCCCTCGTTTGAATAAGAAAGCGATTTAAGCATTGTGCAAAGCGGCAAAACATATCCGCTGTTAAGAGTTACCAATATATTCATATTCCCATCTCCTTATATTCTAAGTAAAAAAATCAAGTTAAACTTTTCGTTTACGCCCCTGATTTTACCAAAGCATTTCTTACTTTCTGTTAAAGAAAAGGAAAGAAGTGATAAAGAAGTTCTTACAAAATTGTTAAGATAAGCCATTTCTCTCTTTCGTCAATAAAGAATACACCCAAAGCCTTACTCTTACGTGACTTTATCATTACAAAAACGTAAGAAAAAAGCACATTGAGTTTTTTAATGTGCTTTTTTGAATATGAATATTAAATTTTAATCAACAAAGCCCACAAAAATATCGTCAATAATTTCTCTGAGCACCTTGCCGTAAAAAAGCTGTTCTCTCTCCATTGAAAGAATACTGTCGTAACTTTTTCTCACACCGTTATGCTCGACGGTTATTTTTTCATCTTTATTTTTGAGAAAATACTGCTCATTATTAAGAGATATAATTACATTTGAAAACCGCCTTAACGCATTTTCGATTGATAAAATTGTATTTTTCTCAACCCTTACATTATGACGCTTTATCAGTTCTTCAAAACAGCTTGCACAAAACCAAGTGCCTTTATCGCCGCAATACCCTTGCTTATCATTATCATCTATATCATAATTGCTGATTTTTTGGGCATCAAACAAGCAATGTGTATGGTCGCCGTCGGCTTTAGTCCATGCCGCTTTTCTGAACACTTCATTGTCGATGCAAAATTTTCTGTAGGATTGATAACACTCCTCAAGCCAATTATTACTATCACTCATAATAACAACCTCCTATTTCATATATTTTTCGTTCCCAAGAGTTACCAGGAAATATTCTATATCCTCGATTATCGCCCTTCATTTCGTCAAAGGGCTTGCCATAGCAAATAATTTCACTCGGCTTAATTCTGCTTAACTTTATCATAACCGATTAGGTTTACATCTTCAAGACTGATTTCTTGTTCATATATAAAAAGTGAATAATATAAAAACCCGCTGTAATCTTTTGAATTACAACGGGTTTGATTTTTATAAGCTATCAGCTTAATTTTGCCTTGCCTGTGCAAAGCTCATAATAGCGACCCTTTTGAGCCATAAGTGCGTCATGGTCGCCACGCTCGATAATTTCACCGTGCTCCAAAACCATAATTGCATTTGAATTACGGACAGTTGAAAGCCTGTGAGCGATAACGAATACAGTTCTGCCAATCATAAGCCTATCCATACCGTGCTCGATATGAAGCTCTGTACGGGTATCAATTGACGAGGTTGCTTCGTCGAGAATCATAACAGGCGGGTCTGCAACAGCGGCACGTGCGATTGCAAGAAGCTGCCTTTGACCCTGACTGAGGTTTCCGCCGTCACCTGTGATTACCGTGTTATAGCCCTCAGGAAGCCTGCGAATAAAGGAATGAGCCGAAGCAAGCTTAGCCGCCGCAATACATTCCTCGTCTGTTGCGTTGAGCCTGCCGTAGCGAATATTATCCATAATAGTTCCCGTGAACATATGCGTATCCTGCAAAACGATTGCAAGACTCTTTCTCAAATCGTCCTTTTTGATACGCTTAATATCAATTGAATCGTATGTGATTGAGCCACGCTCGATATCATAAAATCTGTTGATAAGATTTGTAATAGTAGTTTTGCCTGCACCGGTTGAGCCTACAAAAGCAATCTTTTGACCCGGCTTTGCATAAAGGTTAATATCCTTTAGCACCTGCTTTTCGGGAACGTAACTAAAGTCAACGTCCTCAAATACAACCTTGCCCTCAACAGGAATTTTCTTATCCCCATCTATCCAAAACCACTTTTTGCCGTCAGCCGTTTTTTCCTCGCTGAGAGTTACGGTACCGTCGTCAATTTCCGGACTCATATCCATAATTTCAAATACACGTTCTGCGCCTGCAAGGGCAGAAAATACGGTATTCATTTGGTTTGCGATTTGGTTAATCGGCTGGGTAAACTGTTTTGAATAGCTGAGGAAAGTAAAGAAAGTACCGATATCAAGGCTTCCCGTCAATGCCAAAAGTCCGCCGACAAGCGCAATGGTTGCATAGCTTGCATTATTGATACCTGTTGAGCAAGGGCCCATTATACCTGAGAAAAAGTTTGCGTTTGTTGCAGCTTTTCTGAAGCTTTCATTAGTTTCTTCAAATTCGTCGAACGCCTGCTGCTCGTGGTTGAAAACCTTAATAACTTTCATACCCTCAACAGATTCCTCGATATTACCGTTCATAACGCCGAGGTTTTTTTGCTGTAGCCTAAAGTATTTTCTCGATTTTTTGCCTATCTGCGATACGGTAATAAGCATAATTATAAGGAAAATAAGCGCAAATGCAAAAAGCGTAGGACTTAATACTATCATCATTGCAACTATGCCGACAAAGGTAAATGCCGATGAAATAAGCTGTACCATTGACTGCTCAAGCATCATTTGAACGTTATCAACGTCGTTGGTAAAGCGGCTCATAATTTCGCCGTGAGTTTTTGAATCAAAAAATCTGAGCGGTAAGGTTTGCATGTGGTCAAACAAATCCTTACGAATAAGGTTAGTAGTCTTATATGCAAGAGTTACCATAATTTTGCTTTGTGCAAATGAGAAAAGCGATGCGCCTACATATAAAAGCGAAAGCTTAATGAGATTTTTGACAAGGGTTTTAATTCCCTCATCCATAAAAGTGCCTGCCTTAATAGCGGCGGCAACATCGTTAAGTATCGGTTTCAGGCAATAAGATGCGGCAATATTGCAAACCGTACTTAAAATAAGCATTATAAATACAACAATCAAAAAGAGCTTGTTTTTGCCCATATATTTAAGGATTCTTGTAAATGTCTGCTTAGCATTCTTGGGCTTTTTGAAATCATTTTTTCTGCCCGGAGGTCCCATTGGTGGCATTATTCAAGCACTCCTTTCTGTTGTGTATTATAAATTTCCTGATAAATCTCGTTTGTTTTTATAAGTTCGTCGTGATTGCCAACACCCTTAATCTCGCCGTCGTCAACAACAAGAATTTCATCGGCGTCCTTAACAGATGAAATACGCTGAGCAATGATAAATACGGTTGTATCTTTAAGGTCGCCGTAAAAACTTTCACGGATTTTTGCCTCTGTTGCGGTATCGACAGCACTTGTTGAGTCGTCAAGAATAAGGATTTTAGGCTTTTTAATCATAGCACGGGCAATGCAAAGACGTTGCTTTTGACCGCCGGAAAGATTAAGACCGCCCTGCGCAAGATAAGTATTATATCCGTCAGGCTGTTCATTAATAAAGCCGTCTGCCTGAGCCGCCTTGCACGCCGCAACAATTTCCTCGTGAGTAGCGTCCTTTTTACCCCAACGAATATTCTCCTCAATAGTTCCGCTGAAAAGAACATTTTTTTGAAGCACAACGCCTATCATTTCACGAAGCGCTTTAAGGTCATAATTCTTAACGTCAACACCGTCAACGAGCACTTCACCCTGCGTTGCGTCATAAAGACGTGGAATAAGATTAACAAGGCTTGATTTACCGCATCCCGTACCGCCGACGATACCTACAATCTGACCCGGCTTTGCCTTAAAACTGATATTTTCAAGAATATTATCGCCATGGGATTCGGGGTCATATTTAAAGCTTACATTTTTAAATTCAACCTCACCCTTAGGCTCTGTAGGAACAAATGCATTTTCAGGATTAACAATATCAATCTCCGTATCAAGAACCTCAACAACACGCTCTGCACAAGCTTTACCTCTTGCAAGTTGCAAAAGCATCATTGAAATCATAACAAGGTTCATAAGAATTTGAACAACATAAGAAGCAAATACGGAAATTTGACCTACCTGCATAACACCCTCATTAGCCGAAAGCGCACCCTTATAATAAGTGAACACGATTACGGCATTAAAAAGAAGCATCATAACAGGCATAACGGTAACGATAAGTCCCGAAGCCATGGCACCCTGCTTTGCAAGGTCATCAGATGCCTTATGGAATTTATCCTTTTCGTGGTCCTCACGCACGAAAGCCTTAACAACACGCATACCTATAAGGTTTTCCTGAACTACACGGTTTACGTTATCAACTTTTTTCTGCATCTTTTGAAACATTGGGAAGCCGAACTTCATAATAAGCGCTACTATAACGATAATTATAGGAAGCATAATAAGAAGCGTTGCCGACATTTTAGGATTAATTCTTACTGCCATAACTGCCGCAACAATCAAAAGCGCAGGACCTCTTACCAAAATGCGAAGCGACATCATAACCACCTGCTGAAGCATTGTGATATCGTTTGTAAGCCTCGTAGTAAGAGAAGCAGTTGAAAACTTATCAATATTTCTGAATGAAAAATTGCTTATCTTTCTATACACATCATTTCTAAGCCTGAACGCAAAGCGCTGGCTGACTACTGCCGAAGCCTTCATGGTTGTAAGACCGCCGCAAAGGCCGATAACAGCCAAGCCGAGCATACAAAAGCCCATTTTCAAAACATATGCTTTAGTTTGGTCAGGCGAGGTGGCAACATTAACCGTTTCGTAAATGTTATTTGCAAGCGACGGCAATGCAAGCTCGCAAACAGCCTCGATAATCATACCCAGCGCACTTATAAGCGAAAGAAAGCCAAGCCCTTTCATATATTTGCCTAATTTTTTTAACATTTTCTCTCATCTCCTTTTTCACAGCAATTGCCGAATTCTTCTAACAAATTATCAATGGCACGCTGTAAATAATGCGCAAATTCAAGCGCTTTATCCTCATCCATTCCTTTTTTCAATATAAGCTCAAGCTCATTTATCTTTTTTCTTGTATTACCCGGAACGGCTTTTGCCTTTTCAGTCGGATAAATATGCATTATTCTTGCATCATTTTCGTCAGGCTTTTTAACAATAAAGCCCGCTTTTTCCATTCTTTTGACAGACACACTCATTGTTGCCGCCGACACACCTGTTATCTCGGCAAGCTTGCTTGAGGTTATGCCCTCATTTTCAAGAACGGCAAAAAGGATATCCTGCTGACCGGAGTAAAGCCCCTCCTCGCTTATAATGTCGTTAAATTTGCAACGAACAAGGCGTGATAAAAAATTAACTCTCGGCCCTATAAGCTCCTCAGGAGGCGGCTGCCTGCGTTTATAATTCATTATTTCACCAACCTTATATAATGTAATTACGATTTCTTTAATAAAGTTAGTCAACTAACGTTAGCCGACTAAACGATATTTTAGCACAATTTAACAAAATGTCAACAATAATATTGTAAACTATTTTTGAATGTGATAGAATACTCGCAAATTAAGATAAATCATTGATTTTAACTCGTAAGAGCGAACATTGTTTGCCGAATTTCCCGTCTTTTTTTGCAAAATGACGGCATAAAATCAGGTCAGGTGTAATATGGACTGTAATTTATATGATATCAATACAATAAAAAAAATACTTTCAAAATACGGCTTTACTTTTTCAAAGGCACTCGGTCAGAACTTTTTAATTGACCCAAACGTTTGCCCTCAAATGGCGCAATCGTTAAATGCAGACAGTAAAACAGGTGTGCTTGAAATAGGCCCCGGCATAGGAGTTCTTACAAAGGAGCTTTGCAAGGTGGCAAAAAAGGTCGTTTCAATCGAACTTGATAAAAGGCTGTTGCCCGTTCTTGACGAAACGCTTGCTGATTTTGACAATCTTGAAATTGTAAACGGCGACGTTATGGAACTTGACCTAAAAAAACTTATTAAAGAAAAATTTGAGGGTTGCGACAATATTAAAGTATGCGCAAATTTACCTTATTATATTACATCACCTATAATAATGATACTTCTTGAAAACGAATTGCCTATTGACGAAATAGTTGTAATGGTGCAAAAAGAGGCAGGCGAGCGCCTTTGCGCCGAGGTTGGCACAAGGCAGGCAGGCGCAGTATCGGTTGCAGTTAATTTTTATGCAAGCGGTGAAATCCTTTTTGATGTGCCGAGAGAAAGTTTTATGCCAAGCCCAAAGGTTGACAGCGTTGTAATTAAATTGGTATTAAACGATGAGGACAAATATCAAATTGAAAACAAGAAAAAATTTTTCTCATTGGTAAAATGTGCATTTGCGCAAAGGAGAAAAACGGCGCTCAACAGTATTTCAAACACAATGGGAGTTTCTAAGCAAAAAATCACCGAAATATTCACCGAACTTGGGCTTGAAATCAATATCAGGTCTGAAAAGCTGACAATGCAAAATCTTATTGATATTACGGACAGATTATAATTTACTAAATTCTTACGGCAAATATTACGAAAGGATATGACAAATATGAAAGACAATACAAAGGTTTTTGAAGAATATACAGTACCGAAAGCGGTAATGACTATGGCTTTGCCGAGTATGCTGAGTATGCTTATTAATATTGTATATAACCTTGCAGACACATTTTTTGTAGGTCAAACGGGCGACAGCAATCAGGTAGCCGCAGTTTCGGTTTCAATGCCGCTTTTTTTGCTTTTCATTGCAACGGGTAACCTTTTTGGAGTAGGCGGTTGTGCATTTGTCAGCCGTTCACTCGGCGAGGACAGAAAAGACAGAGTTAAAACAATCAGCGCATTTTGCATATATGCCTCAATCGCAGTAGGTTTGATACTCGGAATAATTTTTTTCACATTAAAAAATCAAATTCTTATGCTTGTAGGTGCAAGCGAAAACACGCTCGGCTTAGCCGCAGATTATCTTAAATGGGTAGCGCTTGGTGCTCCGTCAATCGTGCTTTCAATCACGGCGTCAAATCTCGTTCGTGGCGAGGGTGCGGCAAAAGAGTCAATGATAGGCTCTGTTATCGGTCAAATTACAAATATAATTCTTGACCCGATTTTCATTTTGCATACGGGTGATAAACTTTTCGGCATCAATATGCCTTTTGGATTTGATATGGGCGTTGCAGGTGCGGCAATCGCAACTGTTATCGGCAACATAGTATCGGTTATTTATTTTCTTATTTATTTTCTCAGAGGAAAGAGCATTTTAAGTATTTCTCCAAAACGTTTTGCTATGGGGCACGGAATTACTAAAGGCGTTATCGGGGTAGGACTTCCTGCTGCTATTAACAGTCTTCTTATGAGCATAAGCAATATTATTGTAAACGTTGTTCTTATCAAATACGGCGACAGCGCAGTTGCCGCAATGGGAATTGCAATGAAAGCAAATATGCTTGTCGTTATGCTTCAAATCGGTCTCGGTCAGGGCGTTCAACCGCTTGTCGGCTACTGCTACGGCGCTCAAAACTATAAGAGAATGAGAAAATGCCTGCGTTTCAGCATAATCTGCAACATTATTATCGGCACTGCAATGACAGGCTTTTATCTGCTGTTTAGAAGAAATGTTATCGAGCTGTTTATCAATGACGCCCAAGTTATCGACCTCGGTGTTAAAATGCTTCTTGCTCTTATGGCGTCAGGTCCTGTTATCGGCATTATGTTTGTGCTAAATTTCTCATTCCAAGGAATGGGCAAAGGTATTCAAAGTATGATTCTTTCCCTTGGCAGGCAAGGAGTTATCTATGTACCAATGCTCTTTATTATGAATAAGCTTATCGGACTTGAGGGCATAATTTGGTCGCAGGCAACAGCGGATATATGCTGTGTAATAATGAGTATAATTATGTTTATATTCATCAATAAGGGCATTAAAAAGAAAGAAAGTTCGCTTGCATAAAATAAATATGTGCAAAAAATTAAGCGTTGGAGATTTCAGTTATCTCCAACGCTTTTTGTTATATCAAATTCCGTTAAATTCTTGCTACGCCGTCCTTAACTGCGGCATCTGCTACAGCCTTTGCAACGGTATCCTTAATTCTTTCATCAAATGCATAAGGAAGAATATAATCAACGCTGAGCTTATCATCATCAACAAGAGAAGCAATGGCATAAGCTGCGGCAATCTTCATATTTTCTGTAATCTGACTTGCCCTTACGTCAAGCGCACCACGGAAAATACCCGGGAATGCAACAACGTTATTAATCTGGTTAGGAAAGTCGGAACGGCCTGTACCTACAATTTTAGCGCCTGCTGCCTTAGCCTCGTCAGGCATAATCTCAGGAGTAGGATTAGCCATTGCAAGAACAACCGGGTCAGCATTCATAGTCTTAATCATTTCCGGAGTAAGAACACCCGGAGCCGAAACGCCGATAAAGATATCCGAACCCTTAACTGCGTCTTCAAGTGTGCCCTTCGTCATCTCTCTGTTAGTAACCTTGGCGATTGCCTCTTTAGAAGGGTTAAGCTTTTCTCTGCCCTCATAAATAGCACCTGTTCTGTCGCAAAGAATAACATCACGAAGGCCTAAGGTCATAAGAAGTTTTGCAATTGCAATACCTGCTGCACCTGAGCCGTTAATAACCGCTTTACAGTCAGAAAGTTTTTTGCCCGTAAGCTTTGTTGCGTTAATCAATGCGGCTGAAACAACAACTGCCGTACCGTGCTGGTCGTCGTGGAAAATAGGGATATCGCATTTAGTTTTAAGCTTTTCCTCTATTTCAAAGCAACGAGGCGCTGAAATATCCTCAAGATTAATGCCGCCGAACGAGCCGCTGATATTATAAACAGTTTCAACAAATTCGTCTACATCCTTAGTACGAACGCAAAGCGGAAATGCGTCAACATCGCCGAATTCTTTAAAGAGAACGCATTTGCCCTCCATAACAGGCATACCTGCCTCAGGGCCGATATCGCCAAGGCCCAAAACAGCAGTTCCGTCTGTAATAACGGCTACCATATTCCAACGTCTTGTAAGCTCCCAGCTCTTTTTATAATCATCCTTAATTGCAAGGCAAGGCTCCGCTACGCCCGGTGTATAAGCAAGCGAAAGAGAGTCCTTATCGTTTACCTTTGCCCTTGCGTTCACTTCGATTTTGCCCTTCCATTCTCCGTGAAGCCTTAATGATTCTTTACGATAATCCATAGTTTGTGTCACCTCATAATTTAAACTTTATATATTATTCCCAAGGGAACTTATATTGTGTAAGACCGAGTTCATCACGAACCTCATTCATTTCCTTTTGAACAGACTCATTGATAGGAACACCGCTGTCCTTTCTCTGCTGCCAAACGTCATATTCCTTCTCACCTGCCGTGTAAATTCTGTCACAGCCAGGTGCTTTTGTTGAATTACGAACAGAGCGAATAATTTCGCCTGCCTTCTTCCTTGTTTCCTCTTCGCCTACAAAATGACCGGTATCAATAGCGATAAAGAAATGACCGAGATGATAAGGAGCAAGCTTTCCGTTTTCGTCCTTGCCGTTGAGAGCCTTACCGTAATTACCGTCCTGCAAAGCAGCTGAAAGAAGCTCAATAACCATAGCGTAGCCATAGCCCTTATATCCGCCGAGAGCCTCGCCGATACCGCCGAGTGTTGTAAGTGCCGCATCGCCCGAACGAATTTTCTTCAAAGCTTCGCCTGCATCACCGCTGATTTCCTTGCCGTCTCTGCCGATAATAGTTCCCGGATGAACATCCTCGCCTATTCTTTCATAATACTCAATTTTACCGTTTTGAGTAATAGAAGTTGCGCAATCGATAACAAAATCAAATTCTTCGTCGGTTGGAATACCGATAGTAAGCGGGTTGGTACCGAACATACCGTCAACACCAAAGGTAGGCGCAACAGACGGACGTGCATTTGTGCCCGTAATACCAATACAGCCCTGCTTTGTTGCCATAGTTGCATAATAGCCGGCAATACCGTAGTGGCAGGAATTACGAACGGCAACCATACCCATACCGTATTTTTTTGCCTTATCAATAGCCATTTGCATTGACTTGTAGCCGATAACCTGACCCATTCCGTCGTGACCGTCAACTACTGCGGTGCAAGGGGTTTCCTTAACCACCTCAAAGTCAGTAATCGGATTTTGAATACCTGCTTTAATTCTGTCAAGATAAATCGGCTTAAAGCGGTTACAGCCGTGGCTTTCAATACCTCGTCTGTCCGACTCAAGAAGAATGTCGGTGCATATTTCGGCATCCTCTCTCGGAATACCGTAACCTACAAATGCATCTGTTACAAAATTAATTAATGTGTCCCAAGGACAAACAAA
>ERZ791628.691-NODE-691-length-11820-cov-35.8059_pt1 | contig 11820 bp, 9 predicted proteins | sample MGYA00510265_ERZ791628 | MGnify/ENA primary metagenome ERZ791628 (study PRJEB30046, sample SAMN00715184) | human gut metagenome | study: EMG produced TPA metagenomics assembly of the A metagenome-wide association study of gut microbiota in type 2... | reverse complement strand
AAGTAACGTGGAAAAGACAGCTGACGGAATCCATTTCCCTTCAGCCATCGTTCCAATACATCAAAAACGACAATGGAGATTTCACGGCTCTTAGCGCCCGACTCTATGTCAGTTTCTAGAATAAACGAAAAAGATGACTTGCCAAGACGCCTAGTCATCTTTTTCGTTTTTGCTTTTTTATTCAAATTCGGTGCCGAAACCGGAATCTGGAATGGTTGGAGAATCGATGATGAATGATGCGGAAGAATGGGTGGTGAGAAACGGACCTTTATAGGTGGTCCTCTTTCCCTTCACCATGTGGACGTTTTCGAACGACAGGGATTTTACCACTTTATCTTCTGTATCAGTAGACTGAGTAGTCAGCGTGATATCTGAAACATTATCTGCGCCCAGGAAGAAATAGATGCTGAAAAAGAATCTTTTTCCCGTGAGCTGATCGCCCGAGATATCGTATATCCTAGTCAGGGTGGTCTTCTTGAGACAATGACCCGTAGATGGATTGAAGACATTACCGCAGTTGCCTGTAATCGTATATTTGAACGACTTCATGTAGTCCGGGCAAGGTTCCTGACGACTGTTGAGCTCCAAAACGGTTACTCCACGTTTCAGGATGCAGTCGTAGTTCTGGCTTTCTTCTCCATCTTTTACGACAATATCCTGATAGGTATAAAACATATCTGTGACCTCATTTTTCGGAAAGACGACCTCAGTCTTTGATTTGATGCTGACCTTGTTGTCTTTTGAAGGGTTATCAGTAGCAGCGGCGATAGCCACCATCTTGTATTTACCTCTAGGCACATACAGTTTCACCTGTCCGAAGTTCTTGCCGGTAGAGAATTGGGTTACCAAATACATCGTATCTTTATCTTCCGGAAATAAGGCTATCTCCAACTCAGTAATCTGCTTGCAGTCACTCAGGTTCTTCTTCCCATCAGTGTTTGCACGGGTAATCCAAGGAGATGCTGCCTGAGCTACGTCAGCAGTACCTGCTCTGGATTCAATTTCTGAGATTGATTTCTCGAAGAAGTTGAAGCTAACTTCCAGTTTGTCACTTCGTGATAAAGAATCCATCACGCCATCCTCTTTACTACAACTTACTACTAGTAAGGCTGCAATAATAAGCCATAGGCTTTTAGTGAAATATTTCTTCATAGGTTTTAAATTTTGAAGAAATACGCCAGAATATCTGGTATTGTCTGCTATTACTCATCTAGTTGATACAGCTAGCTGTTTTTCTGTAGTAGTATTGATGCGAAATTACAAAAATTTAGAATACACTGTACTCCTCGCCCCCTATTTTTTAACTATCTTAACGAAGTTTTCACCTGATTAAACAAATAGGGGGCTTTTATGGGCACTTATAGATTACTCCTGCTCCACCTTCACTCCCGTAATCCGGCTCTTGAAATCGCCAGTCTTCTGGAGTGGGAACACCAGCGTGCGCTGATAGTGCATCTTGGCAGAAGGATTATACACGATAGGCTGAGTGGCAGTAGCATCACTCTTCTGAAATGTAGCCAGGTCTTTCTGCAGCATCGCATAAAGAGTAACCGGACCCAGCTCCTCGCGCAACTTGCCATCCACATAAAGACAGGTCTTCCTGTTATCGCCCGTAATCGCCAGAGTTACCTTCTTGCCCTTCTCTATCCTGTAGTTGAACTTGTTGAGATAACCCTCGTGGGCAAAACCAAGCTGGCCGCTTTCAGGGTCGGCAAGATAGAAGGTGGCGTTATCTGATGAGAACAACACCGTGCCCTTCGGCTCATCGGCTCCCTCGATGGTGAACTCCACCCGATAGCCATAGCCCACTTCCTTCTCACCCGTGGTCTGACCAGGATTCAAAGTCTCTATTCTGAGCTGCTTGCCCTTCTGCCAGCGTGCCGCCTCATTAACCGCAGGAGCCTCGCTGAGCGAAAGGCGAAGACGATTGAAATCTTCAAAGGAGAAAGATGTAGCAGCACCCGTCCAGCACTTTGCCGACAGCGTCTGCAGGGCAGGGAACAGTCGGTCGTGAATATCCTTCACCGTAATGCCGTTGCCCGCATAGTCGTTCCATACGGCAAACATACCGCCGAGAATGGCAGGGTCGTTCTCCTCGAACTTCTCGTTGCCAATCTGTGCCGGAGTCCATGAATCGTAGAGATACTGGCAATTCAGGTAATCGTAATAATAGCCCGCTGCCGGAACGATGTAAACCAATCCGTCAGGAATGCTCACCAGTTTATAGCCCTGGCGCTTCATCTCCTTCGGGTCTGCATAACCATTGTACCAGCAATGCATCATCACGTTCTCTGACTTCACCTTGGTGTCGCCCTTGGCATGAGTAAGTGCGCCCCAAACGGCAGCCTGCTTGCCAAACGACTCCACATATTTAATATAATGGTCGGTGAAGTAGCGGAATTTCTCCACCACCTCCTTCTTGGCATTGGAATACTCATCGGTTCCGATGTGCACTATCTTGCCCCGGAACACGGGGTTCTTGCCCTCCAGATACTCCTTGAAAAGCCCATCCACAAACTTGTAGGTCTCGGGATTGAAGAGGTCGAGATGATCCATGCCATATTCCCTGGAACCGATTTCCGGCTTGTAATGGGTGAAGGCGAGCGAATGAGCAGGTACATCTATCTCGGGGATGATGTTGACGCCATACTGCTCTGCCAGTTTCTGGAGTTCGATGAACTCAGCCTTGGAATAGCTGCCATCCTTTGCCGTGAGTCCAGGATAGGTGTCGCATTCCAGTCGGAAGGCCGCCTGGGTCTTTGCCCAATCATTACCGAAAAACTGTCGGAATCCGTTATCATTCAGATGAATCTGCAGGGTATTCATCTTGTAATAAGACATCATCTTGACGAGCGAACGCAGATAAGACATCGGGATGAACTTTCTTCCGCAATCCATCATGAAGCCTCGCAGCCCGTAGGCAGGCTTATCCTGAGTAGAGCCTTTAGGCAGCACGAAACCAGCCGATCGCTGCTGCTCAAAAAGCTGCAGCACGGTGCGGGTACCCCATACCAGTCCTTCTACCGAAGAAGCCGTGATGGTGGTTACGTCGCCGATGGTGAGGCGATAGCCTTCCTTGCCGAGCTGCCTGGCAGATTTCTTATCAAATTGGAGCACCAGCACAATGTCGCCGGCAGAGGGTTTTCCCGTCTTAGGCGTGAGCGGTTTTCCCACCAGGTCATGATAATCGGCAGCAAAGAGTTTCGCCACATCCTGGGCGTTCTTTCCTCCCTTCACCACGTATTTGCCCGATGGGGTAAACATTCCCTCTGCCCCGCTCCATTGCTTGAGTTCAGGGATTACAAAAGGTTTTTCGTTGACTGTTGCCCAGCCACACGAAAGCACCAAGGTGCAGCAAGCCGTCAGCAAGAGACGCTTGAAATCATTTAGGTTTTTCTTCATATTTTACTGTTTTAATCGTAAAGATAAAAAATGCGCTCCATCATGTGCCACTTCTCATCGCTCGTAGCACCCTTGCCGCACTTCTGGAACTTACCTACCACTTCCTCCCACTCTGCCTGTCTAGGGAGGGTGGCGAGTTCTGCCATTTTCTTGTCCCAATCGAAATCTACGGGAGCATCCACAACCATCACCAGGCGGTTGCCGAAGATGTAAATCTCCATCTCCAGGATACCTACCTGTCGGATTCCGTCACGGATTTCCTTCCATTGCACACCTTCTGAATGCAGGCGGCGATATTCACGGATAGCCTCCTCATCAGATTCCAACTCCAGCCACTGCACGTAGCGCTTGGTGGCTACAGGATACTTCTTCTGTTCATAACCTTTCATCATAATCATTAGGGTTTTAAAGATTAAACATTATATTATCTGCAAAAATAATGCAAGCGAGCGCAATGTAAGCTTGCTTACAAATTGCCGAGCGCAGCTTATTTTCTGCAAAAATATGAAAAAAAATTGAGGTAAACAAGCCAAGTTACCGATATTTTGTTTATTTTTGCATTATCATTGCAGAAATGCAGGTTATGATTTACAAAACAATTCTATAAGATTAAAAGAAACTAAAGATTTACGATATGAAGAAACTACTTTTATCCATCGCCTTTCTGCTCCCTGCTATGGGAATGATGGCGCAGACTCAGGTAAAGACTGCCGAAGGTATCCTCGAAGGAAAAGACCTCTCAGGCATCACAGTTTTCAAGGGTGTTCCATTTGCAGCCCCTCCTGTGGGCAATCTCCGCTGGAAGGCTCCTCAGCCAGCCCAGAAATGGCAGGGCGTGCGCGAGGCAAAGGAGTTCGGACCGAACCCGATGCAGGAACCTATCTTCGGAGACATGAACTTCGGCACGAAGACAAACAGCGAGGATTGCCTATACCTTAATATATGGACTCCTGCAAAGACCATGAAGGAGCATCTGCCGGTTTTGATTTATTTCAACGGCGGAGGACTGATGGCTGGCAGCGGAAGCGAACCTAGATATGCGGGCGATGCAATGGCGCGCAAGGGCATCATCTCCATCACAGCCAACTATCGTGAGGGCATCTTCGGATTCTTCGCTCATCCACAGCTCTCCAAGGAAACATCCTACAAGGGTTCCGGCAACTATGGATTCATGGACCAGGTGGCAGCCATCCAATGGGTGAAGGATAACATCGAGGCTTTCGGCGGAGACCCTAACCGCATCACCATCGTAGGCGAATCGGCTGGTTCCATGTCAGTAAGCGCCCTGATGGCTTCCCCTCTCTGCCAGGGACTCTTTGCCCAGGCTATGGGTTCCAGCGGTTCGGTGATGGGATTCAAGAAGATTGCTACCCAGAAGGAAGCCGAGGAGAAAGGCGTGCAGCTTGCCCAGAAAATCGCAGAGAAGATGGGTAAGGAAACGGGCAAGAAGGTGAAAAAGAACATAGGAATGAAGAATCTCAACGAGCTTCGTGCCCTTCCTGCCGAGGAACTGATGAAGCTGGCGGGAGTAAGAGCGGTTCCTGTCTATAATATCGACGGATATTTCATGAAAGAACAGCCTATAGATGTCTTCGCCAAGGGCGAGCAGACCAAGGTGCCTCTGCTCATTGGTGGCAACAACCAGGAGATGACACCATGGGCGGTATTGATGGGCAAACAGCCTACCGTTGAGAATCTGAAGGCTGGCGCCAAGGCCACCTTCGGGTCAGAGAACATCGATGAACTCTTCCGCCTTTACGGAATCAACAGCGACAAGGATGTACTGGAGCAGCCGGGTGTGAATCTGGCTTCGGATATCTTCCTGGATTATTCTACCTGGAAGTGGGGCAACATGCACAAGCTGACCGGCGGACAGCCAGTTTACCGCTATCGCTATTGCCATCCTCGTCCTGCCATGGCCATCAAGGGCAAGGTGGCAGCATTGGCTGGCGGCGTGGTAGATGCTAAGGAAGGCGCTGCTCCTGCTCCACAGGATAAGGGTGCCGTTCACTCTGCCGACATAGAATATGCAATGGGCACCTTGCCTACCAACCGCGTGTTCAACTGGCAACCGGAGGATTACATGATCAGCGACATCTTCAGCCAGTATTATGTAAACTTCGTGAAGACCGGAAATCCAAACGGTCTGGGTCTGCCGGAGTGGCCATCCACCAATGGCAAGGCCGTTGCCCCTGTGCTTCAGATAGATGTAAAGACAGAAGTGAAGTCTGATGCCCAGATGGAGAAGCGCTATGATTTCATCGACAAAATGTTCTGGGAGAAGAAATAGAGATGTTTCAGAAATTCATCATCAATAGAGACGGAGTGCTGAAGTTCGGGCACGTCTATCTTCACCGTGACATGCTGGCCCCGGGTGAGCAATGCACCTACGGCGGAGGTTTATGGAAAATTGATGAAGGCAGGGGAGCCATCGTGCTCTATGGAAGGAGTTTCGACTTCGGTCCTCCCGATTTCGACTTTGTGAAACAGATAGACTGGACGGGCTTGGGGGGAACCCCTCGCCCGCTGCTCTATCTGCCGCATTGGCCTAACGAGGAAGAGATTGTGCCTATCATCATCAATTGAGAAAATAGTATAATATTCTATAAATTCTATGCAAAAAGTTTGCTCTTAACAGATAAAAGCGTACTTTTGCGAAAAGAATTCACTTAAAAAGCAGTATAGTATGAAAAAGAAATTAGTTTTGACTGCAGCCGTTATCGCTGCATTGTCAGTTGTCTCTTGCAATAGCAAGAAGACAAATAGCCAGGGAGCTGATCAGGATAGCCTCAGCTATGCAGGAAATGATTCGCTCAATTCTAACGATATCGTGCTCGATTCCATCGCCGGCACCTATGAGGGAACTCTCCCTGCTGCCGATTGCCCAGGAATCAAGACAGTATTGACGCTCAATGCCGACAGTACCTATCAGTATTCTGCCGACTATCTGGAGCGCAAGGATGGTCACGACGAAGCAAGCGGTATCTTCAAGGTATTGGCTAACAACGTAGTGGAAATCACCCGCCCATCCAGCGGCGAGACAACTTACTTCAAGGTGAAGGATGCCAACAGCCTCATCATGACCGACTCGCTCGGTACTGAGCCTGAAGGCGCCATGGCTAAGCACTATGTGCTGACCAAGAAGAAGTAAGCTATTCACATCTAAAAAAAGCACCCATCTCATATCAAGAAAGCATCTTTTTCTGCTTTCGAAATACGAGATGGGTGCTTTGCGTTGTGGCAGTTGACCCAATTTCGTTGAGAAGTTCATCGTCCAGGTAAAGACGGATGCTCTGCTCATTCCAATCCATGCGCCAAACGTGGAACTTATCAGCCCACTGCGCATCCCGATCAGTGAAATGGGTGAAAGGGATAGCCTTGCTGTTCCATTTCGCCGTCCAAGGCTTGTCGGTATATTACAAACCCATTACATTCTCATCTTTCACGTTAAATTCAATTAAGTTTTACCTCATAACTTTCGCTATTTCAGATATTTTTCCTAATTTTGCGTCCACGTTTCCAACGGATGAAATGAATATTAAGATTAGATTATAAAATTAGGTATTATATAAAATAGACAAGGAAAAAGGAAAAAAGAAAAATGGAACATGTTTTTACTGAATCGATGTTTTTGGTGGGCTTCGTGATTTTCATCGCCGCCATCCTCGTATTAGACATGCTGGTCATCGACCGAAAGGCGCATGTGGTTTCCATCAAGGAAGCTGGCTCCTGGACGGCAGTATGGATTATTCTCGCTCTCGCCTTCGCCGTGTTCATCTACTTTCATGGCGACATGGTGCACGGCATAGAGAACTTCGATGACCTGAAGCTGATAGCCTCGCGCTATGCTTCTCATCTCAAACTGGATCCGAACGATTATGAAGGGAGTCTGCAGCAATATCGCCACTACATGACCATCTCTTACATCTCGGGTTATCTGATAGAGAAGACGCTCTCAGTGGATAATCTCTTCGTGATGATGATGATCTTCAGTTCATTTGGAGTGGATAAGAAAGATTATCAGCACGTATTGAACTGGGGAATCCTGGGTGCCATCGTGCTTCGCTTCGTCTTCATCTTTGCGGGTGCAGCCCTCATCAGCCGATTCGCCTGGATATTGCTCATATTCGGAGGATTCCTGGTTTACAGCGGCGCCAAGATGTTCTTGAACAGGAACAAGAAGGAAGAAATCAATGCCTTGGATCATCCGGTGGTGAAGTTCATGCAGCGACGCCTGCATCTGGGTCCTCTGGTAATGACGGTGGTGTTCATCGAGTTCTGCGATCTGATTTTCGCTTTCGACAGTATCCCTGCCGTATTCTCGGTTTCGCTCGACCCGTTCGTGGTGTTCTTCTCCAACATCTTCGCCATCCTGGGCTTGCGTGCCCTCTTCTTCCTGCTGGCAGCAATAGCCGATAAGTTCCGTTACTTGAAGGTGGGCGTGAGCGTGCTGCTGGTGTTCATCGGTGTAAAGATGCTCATCCACGATTTCTTCGAGATTGATGCAGTAAGTTCGCTGGTATTCATCATCCTCGTCTTGCTCGTCAGCATCGGAGCTTCGGTGGTGATTCCGCAGAAAAAGGAAGCTTAAAAACACAAAACGCAGTAATACGCCCTGAAAGGGCAGAAGCTCCTAGCCCAGGGCACCACCCTGGGTTTACGCATAAGCAAGAATGTCGCCCTGTAAGGGCAAAAGCTTTTAAGTACCTGGAAAGTACAAAGTTTTTGCCTTTACAGGGCGAACTGTTTATATTTCTAATACCTCCTCAATGGTCTATACTTAATGGTATAAATCCGGTTGAAATAATCCTTCCATTCATTCGGCTCCTTATCATCATCCCGAACAATCCGGATGCCATAAAACCTGGTGCCCGTTTCCTTATACTCCTTGAACCTCGCCAACATCTGCTGCGGCGGATTCGGAATCAGGAAATCCGTAATCCAAAGCACATCGGCATTCACATAATGCAGACCATCGTTATCCAGCAAATCAAACATCTGGCTCATTATCTTCTTTGCCGAAGTTCCACCGCCTATAAAAGGAAGATGGGTTGTAGTAGGCTGGCGCCTGACACCACGACCCGTATGAGCCTGACCATCAGAAGATAAATCTGCAGAATTATCGGGAATTTCTGTAGAGTCCACAACCGTGATTCCTATTCTCTTCAACCGCTCCGCCTTCCGTTTCGCCATCAGATCGATGGCACGGGTGCTCACGGAGAAATCTATCAGAAAGCAATCCCGCTCCAAATCCTCTGCCGTTTCTTCCAACAGGGAAATCAGCGTAGAAGAAATCCTTTCAGGCGTTCCATACATACTCGCCGAAGTATCCAGGCAAACTATCATCGGCCCCTTTCGGGAAGCATGGGTAAAGCCGAGTTTGCGGGATGGCTTCGACATTTCGCTCTTATAACGGAAAGTCTGGAGCCTGCGGGTTCGATACTTATAGATAAAAAGCCCCTCCATATCCTCATCGCTGTATTGCGCCAACTCCAGCGGAAGAAGTGAGTTGAGATCATCGCCCACGGTAATGCCCTCGATGTCGCTTTCTGCGGAATGCTCCATCTTCATCTCCACCCCCGAAGCGATGGTGAGCCTATCTTTGCCGTTGGCATCTGCCACACGACCCATCTTCGCTACAATCTCCTTGATTTCCGGATATTTATCCTGAATCTTCACCTGGTTCAAGCGGCGTTCAAACTCCGTTTCCGTCCATCCGTTCGTCATCAGTTCCCAGGCTTGCACGGCTCGCTGCTCCGAAACGCCCTTCGTCTTCATGTTGCGGGTTATCTGATCCATCATTCGAACCAGTCCCGTTTCGAAGTTATTCTGACGGAGAGAAATAAAATCCTTCAGTTTGTTCAATACCTGATGGTCGATGCACACCTTCCAGTCTCTTACCAGTCGTTCCCAGTTTTCGGGTTTCGAAGCTCCATCGCCAGCCATCAGTTTCAGGAAGAAAGACTTATCGAAGCCATCCTCCTGGTGTTCCTGCTCCAACTGGTCGATGAGCGGAAGCCACACCTGCTCATCCATTCTCTTAAAGGGAGTCCAGTCGAGCACATCATCAGCCCGATGACTTTCGGTCCAGGCACGTTGGCGTTGGAATCGCATGTGATGAACGCATTCCACGATGAACTTTCCCACACAATCATAGAACACCTTGCTCTTGATTTTGCTGTTCGCCACCTGACACATGAATTTCTGCACCTCTTCACCAGTTTCCGGAATCGTCACTTTCAGGGTAAAGAGATGAATGAGATAATCCTTCAGCGGGTCTTCCTTCAAATCCCAAGGCATGGCTGCGCCTGTCGGCTCAGGAATCTTCACCTGCCCCGACTTGCAGAAGTCGTCCAGCATCTTCAAGTAATACTGTGCTTCCGCCAAGTCCTTGTTATTCTGGTATTTCATCTTATTCGATATTTTTTACCCAATTGGTAAAAAGCTTCTTATTATAGGAAGACTAAGCCTTCTCTTTCTCCATCTTCTCCATCAGATATTCTGCGAAGATTCTTGCGGCACTCTCCACTTTGGCTGCGCAAGGGCGAGACTTGTAGTATTCTGCCGTTCTTGCCGAAGCCACATAGCTGGATTGCGCCTTTTCATGGCCCTTCAAGCCCAAAATCTCGGCACAGATGATACTGCCATTCTGCTCCTTCGATTTGGCTAACAAATCCTGCACCACCTTGTAGCAGGCCGACTTTCCCTCGCGGTCATCCCCCTCGGTCTGTCCGCAATCCAAGCCCACGAGCACCACGATGCCCGAAACAGCTCCGCACATCATTCTCATTCTGCCAACTCCACCACCGAAGCCGGCACCAATGCGCTTTGCCATCTCATCATCAAGACCATACAAATCGGCAAAGGCAGCCACCACCGACTGGCAACAACCATAGCCCTGCATAAAATTCTCCACCGCCTGGTGAACACGAGCCTCCAACTCAGGAGTCAATATTTTCTGTTCGTTCATAATGTTTTGAGTCTTCTATATAATAATGTATAAGTAATAGGAGGCGATTAAACCTCATAAAGTTTCATCGTATTATGCCTCATAAAGCTTCATCGTATCCTGTCGGGTAAACGCCAACTCCTTATAGGAATCACGGAGATAAGCCGAAATTTCAGCCTTATCATCCGAAGACACGAAGAGATTCTCGCCCAACTGCCTTTCCAGCGAAGTCAAGCCATCCGAAAGGGTTTCGATTTCCCCCTCATAATCTCTGCCATCCTCAGGATTCCTGCGAACCCGATGATACTTAATATCCTCGGCAAGCGCATTCTTCATCTCAACCAGTTTTTCTGCAAAAGGAGAAAAGAGTGCCCGGATTACGATGCTTCGGATAGCGTCCCGCTCTTCCGGTTCCTGCCACAGACAATGGTAGATAGGAAGCAGGTCGCAGATATCCACCTCTTCCCTATCCTGCATGAAGGCAGAAGTGCGAAGCAGACGAACGATATTTTTCCATCGGCGGTCGCTCACATAGATATTTCTGCGCTCGGCAGCCTCATCCACATTCACGGCTCTCAGAGATTTACGGATGGCGGAAATTGCATCAAGCACCTCCTCCTTTACGCCAATCTTACAGATTTTCTCCGCCCATTCAGCATACTCCTCAGGGGATATTCTTATATCGCACACGGATTTCACAGATCTCACAGATTTTTTCTTTGTATTCTCAGAAATAAACAAATCTCTTTCTGATGTTTCTACTCCCATTGGCATTTGCTTTACAGAAGACTTCTTGGACATAACATTAGCCTCATCCGTGGAATCAGTGAGATCCGTGTGAGACTCATTAGATTCCAGCAGCATTGCACGGAAATTCTTCTCCAGCTTAATCGGTCGGCTTTCTATTCTGATAACGAATCGGTCCCAGAGCGCCTCCAGTCCCTCTCCCTTAGCCGGCAACTCATTACTAGCCGCCACGAGAAGTTTCAGAGGAAGATGCATTTCGCGATTGCCGTTTCTGAAGATTTTCTCATTAATCACCGTGAGGAGCGTGTTCTGGATAGCAGGACCCGCCTTCCAGATTTCATCCAGGAAAACCACATCGGCAGTAGGCAGATACCCCTCCACCGCACGCTCGTAAGTATCCGAAGTCTTCAGTTTCTGAATGCTCACCGGACCGAAGATTTCATCGGGCGTAGAGAATCGAGACATCAGATACTCAAAACTCTGAGCATCCCTGAACGCCGTCTTCAACTGTCTGGCCACCATACTCTTCGCCACACCCGGAGGTCCTAAAAGAATAACGCTCTCGCCTGCCAGAGCGGCAAGGAGCGAGAGCGAAATTTCAGTATTTTTTTCATAAATGCCCCGGTTCATCTCCTGGAGCAAAAGTTTGAATCTTTCCAGCATGTAATTACTTTACGTTGCCCACCTTAATCAAGTACTCAGCAATCTGAACTGCGTTCAGG
>ERZ791628.688-NODE-688-length-11846-cov-4.3328_pt1 | contig 11846 bp, 10 predicted proteins | sample MGYA00510265_ERZ791628 | MGnify/ENA primary metagenome ERZ791628 (study PRJEB30046, sample SAMN00715184) | human gut metagenome | study: EMG produced TPA metagenomics assembly of the A metagenome-wide association study of gut microbiota in type 2... | reverse complement strand
TCGCACTTCCCTTACGAGAGTGAACTCTCGACGGAAAGTCCGCCCCACATCAGTAGTGGCGCATGCGCCACTCAGAAAAACAAACTGGCGATAAACCGAGATAAACCGTTAGCGTATCGAAAGTTGTTCGACTGGTGATAAACCGAAATAGACCATTGGTGTATAGAAAACTGTGCGTGCTGGCGATAAACCGAGATAAACTGTTGGGGTATCGAGAATTGTGCGCACTGGTGACATATCGTGATAGACCGTTGGTGTATCGAGAGATGTTCGTACTGGTGATAAACCGAGATAAATCATTGGGCATATCGGCAAGTGTGAGTATTGTTCTTATTAGGGTAAACTCTTGACAGAAAGTTCGTTCTGCATCAGTAGTGACGCATGCACCACTCAGAAAAACAAACTGGCGACAAACCGAGATAAACTGTTTGCGTATCAAGAGATGTGCGTATTGGTGATAAACCGAGATAGACCATATTGTGGGTATCGGGGGTTAGGTGAGGACGCTATCAGAAGAAATACATTATGTTGGTGTCTGTATCAAGATAGTAATGCACGCTTTGGTCTCTTATGGGAGCGAAGTTGTAAAGGATGCCAATTCTGACTTTGGTCAATCTCATGTAGTTCCAGAGTTGCTGACGCTGTTCTGGACCAAGAGAAGCAACTGCTTTACATTCGATGAAGACCTTTCCACGAACATGGAAGTCCACAAAGTGCTTATGTCTTATTTGTTGACCATGGAAGTCAACAGAGAAATAATACTCTCTTGTATGAGGTATTGCACGCTCATTGAATATGATTTCCAAAGCATCTTGGTACATATATTCATTGAGGAAAGGACCGAGTTCCTTATGGACTGTTTGGCAACATCCGTTTATCTCATAACAATATCGTTTCAGCTGTTGGCATAAGTCAGGATTGAAATCTTGAAGATTGCCCAAGTGGTAATTCATGACAGAATGCGTATCTGAAGACAGGTTTCGATTTTAGAGATAGTTTCTATAGATAGTTTTTCCTGTCCATTGAGGACTTTGGAAATGTACTGTTGGTTGCATCCCATCAATTCCGATAACTGCTTTTGTGTTATGTCTAGTTCTTCCATCCTGTCAAGCATTAGCATAGCTATATGCTGGGAATAGCGTAACCACGATTTGTTCGCTATACGCCATTCTGCATTCTCACGCCATTTTGACGGAGTGGATGACTGATGTTTCTTCAGATTGGAAATGATTTCGTTGGAGACTTTCATCTTGATATTCAAAGTTTTTTGCAAAGGTACAAATATAAGATGAAACGAATAGGAAAGAAAAGGAAGATGAAACTGACATGTCAGTGTTTTTGGTGGTTAAATGACAGATTATAATAATGTGAGTTAGAGAATGAGATAAGATATGGAAGAAAGTAAGGAGTTACAAGGGTTTTACAAAATATTCAGGGCGGTGATTTATATCTCCGTGCTGATGGAGTTCTTTGAATATGCCATAGACCCCAGTCCGATGGGAAGCATCGTATGCGATTTGCATAGTCGTATCAAGCAGTGGATGATATACCAGGATGGAAATATGGCATATAGCAAGATTGCCACCTTTCTGTTGGTGTGCATCACTTGTGTAGGCACGAGAAACAAGAAGCATCTGGAGTTTGACGCAAGGAAACAGGTGCTTTATCCGTTGGTGAGTGGTGTAGGCTTCATTGTGTTATCCGTCTGGTTGTTTAATACACCAATGGAAATGCGAGTGTATATGTTCTCGCTGAACACCTTATTATATATGGCAGCATCCGTTATAGGTGTGGTGTTGGTGCATATAGCCTTGGACAACATCAGCAAGTTCCTGAAGGAAGGACTGTTGAAAGACCGTTTTAATTTCGAGAATGAGTCTTTTGAACAATGCAAGGACTTGCAGACCAATGACTACAGTGTGAATATCCCTATGCGCTACTATTATAAGGGTAAGTTTAGAAAGGGATGGGTGAACATTGTCAATCCGTTCCGAGGTACATGGGTAGTGGGAACACCAGGCTCTGGTAAGACTTTCTCCATCATCGAACCATTTATCAGACAGCACAGTGAGAAAGGCTTTGCGGTCGTTTTATATGACTATAAGTTTCCGACACTTGCGACGAAGTTGTATTACCATTATCTGAAGAACAAAAATGCCAAGGACAGCAAGATTCCAAAGGGTATGAAGTTCAATATGATAAACTTCGTAGACGTGGAGTATTCAAGAAGAGTGAACCCTATCCAGTTGAAGTATATCAACAATTTGGCAGCTGCGAGTGAAACGGCAGAAACCTTGTTGGAGTCGTTGCAGAAAGGCAAGAAAGAAGGCGGTGGCGGCAGTGACCAGTTCTTTCAAACATCAGCCGTGAACTTCTTGGCGGCATGTATCTACTTCTTCTGTAACTGGGAGAAAGAACCATACGACAAGGACGGCAACATGCTAATAGCAGAAAAGGCGCAAGACAAACAAACGCTACGTATGATACCCACAGGAAGGGTATTCGACAAAATGGGGAACGAAGTGGAACCTGCCTATTGGCTGGGCAAGTACAGCGATATGCCCCATATTCTTTCCTTCTTGAATGAAAGCTACCAGACCATCTTTGAGGTATTGGAAACAGACAATGAGGTAGCACCATTGCTCGGTCCGTTCCAGACGGCATTGAAGAACAGAGCAATGGAACAGTTGGAAGGTATGATTGGTACGCTCCGTGTGTACACCTCCAGACTTGCCACAAAGGAAAGCTACTGGATATTCCATAAAGATGGAGATGACTTCGACCTGAAAGTCAGTGACCCCAAGAACCCCAGTTATCTGCTGATAGCCAATGACCCCGAAATGGAAAGCATCATTGGAGCGTTGAACGCCCTAATCCTCAATCGACTGGTGACGAGAGTGAACACCGGGCAAGGCAAGAATATCCCGACAAGCATCATCGTTGATGAGTTGCCCACCTTGTATTTCCACAAGATAGACCGACTGATAGGTACGGCACGAAGTAACAAAGTGAGCGTGACGTTAGGTTTTCAGGAGCTTCCGCAGCTGGAAGCCGACTACGGGAAAGTTGGAATGCAGAAGATTATTACCACAGTGGGCAATGTGGTGAGTGGGTCAGCACGAAGTAAGGAAACCTTGGAGTGGTTGTCCTCGGACATCTTCGGTAAGGTGGTGCAGCTGAAGAAAGGTGTGACCATCGACCGTGACAAGACAAGCATCAATCTCAATGAGAATATGGACAGCCTGGTGCCAGCCTCGAAAATCTCGGATATGCCGACAGGATGGATATGCGGTCAGACAGCACGTGACTTTGTGAAAACCAAGACAGGACGCGGTGGCAGTATGAACATACAAGAGAGCGAGGAGTTTAAAACCAGTAAGTTCTATTGCAAGACGGATTTCAACATGGCAGACATCAAAAAAGAAGAAGATGGCTATGTGGCATTGCCCAAGTTCTACACATTTAAGTCGAGGGATGAGCGAGAGCGCATCCTATATAAGAATTTCGTACAAGTTGGAGAGGATGTAAAGTCAATGATAAATACGATACAAAGGTATAAGGTGAAGTAAATGCAGACTTTGTTATTGAGTCTTACTAAGTCTTTTGGGACAGACTAAGCCAAGAGTGCGGAGATAACAGATGATAAGAGTAATGACATGAACAGGATAAGAAAAACGATAATGGTGGCGTTGATGATGTGTTTGTGCCTGGTGATACAGGCACAGACTACAGTACAGAGCCAGTCGGACTTGGGAATATTTCGTTTCCCTCTTTTTGAACGTGCGGTACGCTGCATTAAGTTCTATGAAGGTTGGCACGACATCAAGCGCAATTACCCCTATATAGGATGGGGACATTGTGTGCAACCACATGAGAACTTCAAGAAAAACCTGACATTGGAGCAAGCAGACTCGCTGCTACGAAGTGACCTGAGAACCTTTTGCGGAATGTTCCGCAAGTACGGCAAGGATTCTTTGTTATTAGCTGTACTTGCTTATAATGTGGGGCCGTATAAAGTGCTTGGAGATAGAAGAAAGTTCCGAAAAAGCCGATTGTTGCAGAAGATAGAGCGTGGGGAAAGGGATATAGAAAGGGAGTATTTGGACTTCTGCAGATGGAAAGGAAAGGTTATTGCTTCGATAAGGAGAAGACGGAATACGGAGCTTAGGTTGTTGTATGAACCTTGAATATTGTAGGGTGCTGCAGGGTGGGCTTTAGACAAAAACCGACTAAACCAGTAGGTGGAAGAAGACAAAAACCGATAAAAACATCGCATCTGTTTTCCGAGTCTTCGACTTGCTTTCCATCCATATAAAGCCTTACGAGAGTGAACTCTCGACTGCTTTATCTGAATGTAAAGCTGTGGCACAATGTGCCACTCGGAAAATAGATACGCCGATAAACAGAATAAAAACCAGTGAGACCCACAAATTGCGCATTGAGAATACTTCTAGTCGTAAACAGAATAAAAACCGTTGGGGCTTGCGAAACTGTGCTGTCACTCGGAAAACATAAATAAGGTCTTGTTCCGACAATATAGTTAGGACAAGACCTTATTTATAGGTAGTAATAACCCGTAAAAACAAACATTTAATGGCAACAATAAAATTGAAATTCCGTCCGTCGTCAGTACCCGAAACAGAGGGAACGCTGTATTATCAGGTGATACACAAGCGAAAAGTGAAGTGGATAAGTACTGGGTATCATGTATACCCATGTGAATGGGATGAAAAGGCAAGCGAAATGCTGATTCCGCCAAACAGCGAACGAAAAGCAGAATTAGAAAAGATGCAGAACCAAATAAATTGGGGGTTGAAGCAATGGGACAGCATTATCGTGGAAATGGAAAACCAGCATAAGAATGTCACTATAAATGAACTGTGCGATGCATTCAATAAAACCAAGACCCAAAAGACCGTCTTTATGTTTCTACAAGAACAGGTGACGAAGAAAGAGCAGATGAAACGGCAAGGGACAGCCATGACATACTCTAACGCCTATCGGCGGTTCAAAGAGTTTCGTGAAGGCAAGGACTTGACCTTTGACGAACTCACTCCAGACATGATGGAGTGTTATGAGGCATGGCTCAAAGACAGAAGGTTGAAGCAGAACAGTATAAGCTGCTATCTGCGAACTCTCTGCACCTTATTATATAAGGCAACCGATGAAGGAATGAGGATAGACAGCAATCTGTTCAGTCATGTGCGTCTGTCATACGTCAAAACCACCAAACGAGCCATCAGCGAAAAAGAAATGAGAGCCATTGCCATGCTGCAATTGCCCGAAGGTACGTCTATAGCCTTTGCCCGTGACGTGTTTATGTTCAGTTTCTATATGCGAGGAATGCCGTTCGTCGACATCGCCTATCTGCGGAAGAAGGACTTGAAAAATAAAATGTTGGCTTATAGCCGCAAGAAGACCAACCAATATCTGACGGTGGAATGGGTAAAAGACGCGAAAGAAAACACCGCCCGATACAAACAAAAAAACCCCGCCAGTCCCTATCTTCTTCCTATTATTCAGCAAGATGACGGAACTGAACAAAAACAATATCATCGTATGTTGGAGAACATCAACTATAATTTGAAGAAGATAGGTGAAATGACAGGGTTGAAAATGCCACTCACCACATATACCGCACGGCATACATGGGCAAGTATAGCGAGAGACATGGACATACCCATTCCAATAATCAGCGAGGGCATGGGGCATAACTCCATAAAGACAACGCAAGTGTATCTGAACTCCATTGATGTGTCGAAAATCAACGAGGCAAATAAGAAAATAATACGGAAAATAAGCAAAAAATAGCATGTTGCCTTCTTTTTACTGAATACAAATCCCAGTAAAAAGAAGGCAACATAACGATAAGAATAAGGACAGTCCTAATCATCGTTACCAATAATAACATATTTTTGTGTCGAGCTATTAGGAGAGTTTGGTTCTGTCATGCGGAGAGACTTGCCCAATAGTGGGTCTATAAGTTTTTTCTTCATCTTATACTTCTCCTTCAATTTAAGAAATTCACTAATTTCAGACAAGCTTCTCGGTTCAGAACAAAAAGCAAGGAGTAATTCTTCTTTACTTACAGCCTTATTCCCTATACTCCTTGCCTTTTTACCTTCACTCCTTGCCAAGGAATCACCACTCCTTGCTTTTTCTGTATTACTCCTTGCCAAATCACAGCCGATGATTTCAGTTTCGTTGTGTTTTTCTGCAAGGACACGATAAAACCATATGGATTGTATCTACGACTACCCCAACTTGAGGTGGAATTTTTGCACCTCAAGTTTTCATACTCTTCGTCGGTCAGTTGAAACATGAAATCTTGGTGCAAAAAATAAAAATTATTCAGTTAAAAGCCAGAATCGAAATGTTTAACAAATGTGTGGTCTCTCATCCGTATTTTGTACGTCAAAATACGGAACGTGCTGCAAAGGTACATTTTTTCTTGCATTTATTATCATCTTCTCCCGAAAATCTTCCGCCATTTTGCGATTTTCCGTAGAAATGTTTAATAAACCTGCCATATCAGCACCATAAAACACCTTGATTTTCAGTCTCTATCCGTTCATCCGGATGAAAAAAAAAAAAAGGGGGATGAACGGATAGAGACACAAAGCCACTATGAGGTGAAAATGCGGCACAATCAGCACATTTGATTTGTAAAACATTGAATCCCATAACTGGACAAACATACACACAGATAGTATGATTTTATGAACAATGTTATTGTAAAATTGGCATCGTCATCCCAGGTGATGACAGCCAACAGTGACATAAAGTAGCGGAGAGGTTATGAAGCAGGATTGCACGGTTTCTCAGTCTACAGCCGACGAAATAAAGAGTTTTCAGGCAACTGAAAGCAAAGAATTTCCAGAGGGCACACACGTTTCTGAGCCAGACGAAATGACTGGTTCAGCGATAAAGAAGTGTTCGCAGGTGAACAAGGAAACTGAGACTGAGAAAGAAAACGAATCCATTCCAAAAGTGGTTCCAAGTAATGATGATAAAGATAACTGCACGTCATGGAGTTATCTTTTTGTACACAACCAAAAAGTAAAGTCGATAGAAGAACAGCTAAAGAAAGATGGAGTAACCCATTTTGTGCATAAGACAATAAAATATGTCCCCCGTCACAGGAACAGAGGCGGAATGCGCGAAGTGGAAACCCCTTCTGTAAGTGGACTGATATTCTTACAAGGTGACCCGGAATTGTTACAGGACTACTTAGATAAAAACATAAAACCATACAAACTCTGTAAAAATTGTAGTACAGGAAAGGTTGCCACTATCCCTTGCAACCAAATGGAGCCATTTATGCGTGTGGCAGAAACCGAGCCAGAGCGTCTCCGTTTCCTTCTTCGTCCTTTTGTTTATTATTCCAAGAACCGTACTCTACTTCGTATCGTGACTGGTGAATATGCCGGACTCGAAGGTTATGTAATCCGCATAGCCCGAGACCGCAAGCTCGTCATGGATGTCGGTGGAATGGCTGTAGCTCTATCTGGTGTACATGCCGAACGTTTTGAAGAAGTAAATAAGAACGAGGCAGACAAAAAAGAGCGAGAGCTGTTCTACAAGCGCAACTTGCATGAGCGCAACGCCTTTATCGACCGATACTTTCATCAAGTGAAGACCGCCCAAGAGGTGTCGGCTCAGGTGGAAAACATAGAAATACTCCGTCTTCAAACACTTGCAGATGTAAGAGACAAGAAACTGGAGCTGAAAGATGCCTATGACACCTTCTATTTTATGATAGAAGAGATAGGCTACTATTATGCACCTTTCATCGACTTTTTCAAAGACGAGCTGAGACCCATTTTTGAAGCAGGAAGAACCGTAAAGGAAGAGATAGAGAAAGCGATAAAGATATTCAAGGACAGCGACAAAGAACTGCATAATCGCTGCGAAACAGAATTTGAGGCGTTGCAAAACAACTACGGCTATCTGTTTGAATAGTTTTTATTAGTCATCGTAGAGAAGTAAAAATGGGAACCGATTTCTTCGCATATTCTCGTCGAAAAATAGAAAAAGACAAAGAAGAAGGTCACTTTGAGGCTGCTCACAATCGTGAGATGGCACTCCGTTGCTTTGTCAACTTCTTGGGTAAAGAGGAATTGTCATTAAACGAATTGACTCCAGAACTTATGGTAAAATTCGAGGAATGGTTGAATACCAAAGGGCGTAAACAATCAACGACTCGACTCTATCTATACCAAATCAGTTCGGTATATAATATTGCAGTAAAAGAAGGAATTGTTCCAAAACTTAAATTACTGAAAGGCGTAAGAGTTGCTTTGCCAGCCCAAAAAGAACGTGAATTGCTGTCAGTTGATGAATTACGTAGAATGCGTTATGCCGACCTGTCTGATTCCATACCACAAACTTTTGCCCGTGATATGTTCTTCTTTTGCATCTACGGCAGAGGCATCAGTTTTACAGATTTGGCAAACATCAAGAAAACCGACATCAAAGGATTCACATTAACATACATCTCACAAATACCAGGATTGCCACGTATAACCGTACAATGGGATGCAGCCATGCAGGAAATCGCAGACCGCTACCCCTCTGATTCAGAATTCTTATTCCCTTTCATTAAATCAACAGATATGAAAATGGCGGATTGCGAGGTGAAAAGGGTGCGACAGAATGTGATGAGAGCCTTTAAAAGAATTGCTACTCGTTGCAACCTATCTGTTGTTCCGTCAATGGGAATGGTAAAAGATATCTATCAGAGAGCTATAGATGGGGTGAGTGTGAGCAAGATAATTTGAACAAGAAAAAAGAATGGAATGTTTTATCATAATGCCTCGCAATAAAAAATTAAGTCCAATGTTGCATCGCGATAATGAGAGGAACTTCGTTTCGGAACTTAAAAAGGAAAATTTCTCTATTGAGGAATTGATATATTGTTTTTCGACAAAAGGAAATGATAAGTTAATGCTTACATTGAAAGCTATGTGGTCTACGTCTTGTTTCCCTTTTTATATAATTCTAATAGGGTTAACTGTATTTCTTTCTTGGACTGGCATACATTTAGACAGATGAAAGTTGAAGTAGAAAATTTTGATAATCGTATGGTAAGCACTCAAATTAGGGTTTAAATTAATGTCCGATTAATGATTCATCAACGAAGATTAATGTACCACTTCAAGTAAGGCTCCGCCCTTAATTAAACTGAATAAAATCAAATAAGATATGCAACTAATATTATTATCCGGAGGTTCAGGTAAGCGACTGTGGCCTCTTAGCAATGATGCTCGCAGTAAGCAGTTTCTACCATTGTTGGCTTCGCCTGATGGAGATATGGAATCCATGATACAGCGTGTAGTACGTCAGATACGTGAAGCAAAGCTTGCAGACAATATAACGTTCGCAACCAATGCTGTACAGCGTGACAGCATTATTAATCAATTAGGCGAGGACGTTAATGTAGTGACAGAACCTGAGCGTAGAGATACATTCCCTGCCATTGCTCTTGCTGCAAGTTATCTTGCAAAAGAAAAGAAATGCAATGATGACGAGGTGGTTGTAATTATGCCTTGCGACGTATATACCGAGTCAAAGTATTTTGCCACTATAGCCAAGATGGTGGAAGCAGTAGAGAATAATGTCGCCGACCTTGTATTGATGGGCATTACTCCAACTTATCCAAGCGAGAAATTCGGTTATGTTGTTCCCGAATGTACACAGTCATCAGAATCAGTCAAATCAGCAGAATCCGCATTCAATAACGAATGTCTCCGTGTAGCACGCTTCACCGAGAAACCCAATGAGGAGAAGGCAAAGGAATTGCTCAAGCAGAATGCCTTTTGGAATGGTGGAGTCTTTGCCTTCCGTCTTGGTTACATGATGAACATCGTAAACCAAAACATACAAACAGATACATTCCAGGAAACCCACAAACGCTATACCGAGTTCCCTAAAATCAGTTTCGACTATGAGGTAGCCGAAAAGGCAGAGTCGGTAGCCGTTGTACCCTTCTCTGGTGAATGGAAAGACCTTGGCACATGGAACGCATTATGCGAGGAATTGCCAAGCACACATATAGGCAATGTAATGATGGGAGACCACAACGAGAACACTCATGCTGTAAACGAACTTGGCATACCAGTATTCTGCAACGGACTGAAGGATGTGATAGTTGCAGCTTCTCCTGACGGCATAATGGTGTGCGACAAACAAGACTCGGAAAAGATAAAGGACTATGCAAACAGACTTACCACACGTCCTATGTACGAGGAGCGTCGTTGGGGAACATATCGAGTATTGGACAATGCTGAATACGAAGACGGCACACGTTCATTGACAAAGACAATACACCTCAATGCAGGCAAAAACATAAGCTATCAGTTGCACCATCATCGTAGCGAGGTATGGACATGCGTAGAAGGTGAAGGAGTTTTTGTATTGGATGGCGAGCGCAAAGAGGTAAAGCGCGGTGATGTAATGAACATCCCCGTAGAACATCTCCACGCCATTAAAGCCACAACGGATTTGACATTCATAGAAGTTCAGATAGGCAATCCGCTTGTGGAGGAAGATATAGAGAGATTTGATTATGAATGGTAGAGAAGAAACAAGCACTTCAAAAAAACACAGTATAAAAACAAAACAGTAATTTATGAGTAAGCAGAACATTGCCCTTATCACGGGCGTTACAGGTCAGGATGGCTCTTATTTGGCAGAGCTGCTGTTGGAAAAAGGTTATGATGTGCATGGTGTTATCCGTCGCTCGTCAGTCGATTATCGTGAACGTATCGCTCATCTTGAGGGAAAGCCACACTTTCATCTTCATTATGCCGACCTTGGCGACTCAATGTCTATCGTAGGCGTTGTGGCTGAGGTGCGTCCTACTGAGATTTATAACCTTGCAGCACAGAGCCATGTGCAGGTTAGCTTTGACTCTCCTGAGTTCACCGCTGATGTTGATGCCGTGGGTGTGCTCCGCATTATCGAGGCTGTGCGCAAGGTGGGACTTGCTAACTCTTGCAAGATTTACCAGGCTTCCACTTCTGAGCTTTATGGCAAAGTGGAGGAGGTTCCGCAGAACGAGAACACTCCTTTCCATCCTTTCTCACCTTATGCCGTTGCCAAGCAGTATGGTTTCTGGATTATCAAGGAGTATCGTGACGCATACAACATGTTCTGCTGCAACGGTATTCTCTTCAATCATGAGAGTGAGCGTCGCGGTGAGACATTCGTTACACGTAAGATTACTCTTGCCGCCGCCCGTATTGCACAGGGCTTGCAGGACAAACTCTATCTCGGCAACCTTGACTCACTTCGCGACTGGGGTTATGCAAAGGACTATGTTGAGTGCATGTGGCTTATCCTTCAGGCTCCAAAGCCAGAGGATTTTGTTATTGCTACTGGCGTTCAGCACAGTGTACGTGAGTTCGCTCAGCTTGCCTTCCATTATGTAGGTATTGAACTTAAATGGGAAGGTAAGGACGAGAACGAGAAGGGTATCTGCGTAAGCGGACCAGAGAACCTTATCGGCAAGACTCTTGTTGAGGTGTCTCCCGACTTCTACCGTCCTACTGACGTGGTTAACCTCTGGGGTGATCCTACCAAGGCTAAGGCTAAGCTTGGCTGGAACCCTAACACAACCTCATTCGAGGAGCTTGTAAAGATCATGGTTGACCATGATATGGCAAAGGTTGCATCTGAAGGTGCAGCTGCCAAGGTAAGAATGAACTTGGCGGAGTATTTGGAAAAGGGAATTGTGAAGTAATTATGTTAAGTAAAGACAGCAAGATATACATTGCAGGACACCACGGACTTGTGGGTTCCGCTATATGGAACAACCTTAAGGCTCGCGGCTACAACAATCTTGT
>ERZ791628.685-NODE-685-length-11887-cov-4.90128_pt1 | contig 11887 bp, 8 predicted proteins | sample MGYA00510265_ERZ791628 | MGnify/ENA primary metagenome ERZ791628 (study PRJEB30046, sample SAMN00715184) | human gut metagenome | study: EMG produced TPA metagenomics assembly of the A metagenome-wide association study of gut microbiota in type 2... | reverse complement strand
ACCCACACGCCCGACTGACATACCGCTCGAAGAGCGCGAAACGCTGAAGCCTAACGCCAAGGAGGCGATGGCGCAGCTGCAGTCGGCAGGCATTGAGGTATATATGATGAGTGGCGACAAGGAGGAGGCAGCGCACTATTGGGCTGCTGAGGCTGGCATACGCAACTATCGCAGCAAGGTGTTGCCGGGCGACAAGCAGGCGCTCGTGCAGCAACTTCAGAGCGAAGGCAAGCGCGTGGCTATGGTGGGCGACGGCATCAACGACACGCAGGCACTCGCCCTCGCCGACGTTGGCATAGCTATCGGTCGCGGCACAGATGTGGCGATGGACGTGGCGCAGATAACGTTGATGGGCGACGACCTCATGGCGCTGCCCGAAGCCGTAAAGCTCAGTAGACGTACCGTGCGCATGATATGGCAGAACCTCTTTTGGGCGTTCGTCTACAACATCGTCTGCATCCCCCTCGCCGCCGGCGCCCTACACATCTTCGGCGTCGACTTTCAGATAACGCCGATGTGGGCAAGTGCCCTGATGGCGTTCTCAAGCGTAAGCGTAGTGCTCAACTCGCTACGCCTGCGCTACGCGTAGCGGATTGTTTACCGGACAGCAATAATTTATAATTTGTTATTACGCAACAGTTCTCCCCAACACTACAACAACCCCTTAATAAACTGAGCACAGCTTTTGCAGATTCTCTTCGAAGTGTTCTTTGTCGATGGCGCTGTTCTTTAGTGTAGAGCGATAGTTGTATATTGTTTGTAGCGAGTAGGAGAGGATGCCGGCAATCTTAGGACTTTCCGTTACGCCCAGTCTTACCAAAGCTGCTACACGCAAGCTTGGAGTCAGCTCGTTGTCTTCCTTAAGCTCGATTTGTGCCTCGGGTATCAGCAGTGAGTTCAGTTCATTTACAAACGAGGGATAGAGCGAGAGGAAGATTTTGTCGAACTGCGAGAAGAAGCTCTGGCTCTCCTCTGTGCCTCGCTTTGAAGATGAGAGAATGCTCAGCAGTTCGTTCTGCTGATTGGCTTTAATTTTACGTATTACCAGTTTGCGCTGACTGTCCAACCGCTCAATATACTGATAGCAGAGCATGATAAAGGCATTAGCCATCAACTCTCGCTTTGCGTTGGTGTTTTCAAGCTCATCATTTGAGTTCCGAAGCGCTTTGTTTGAGTCCTTAAGCTCGTTGTTTGAGTCCTTAAGTTCGTTGTTAGAGTCTTTAAGTGCTTTGTTGGAGTCTTTAAGCTCGTTGTTAAAGTTCTTAAGTTCATTGTTATTGTACTTAAGTTCATTGTTGTTGTATTTCAGCTCATCATTGGAGTTCTGAAGCGCTTTGTTGGAGTTCATTAGCTCATCGTTAGAGTCTTGAAGTGCTTTGTTTGAACTCATTAGCTCATCGTTAGAGTCCTGAAGTGCTTTGTTTGAGCCTTTAAGTTCATCATTAGAGTCTCGAAGTGCTTTGTTTGAGCCTTTAAGTTCATCGTTAGAGTCCTGAAGTGCTTTGTTTGAGCCCTTAAGTTCATCATTAGAGTCCTGAAGCGCTTTGTTTGAGCCCTTAAGTTCATCATTAGAGTCCCGAAGTGCTTTGTTTGAGCCCTTAAGTTCATCATTAGAGTCCCGAAACGCTTTGTTAGAGCTTATCAGTTCATCGTTTGAGTCTTGAAGAGCTTTGTTGTCCTTTAGCTGTTGTTTGTTGGTAGCGCTCAACTCTTCAGTCAAGGCTTTCAGTTCCTTCTCCGACAGTTTCAACAAATCTTTTTTCCGGTTGACGTACACCACTGCTGCTGCAATGACAACCAACAGCACAAGTATACATATTATCGTCACGTTTTTCCAGATGGCTTCCTTTTGGAGCTTTTCATTGTAAGCTGACAATATTACATGCAGGTTGGTATACAGCTCTACCCGTTGCAGACGACTATTGTATGCATGTGCGTCTTTCAATGTTTGATTTATATATTTCCGGGCTTTGTCAAGATCATTTTTGTTTTTATAAAGCAACAGAGCAACATCCTGCAATGCCAGACTCTCATTGTTAGCCGACATTACATCGCTAATGGCAGCAAGCAGCAGATAACGCCTCTGCTGCTCCCACAGTTTATTGTTGCCGTAAGCCTTCGACAGAACGTATGCCGCCCTGCCGTACATGCGGTTTTCGGGTCCGAACATTTGCATTGCCTTATTCAATGAAGCACTAATCTCATTGATACTACTGCCTGAGAAAAAGAGATTTATACCTTTCATATAATAATACATTGCACTATTCTTCGGACAGTAGTATAGTGCCTTGCCAATATATTCCTTGAACAGTTCGTTATAATGTTTGCTGAACTCCATTTTCTGACAATGTGCATTCAGATTGTAATAAAGTGAACTCTGGGCGCAGTAGAAAAGGAAATTTTGCTTTGGATCGGATTGTGATATCTCGATTTTGTCCAGACTTTCCTTCGCCTCAATATAGAATCCTCGTTCAATCAGCAGATTTGCCTTTGTAATCAGGAATCGGTTGCAATAATCAGAATTGCCAGTCTGTTTGGCAAGGCTTATTCCCCTTTGGACATACACCATTGCCGAGTCGTAAACGTATGGGCTATACTCGTTTGCCAACTGTTCATATATGCGTAGCTTGTCTGTTGCAGCGGTCACGAATTTAGCTCCAAGCTTAATGTCTTTTAGCCTTTTTTCTTTTATGACATCATAATCCGCACTATGGGCTATTACTGAGTCTAATCTTTCGTAAAGTTTGTTATTGTCTGCGCGAGCATTAATGATCGACAGACAGATAGTTATGGTCAATATCAATGTCCTCATAGGTCTTTGAATATTTAGATCTTCCTTTTTTATCTACAAATTTATAGATTTTTTATTAGATATATTATATGTATTTTCTACTTTTTTTTAATCGTTTTTTTCCGATTCTTACTTACCCCCCCCCATTTCACGTTGTGTAAGTTGTTGTTTATCTGGTAGTTGTGAATTTCTCATATTACTCATACTTACTGGAAGCTTACTCAATGCACTTTAACCTCCAGAATGTATATACCTTTGCACCGAAAATTTTGGGAGGTACAAATTCCGAATTTAGAAGAAACGTTTTGATTGAAATAATAATACGTATAATACGATAAAATCAAAAAACTTTTTAATGATGTCAATGAGATTTTTCAGGAAAATTTGTTTTGTCGTAACTCTCTTGCTTTTGGCTATGCCAATGGTTGCCGCAACCGCAAATGGTGTTGACAAAAGCGAGAAGAAGGTTTGGCAAGATTCAGATCCGTCTAAGGAGAATTATTTTAACAACCGTCGTGCTCTCGTAGGACCCGGATGTACAATCAATAGCATTGGTGATGGTGTTAAGGTGGTTTCAGGAACAGCTAATCTTCAGAACCTTTGCAATGATGATTTGGATGATTATGCTACGATTCCAGCTCTTGCTGATGTTACCGTTTTAGGAAGTCCTATTATCAGCGTTAAGGACAATCAGCATTATTATGCTGGTGGTACAGAGGCTGGTTTTGTCATTTGTGCAAAATCAGATGCAAGCATCCTTACTCTCGATTTAGCAAAGTGCTACAAAATACAGTTTCTTAAGGACGGAGAAACGGTTGGCGACCTCCAGCCGATCTCTACCGGTAAGTCTGTCACTGGTCTTGGACTGTCGTTGCTGACAATCCCTGGCTCAGATCAGGTAAACAAATTGTACACGGCTACAGCTCCCGGTAATTTCGATGAAATCAAGCTCGTTCAGTGTGGAGTTGATGCCCAATTGGGTACTGCTATAAATATCAAGTATGCGTTTGTAGGCAAGGCTCGTGAGTATACTATTACCTACAACAAGGATAATGGTATTGCGAAGTATGCCCAGGATTACCATAGAGGAAATTTTACATTGGATGCAAAATCGACAGCTCTCTGAGCCCTTACAGATAGTAAGGTGATTGATGCGGATTTGACAAATGGTTTTGATTTGGCTCTGTTGAATGTATTGCATCTCGTTGAGGTTGGTGCTAAACCACTCACAGTTATTGCCAATTGTAAGGATAAAAATGAGGCATTCCCCAAAGGTACAGAAGTAGGATTTAAATATAATACTTTTTCTGTTGCAGGTTTAGCTGCAGGTGGTGGTATAAAATTTACCTTCTATAATAAGGATGGTAAGGAAATCAAAGATGGTAGTTTTCTTATATCTTCTACAGTTTTAGGACTTGGTGTAATTGAGAATAATATGGTTGAAAGTACAATGAAAGCGCCTTCTGACTTCTCAGCCGTAAAATTTGAAATAGTAGGACTTAATGCTAAATTGGCTGCTGATCAAAGACTTTATTACGCCTTTGTGCGCATGGCTCCCGATGCAGCTTCTCATCATTGTCCAATCAATGCCACATCAAGTCGCGATGTGTCTGGAAGTGTCAATCAGTTCCAGTTGCAACACAATGATACCGTACAGGTAGAATGGTCGATTGTAGATCGTCCAACAGGTTCAAATGTAGAATTGAACACAGAAACTGGTCTGGTTTCTAATCTTGATATTCCAGGCAAATATGTGTTTAAGGCAACAGTTCTTAAAGATGAAGGCAGAAGCGAAAAATGTTATGAACTGACAACCCTCAACTATGCTCCCACATATGTTGCGGAGGAACACGGAGTGAATATCCTTGTCAATAAGGAGGGTGAGGAGCCTAAATACGTGTTGAGCGATAAGTTTGGCGGTGGTTTGATACAGATATTCGATAGGATGATGAATCGCTCAGCCATACTTACTACTTCTCTCAACGATTTCGCCTATCGTGAGCCAGGCGTTGTAGTGGCTGCCAACAAGGGTCTCGTTGGCATCAAGACTGCTGATGGCTCTAACTTTGCTGATGGTTTGAATGGTAATGCAAGAGCTTTCAATGGCAAGATGAAGGTTGGTTTTGTGGTATCTGCCAAGGCTACCGGACTCGATGCTGATGTGCTTAAGCTCTACAACATCAAACTCTACAATAATGGCAAGGAAGTGACTGAAGGTGTAACAACCCATTGGGATGCCATCTCAGCTGGACTTATCGGTAAAGAGGAAACACGTAAAATGTGTCTGAACGTTGAAGTGCCTGCGGGCTGTGTGTTTGATGAGATTGTACTTTATAGCACAGGCGTTCTTTCTGCCGACCTCTCACAGCTCAATGTCTACTATGCGTATGTAGCCGATGCCGATGCCGACAATGCTACAATCAATCCCGTTTACGGCGCTCAGGTGGTATCTACAGATAATACCAATGCATCAATCGACTTTGCAAACACTCAGATGGTCCAAGTTGCCAACATTGGCAACGGCTACAACGAGTTGAGCAATTTGATTGACGACTCGATGGATACATACTTGACTCTCCCGTTGGGCGTAGACTTGGGAGGCTCTACAATCTCAGTCAATATGGGTAAAGTAGTTGATAAGGGACAGCAGCTCGTTATGGTAACCCAGAATCTGGCTTTAGGATTGGGTGTAAAACTTGGCGAAGGTCTTAGGTTGACCACCTATCTTGATGGTGAGGAGCAGGAAGAACTGACAAACTGGAAGGTTCTTGGTGCTGATGTTATTGGCAGTAAGGGCGACAGCTATGCCGTGCTTAATCCTACCAAGTCGTTCGATCAGGTTCGTATCACACCTGTTGACGTGGTGTCAGCTCTTGGGAATCTTCAGATTAAGGGCTTCGCTCTGCGTACCGACATGAACGACGACGGAACCCTCAAGGGAAACGACAACATTCTGGTTCTTGATGAGGACAAGACTCTTACAGTTACTAAGTCATACACTGGAGCCACGATGCTGCTCCACCGTACATTCACCAAGAGTGCTGACAACAACAAGAAGGGATGGAACTCTATCATTCTTCCCGTTGATATGACAGCTGCTCAGGTTAAGCAAGCTTTCGGCGATGGTGTACAGATGGCAAAGTTCGACCATTTGGAGAACAACTGGATAAAGTTCTCTACAGTAGACGTTGCCGGTGAGGACGTAGTGCTGAAGAAGAATACACCTTATATAATATATCCTACGCAGAAGCCGCTCGGCAACTATTCATACACTATCGATGGTGTTACGCAGATTCTCAATGGTCCAGTATATGTAGCCGATGGCATCAACTACGATGACCAGACATCTAATCTGACACACACAGTAAATGGCGGAGGTATGACCTACACCGGTTCGTACGACAGTAAGACCGTTGTGTCCGCCGACTCATATATGTTCAGCAAGGGTGACTTGGTTCACACAAATAAAGACCATACTGTAAAGGCTTATCGTTGCTGGCTTAAGGATGATATGCACACGGGCAAAATGTTGATGTTCTCACTTGATGGCAACGGCTTGGATGGTACAACCGGCATCCACGTGATTGAGGAGAACAAGCAGAATACAAACACCGGCATCTACAACCTTGGCGGTGTGCGCATGAACACCAACAATGTCGATAAGTTGCCGAAGGGTGTGTATGTTGTTAACAACAAGGTAGTGGTAAAGAAATAATATTATAACTGCATTATGAAAAAGAAGAAATACGTAGCTCCGGAGATTAGCGTTATCGAAATGGATCCTTTACAGATAATGGCTGGAAGCCTTGAAAGCGACCGTGGCTGGAGTCCCGACGGTGACGAAAAGAATGGATTCAGCGTCCAGGAAGAAGAGGATGGTGGAGATTATGAATTCTAAATTCTATATAGCTAATACATTATAATTTTTGATTGCCGTTGAGCGCCTTGCAATGCAAAAGCATCTGCAAGGCGCTTTCTTTGTTATTAATAATGTATAGAGAAGCGGCGGACGGGGTGGGGAAGAGTTTGGCTGTTTGCAAACGATTGTAGGTGTGTGCGAACACATTAAGGGTTGATGTAGGTCAAAAATAGGCGTTTTTATGCGAAAAAAGAGTGTAAACACTTGTTTGTGTACGCAAACAATCGTAACTTTGCATCGTCAAAACAAGGGAACCGTGAGGCAACCGCTTGACTAACAACATTAGGTAAAAGGTATTGAAAGGATAATTCAATAGGAAAGTCTTAAGGGTAAAGAAGATTCAGGACGACATCAGAAGGTAAAAGATTAGGATAACTTCAATAGGAAGGTATTAGAAAAAGGTAAAAGATAGAAGGATAACAACACCGAAAGGGTATTAGGTAAAGGTAAAAGATTGAACAAGAGAGGATGACTTCTGATAAGGTATTATAAAAGGTGAAAAGTAAAGGGTAACTTTGGTAAAGGTATTAAGTTTTGAAAGGTAAAGAAGTTTTTAGGTAAAGATTGTCAATAAAAGGTATATAGTTTGGTAGTTTTAAAGGTTAATAAGTAGAAAGGTTATGTTGATGACGGTAATGATGAGCCTATTTGCAGCGACTGCTGCAATAGGAATGTGGGGAGAAGACAACAATAAATAGTCTTTCTCGCCACTCAAGACGAGACGGGAGTCTTGTTAAATAGTCGAGAAAATAAAAAAGTTAATAAATAAAGTTTGGTCCACCGCAGCGTTCGTTGCGGTGGATTTTTGTTTTTATTATTGCCCTACTTGTTAATTGGGCAGCGTAGGTGGCGCATTTCGTGTCCGCCCCACATGGCATCGTTGCAGTACTCGAAGCCTACTGAGCGGTAGAGGCGTTCGGCGTTGGGGTTGCCTTTGTCTACGAGCAGCGCTGCGGGCAGGTTGAGGCTTGCAGCATGTTCCGAGGCACGCTGCAGCAGTTGGCGAGCTATGCCACGACGACGGTATTCGGGGTAGATTGCCAGCGAGTCGAGATAGAACTCGCCGGCTTCCGTCTCGTCGTCCATCTGCGAGTAGTCCATGCCGAGCTGTCTGAGTGCCTCCTCCTGGAAGCGGCGGCGCAGGCGGTGCAGGTCGGCTCCGTTGTAGCCTACGATGGCACCGGCTACCGGTGCATACTCCACGTTGCCCTCTGTGGCTTCCTCGTCGACAGCTACGAAGGCGTTGCGCCAGCTGTACTGCGAGTCGTCCATGAGTACGAGGTCGAGCATCATGTGATAGAAATCGTCGAGCGTGTGCTCCTTGCCAGCCAGATACTGGCAGCACTCTTCCGTCATCGCTGTCATAATGAGCTGTGCGATGTCGGCTGCGTGCGCTGGTGTTGCGGGAATAATAGTCATAAAAGTAGTTTTCTTTTTCCTACAAATTTAGGCAAAACTCCGCAGACCGACAACTATTTTGACATATATTAAGACGTGTGAAGTAGGTGGCGTGGTCTTGTGGTCTGTAAAATAAAATCCACTAAAACGCTTGTTTATATGGATTTAAATGCCTAACTTTGCAAAACTATCAAACCATTTTTGTTAAATCAGGTAGTGGCAAGAATGGTGTAATTAGCGAAAATAGTATAAAAAGACAGATGAATGAGAATTCCGGCAGCAGGAACAGTGTCGGGGTTCTTGTTTTTTTGTTATTGTAATGTAAAATATTAATTAACAAACAAAAGAATCATGGCTTACATGTCACAAGAAGGCTACGACAAGCTCGTTGCCGAGTTAAAGCAGCTCGAAACAGTGGAGCGCCCGAAGGCTTCTGCAGCCATTGCAGAGGCTCGCGACAAGGGCGATTTGAGCGAGAATGCTGAGTACGACGCCGCTAAGGAGGCGCAGGCTCATCTTGAGGAGAAGATTAATCGTTTGAAGGTTGCTATCTCTGAAGCAAAGATTATTGATACATCGCGTCTGAGCACCGACTGTGTTCAGATTCTCTCGAAGGTGGAGATGATCAACCTCGCCAACAACGCTAAGATGGCATACACCATCGTGAGCGAGAGCGAGGCTAACCTGCGCGAGGGTAAGATCTCTGTCACTACACCTATTGCACAGGGTCTGCTCAACAAGAAGGTGGGCGACGAAGTGGAGATTAAGATTCCGCGTGGCACTATCCGTCTGCGCATCGAGAACATCACATTCGCATAACACCTGAGTGTGGCTTGTCCGCACATCGCAGAGAGCGTAAGAAGCAGCCGATTGGGCGCACCATAATACGTTAAAAGCCAGAAGTCGCAGACTCGGAGTCTGAGGTTTCTGGCTTTTGCGTATATAAAAATATGTGTGAATGCGTGCGCTTATCCGTTATTTTTACTAATTTTGTAGAAATAAACATTTAAAACCTATTGTTATGGATATATTCTCAAAAATCGCCGCAGGCGAGATTCCCAGCTATAAGTGTGCTGAGAGCGAACAGTTCTACGCTTTCCTCGATATCAACCCGTTGGTGAAGGGCCACACACTCGTCATTCCGCGCCGCGAAGTAGACTACATCTTCGACATGGAGGATGAGGAGATTGCCGAGTATCAGGTGTTCGCAAAGAAGGTTGCTGTAGCCATCAAGCGTGCCTTCCCGTGCATCAAGGTGGGCGAGGCAGTGCTCGGACTCGAAGTGCCGCACGCACATATCCATCTCATCCCGATGCAGTCGGAGAAGGACATGCTCTTCTCTAACCCGAAGCTGAAGCTCTCGGAAGAGGAGTTCCGCGAGATAGCCGATAAGATATACACCGAGTTCAAGAAACTGTAACACCTCCAAACCCTGCAATATGAAGAGAAACATCGCCATTATCCTTGCCGGTGGAGTAGGCTCACGCTTGGGCATGTCCACACCGAAACAGTTCTTTAAGGTGGCAGGCAAGATGGTCGTGGAGCACACCATTGACGTGTTCGAGCGCAACCAGCACATCGACGAGATAGCTATCGTGTCGAACCCGGCGCTCGTTGCCGACTTCGAGAACATCGTGCTGCGCAACAAGTGGCGCAAGGTGAAGAAGATACTGAAGGGCGGAGCCGAACGCTACTACTCGTCGCTCTCTGCCATCACCGCCTACCAGAACGAGGATGCCAACCTCATCTTCCACGACGCGGTACGCCCGCTCGTCAGCCAGCGCATCATCGACGACGTGGTGAAGGCACTTGACACGCATCGTGCCGTGAACGTTGCCGTACCGTCTGCCGACACAATCATTGAGGTCGACGGCGACTTCATCACGAACATCCCCGACCGCTCCCGTCTGCGCCGCGGACAGACTCCGCAGGCGTTCGACCGCCAGCTGATATCCGATGCTTACGACAAGGCTCTCAAGGACCCCAACTTCCGCACTACCGACGACTGCGGCGTGGTGCGCACATACCTGCCCGAAGAACCTATCTTCGTGGTGCGTGGCGAGGAGAGCAACATGAAGCTCACCTATCGCGAAGACACCTACATGATGGACAAGCTGTTCCAACTGAAGAGCACCGAGCCCAACGACGTGCAGATTGGTGCTGACTCGTTCCGCGGAAAGGTAGCTGTGGTGTTCGGCGGAAGCTATGGCATCGGCAAGAACATCGTCGAGATGCTCGAGCAGAGTGGTGCTCATGTACACTCGTTCTCGCGCAGCGCAACGCACACCGATGTGGGCGACGACAACCAGGTGGCACTCGCTCTGTCTGCGGTGGAGCAGAAGGAAGGACACATCGACTACGTCATCAACACCGCCGGTGTGCTCAACCGCGAGCCGCTTGCTTCGATGGAGTACGACACCATCCTGAAGGCGGTGCAGACCAACTATATGGGTACGGTGAATGTGGCTCTGCGCTCACGTCCTTATCTGCAGCGCACACGCGGCAAGCTCATCTTCTTCACATCCAGCTCGTACACCCGTGGTCGTGCCTTCTACAGCATCTACTCGTCGACAAAGGCTGCCATCGTCAACTTTGTGCAGGCTGTGGCGCAGGAGTGGGATGCCGACGGCATCAGCATCAACTGCATCAACCCAGAGCGTACAAAGACACCGATGCGTCAGCAGAACTTCGGCGTGGAGCCCGACGAAACGCTGCTCATGCCGGAGCGTGTGGCTGAGGCTACGCTGCGCACCCTGCTCACCGACTGCACGGGTCAGGTGATAGACGTGCGTCGACCAGTAGCCAACTAATCGGCTTGTCAACTTGTCAACTCGTCAACTCGTTTACTCGTCAACTTAAAAAATGAATTATATAAACGAATTCAAACAGCGCAACCTCCGTCGTGCGCAGCTCAAGCAACTCTCCATTCTTGAGGAGATAGACCGCATCTGTCGCAAACACGACATCAAGTACTGGCTCGACGGAGGCTCTCTGCTTGGTGCCGTGCGCCATGGCGGCTTCATCCCGTGGGATGACGACATAGATATAGCGATGACACTCGACGACTCGCGCCGCTTCGCCGAGGTGGCTCCCAAGGAGCTGCGCAGCGGACTGGTGCTGCAAACGCCCGAGACGGAGCACACCCGCGAACCTATTATGAAGGTACGCGACCTCAATTCGTTCTATGTCGAAGGTACGGAGGACTTCTCGCTCGACTACTCGAAGGGACTCTTCGTCGACATCTTCCCGTTTATCCCTTACCCTAATGTCTCGCGCAGCTTCTGCAAGCGTTACGGCAAGGCGATGTCGAAGTGCTACTCCATACTGCACCACTCGCATCAGTACTCGTGGCGTGCCACGTTCGAGTTGTTCTATTTCGGTGCGAAGTATCTCTTCTGCAAGGCGATGTGGGCAGCGGCTTTCGCTCTTCGCAAACGCGACACCTACATCTCCAACGTGCTCATCAACACCGGCTACGGCATCATGCACCGCCGCGACTGCCTCTTCCCACTCTCCACAATAGAGTTCGAAGGCAAGCGTTTCGCTGCGCCTGCCGACCCCGACGCTTATCTCAGCGACCTCTACCTCAACTATATGGAGGTGCCGCCGAAGGAGAAACAGAAGGTGCACGCCGTGTTTATCATGCCTGAGCTGATTGAGGAGACGGAAGTCAAGAAGTGACATAATTATTTTGCTGAACTTTCGCAAGTTCAGAGAATTCAGTAGTTAAGGAGTTAAGAAGTTCTTGCAAGCAAGCGGCAAAGCCGAGCGAAGCCATC
>ERZ791628.673-NODE-673-length-11963-cov-3.16804_pt1 | contig 11963 bp, 11 predicted proteins | sample MGYA00510265_ERZ791628 | MGnify/ENA primary metagenome ERZ791628 (study PRJEB30046, sample SAMN00715184) | human gut metagenome | study: EMG produced TPA metagenomics assembly of the A metagenome-wide association study of gut microbiota in type 2... | reverse complement strand
GACTCCTTCTTAGTAACAGGTAATCTCAAACACTTCCCAAAAGAACCGCAAGTGATTACAGCTGCAGAAATGATGGAAATCTTAGACAACGAACTATAAGCGCATTTGAAATTTAAGCGTTATGATACAGAATAAATTATTCCGTGATTGTCTCTCGGCTATTCCTACCGAGCAGAAGGCTGAGTTCGACTTGTCGTTTGGCATAGCAGAGCGACTGAGTGAGATCCTTAAAGAAAAGGGTCTCAGCCAAAAAGACTTTGCCAGAATGCTCCATAAGCGAGATTCCGAGATTTCCAAGTGGCTCACTGGTCGCCACAACTTCACCATACAAACCATTGCTCGTATTCAAACCGCATTGGGATGTAATTTGATAAATATTGCTCATTAGCTATATAGGAGAGCCCGAGAAATGGCTCTCCTATTTTTTACTCTATTTTTCGATATTCCTTATTGAACAAGACTTCATCAGAACCCAAATATACTTCAGCGATTAGATGCTGATGGAGATAATCATAATTCTCATAGTCATCTTTGAATTTCTCCATATCAACATCTATATCATGCACATAGATATTACATTGTCTATCTGCATGTTTCTTCTTGAATTCAGAAATGAAGTTTATCATCTCATCTTCTGATGATGGCACAAACTTCAACTTCACAAAGAAGTTGTCAACTACAGGCATGCTTTTGCATCTATAGTCATACAGCTTATCATCCAATGACGAACAGACCTTATTCTCACCAACGAAGCAATGCTCATAACCGTAAGCACCAACCTTACGTCTTAACTGATAGAACTTGATGTTTCTACCTATAAGAGCATCTTTAATCTTTTGCTTATCCTGTTCAGACATCTGTAATCCAAAGATGATGCCATACAAAGCAGAAGCAGGAATATCATTACGACCACATTCATCAGTAACAATTCGTGTTTCTTCCTCATAGTTCCAACTTTGCTCCTTGGTAGCAAGTAGCTTTACAAGCATCTTATTGCCTTTTAAATCATCAGGCGATAATGTTGGAACAGACTTCGTATATTGTACATCAAGCAAGATTTTATCATTCATGCAGATACCACTTACAGACTCCAACAGTTTGTCTTTGCGATAGATGATACAGTATCCTTTTCTTTCAGAAGCATACAGTCCCCACATGGAAGGCACATGGGGATTACGGCTCAAAGAAAAGACGCCAGCCGTTTTCACTTTTTCAATAACCCCATTTAGTTGCAGCTTGACATTATCAATGTATTGACAACATCTTGGATGCTTCTGTTTTAAAACATCCAAGAAATTAACAAGAGCCTTTGAGTTGAACTGAAACTCTTGATCATCATTCAGATGTTCAACATCCGAAGACCAGAAGTAATTGCTTTTCATTGCTTCAATATCTCTATCGAAGTTTTCACCATCAACTCCTCTGTATTTGTATAAGAAATCAACTTTCATGTTCTTTCAATATTTAACAGTTTGCTTGCACTCATAGACGTTCGTTATTATTGTCCGTTACTTTCGTGTAATAGTCCCCAACAATTCTCTTATTTATTAATTGCTTGAAAATATCCTAATAGTTGCATGTTACAAACGCTTTTTATCCATCCCAAGCTTCAATTAGATTTATCGTCTCATTCTGAGGCTTGTTTTTATCTTCAATTCTATCAATCTGCACAATAATTGGCATTTCTGCCAATTGACCAGCCAAAACACAAACACCAGTTGATAATATTGGTAGGGATTCTACGGATACCTTATCCAAATAAGAAATGGTGTTGCTCACCTGTTGAATATCCCTTTCATTCATCAAACGATGTATGAAGTAATTGTGAAGTTGTGAAATGATAGTGGAAGAAATATCTGACGGACGTTGACTGGCTATGGTCATAAATACGCCAAACTTGCGTCCCTCTTTGATAATCTCTTCAAACACCTCCAATCGATAATCCTTCCAACTCTCACTTTCACGAGTAGATTGATACGAAAGTATATTATGCGCTTCATCCACTATGATATTGAGATAACTCTTGTTATCTCTCTTTTTCTTGTATTCGTTATAGAGCTTGTTTGTAAGCAGGAGTGGAATCAGTTTTTTCATGTCAGTATTGACATTGCAAAGATTGATGACAACAATATTCGACTTATCCCAGAATGAATTGATTTGACCAGAGAAATCAAACACCTTTTCTATATTCTTCTCATTACTCTTCAGTTTATTGATAGCAGGAGCTATATGCTCATTCATAGCTCTGTTCCCAAGCATGTCATATATCAACCTCATATACATGATGCAAATGAAATTCTTAATGAAGTTATTTGAAAAAGAAAAATCATCAACTTGCCTATAAATAGCCAAATTCTTGATATACTGAGGTCTTTCTTGAAAATTAATAAAGGTATTCCCATCTCTAGTATAGTAACATTGCCCATTGGTATGAAAAGAGAAGTCTTTTCTCAATCCTTCTTCAATGCCGTTTTTTATCTTCGGTGGGAGGATTTCTTCAACATAATCTATCAGCAAATCTCCTTTTACTTTATCTGACATCTGAAGAATGGAAAATATTTGGTCTCTCAAATAATTTTTGAATTTATCAAGTTCTCCACCGATAGACTTGTACAACTTGATGCATCTAACAATAAAAGGTCTTTGGGTCTTCTCTGTAGCACTAGCAAAAATACAAAGGAGGTTCTCATCAAGCATATCATCATCCGAGAGCGGAATTTTGTCAGAACCCTCTTTCGTATTTGTTGATAAGTCATATATTTTCTTCCCCTCAATGATAGCTTCCTCCTTAGAATACTCTCCATTGAAATCATAAAAGAGGAACTTGGCATTCTCTCTAAACTTGGCATTGTCCTTGAAAGACACAAATAGCTGCCTGTAAATTTTAGCCAACGTATAAGATTTACCACTGCCCGTATTGCCAAAGATACCAATATGGCTAGCAAACAACTTGTTTACACCTATAGAAATTGGCACCAATGGATCCGAGGCGATTGTACCAATCTTAATAAAAACATCATCCTTACTACCGAAAGAGTGAATCATTTCAAATTCATTATTGGTAAGAAGATGACATTCATTGGCAATTAGAGGGAGTTCTGTCAATCCTTTTCTATAGCTATCGCCTTCTACATGCCCAATCAACTTGACAATCAAATATCGATTGATGTATTCTTCTTGCGAGCTATATTGCCCATTTATCCCCTTGTCAACCTCAACATATTCTGTTTCAACCTTGCCTATGATCGTCTCAAAACCTTTTAGTATCTTCACATAGCTGCCCACAGCGACATTCTTAATCAGTTGACCTTGAAAAATCAAGTGGCTATTATTTTTATCCTTATCAACAAGAACTTTTACAACTCTTCCGTCAACAGAGTGGACTACTCCTATTCGGAAGACAGAACTATAAATTGAAACATTATTATGCTCCATAACAAGAATGAATATTGTTGGATATTTCCTTGAAAATAAGATTGATAGTTTTAAGGTCAAAGAATGAAACTTTTGAACATAACCCACTATACTTTTCGTTATTGAGTTCCTTAAACTTCGTAGGCGTCAATATCAGAATATTATTGTTGCTGCATCCATGTTCTATCTGAAGATTCTTTTTATAGCCCTCTTCATCTTCGTCACTGTATGCAAAGACAACAATCTGTAGGGTAGGATTTGTGTCTGCTGCACGCTTGGTTATTTGTGCTATATGTTCATCTGCAAAAGAAAATCCCATTACAAAGAGAATGCTGTTTTCACGTTCCAAGGCATTTGAATATATACGCATTAATTCGTAGAAATGATAATCCAGAACACTTGTCTTAAACTTCTCCTTTGTAGGATTAATCATCACAATTTTGTTGTAAGCTTCAAAGAATTCTTTGTATGCATCGTCAGGCAGTATAAGAGCGATATCTTCAGCTTCCGTTTTCACCTCATCAAATGTCTTTTCTTTCTTATTTGCATTCTGTAACTCCACAAAATAGTCTTTGTCAATTTTTTTAAGAGTCTGTTCAATCTCCCATAAAAGTAAGGTGTCACTGACAATCATCCTATTCTGTTCTTTCCAATTAACAGCTCCGTGAACTTTTATCAGATTAAACATCGGAACTTCCGACTGCTTGTGAAATTGCATACTCGCCTTAGAAAGAGATATTTGAAAATTACTCTCGTTATAAACAGGCTTTATTGTTCCACGAAAACCATCATTTAGTTCTATACCTGATTTCGACAAAGTTTCTTCTGCAAGCAAATCAATATTGGTAGTAAACAAGTTAATCTGTTTGTTTAGCAATTGAGAATTTCGTTTATTCATCAATTCATTGCAGATGCTAAAGAATTCTGAATAAGCAGATTTCGTTTCCAAAAATTTTTCATCAGAAGCAAAAGACAAATATCGATTTTTCAGTATAACCCCATCACAGTATGCTTTGTATAAAGAAGCCTCAATTACTTCTTTATAAGTTTCATCACTTGCGTCTTCCGCCAACATAGTTAACCACTTCTCTATATTTCCCAATGTAGCCAAGTATGGTCTTGATACACCAGAGCCATACAAGAAATTGATATGAGAAGACTGAATAAAATTTCTAAGAACATCTAATGTCATGATAGTTGATTTTTTCTTTGATAATCTAACTTATATCTCTTAATCTTCATCCTCCAGAAGAAGTGCCAAGTTCTGAAGATTGGCTCACTTAAAGCCTCAGCAGGATAATATCTAACGAAATGCATATTTCTCCATATCTTCAGGAAGTATTTCTTTGCCATTCCTTGTTGTGTAAAATGCCCATACTTGGTGAAGTGACGTCCAAAGTTGCCGCCCTCAAGAATCTCTGCTAGCAGCAACTTTCCTCGCTTTTCATCCATTGGAGCTATCATCTTCTCTTCAGATAATCCCAATGCCTCATGCAGCACATACATCACCGCCCCTGCAAACTTCCATAATCCTAAATGCTTCAAATCCTTCTGCAACCAAGTTAACATTTCACAATTAACATTTAACATTGATGCCACAAAGTAGTAGTCAATGATTTGCCTCATTCCAATCCCTTCATCAAAGAAATGGTGATATAGATGCGTCAGCTGATAAACAACATTAAATGCCGTCGTTGGTATAGCAATATCCCCTGCCCCATCGGGCAGGCTAACAACATTTGAGCATTGCAAATCCGCATTCCGCTTGAACCATTTCTGCAATCTAGCATGATAAAGAGGATTATTCATAGAGCAAGGAAAGAAATGCAACTCTACAGGCACACCATCCAAGGAAGTCTCCAGATGCTGCAGTCTGATATCATCCCCCAGTTCAAACTTCTTTTGAGCATACTCCATAATCCTCTCCCTACTAGCATCAATCCAAACATCAATATCTCCAGGAGTACGTGAATAAGGATTCGGATACATCAAGGCATTCCCCTGACCTTTCAGAACACAGCACCTCATCCCATCCACTCTCAGCATAGCGAAGAGTTTACCTGCCACAGCATTCACCTTCATGTTCTGTCGGCGTATTTGTTGCGCCTTACCCATCCAAGTCATCAGCAGTTCCCTCCCTATCGGGTTTTGCTTCAACTCCTCAGGATACTCCTTCCCCAGTCTCTCAATACCCTCAAAGCAAAGCCCCAGCAGAGCCTGCTTAGAAGCAAAGGAATAAAGCTCCTGCCAGTCCATACCAGCAACCATCCTACTCATATTCTCCTTACTTCCAAGGCAATACTTCAGAAAAGCGAAAATTGCAGTTATATCATTCATTCAACTATTTATATCTATATTAAATTATAAATATCATTCCACTAATTGACATCAAATCACCTCTTCTACATCCCAGCCAGTTACCATCAGGTGGTCATCCCATCCTACAAAAGCTGGCGAAGACCACTTTGGGCCGTCAACGAATCTCAATTCAATCCCGATGTTTCTGTTTATATATTTTTACGACTTTCCCAAAATTCTCCAAAGCTTTACTTTTTTCCTCATCCAAAATAGGCAATGATGACAACAAAGCAAGTAATTGTGTACGAACAGTATCTGGATTTTCCGTCTCCATCTTTTTCTTTGCCCTTTCCAAAGCCAAATCAGGCCTAAAGAGTTGACAAGTATCAATTGTAAAACGCCCCTTCTTTGTTTTCCCTATATATATAATACCATCCTTAAGCTCAATATGGTCTGAATATTTATCGAGAAAGGGATTAACAATCAAGAAATCTTTGCTATCAGTTGGATAAGCAACTGCATATCGATTTCTCAATACCTCTTTATCTCCCTTAAAATTATTGCATTTATCACAAGCAAAACATAGATTGCGAGGTTCGAACATCCATTGAGGATGTGGAGCTTTCGGAACGATGTGATCACGCTGCAAGAAACAACAAGCTATAGGCAATTCTGTACGACAATAAGCACATCTGCAGTTCTGTTCATAGTACATGTGTTCACGCATATGATCCTTGAATTCAGTTATACCAGTCTTTTTAGAATTCCAATCTCCAGAATCAAGTCCTTTATTTGCTAGTTCCTCAATAGCAAGTTTTTCTTTCTCTGTAGGCTGATACGGATTTTGCACAATGTAGTCTTCCTCTTCTGTCATAGTTCATCATTTATATGCGTCTATAATTGTGTTCAGAACCATTTTCATCGGATCTACATCACTTAAATGCTGTGAAATCTCCTGCAGTTCATTCAATTCATCTGCAACAGCCTTTTTACTTATGGTATCATTACCCATCTGTTCTAAAAGCTTGGCTATACGTTCACCGAAATATCGGTTTCTATCGGTTGCCGTCTTGAAAACTTTAAGAAGCACTTCTTCTGCCGACCACCCATAAGTATTTTCTTCTATTCGATTGGCTATAAGATTACCATCTTTATCCTTTTCCCACTGAGAAACAGAAGATCTGTTCATAGGTAAATCAGATACAAGCATATGACTATGTGTGGCTATCAACAGATGACACACCTGATTTTTCAATGCCCTGTCAAGGTTATCGATGATTGTCATCTGCCAATTGGGATGAAGACTAAGTTCTGGCTCATCTATAAGAATTAACGTATGCGAATCACTTGCTGCTGTAGAAATACTAAGCACCATAGAAAGCATAGCAAACTCACCTGAACTCATTTCTTCAGAAGCAATCTGTGTTCCTTTCTTATAGAACACAACACTAGCAGCTTGAACCAAATCATATTGCTTCAACTTATATATATAATTCAAATCTTCATTTGCAGCCAATGAATTTTGATCAATATCTATATCATAGTTATACGTAGGTTGCTTGGCAAACTCCTTGTTCTTGTAAAAATCATAGAGTTCCCTAACTTTGTTACTCCTTTGTTCAGATGTAAGTTTGCTGTATTCTTTGTCTTTTTGCACATGCTGAAGAACATGATCATATACGCTACCATTTTTCTTGGATCTTAAAACTATGGAGTAATTCAAAGTTATAGTGTGATCATATCCTATGAAATCCAAGATAGATGATAAATTTTGCCGCTGTCTATCGTCCATGTTCTCCTTCAAAGCGAACAATAACCGAAAAGCAATAGCAGAGGATGAAATCATATTTCCATTAACATGAGCCCCTACATATTTATAATATGGTACATCATACCTGGTTTGAGAAGAGCCATTCACCTTTTGAACAGGAAACTTATCGAATGCGCCAAAATTGCATGCAACGATAGTAGGAACGCGCAGTTTCTTTGAAGCCAGCAATCTGTTGTCAATCTTGGCAAGAAAAGTTCTACCGATTCTTATCACCTCACAACAGACACCATCAATATGATACTTAACGCCTTTGAGCCTCGCCTTATTAGCAGATGACATTTTCTGCTTAAAATTATTGATATAAGCATGCAGGTCTACAAAGAAATCCACCATTTCCTTTAACAAGGTACTCTTGCCAACGCCATTACAACCTATCAATACAGAGTAAAGAGGCGTTTTATCTTGGCTACCGAAATTGGCTATCGGCAAACGGGTTGCTTTCCCTTGTGGCGTTAATAATATTAACTCCTCTATCCAAAAGTTTTTGCAGCCCTCTTTATATTGAGGTTCTTCAAGAGCCGTATAATTCTCTATCGCTTTCGTGAAGCTATTACTAGAAATTCCCATATCTCTTTTAGCACGACCAGGAGAACCATATTCGTCTAAAGCTATAGTCCCAAGAATTTTCAGAGGAGATTTGGGAGCACTATCAGATACTTTCTTCTCTACACTCTTTTCAATCAACTTTATAAAATCCAAATCTACATTTCGAAGATTTAATATCAGATTAGCAAGTTCATCCGATATTTTGGTACTTGGCTCAAGATGTGGTTCTTCAATATCTAAAGCCTATAGAATCGCACTAAATGCTTGCATCCCAATATTCGCTTCCCGTAATAGTTTATTTAATCTCACAGACATAAGTATCGTTTAAACCAAACATGCTTCATACATTCTAAGAAGGTATCCATCTCGGTAATTAATCTGATGCGTTATACCCTTCTTAAATGCCCACTTATACTCAGGATTATTTGGCAAATCCAACAATTCCTTCTTTAATTCACCTTTGTCCCCAGGTATATAGATCTTATTGCAGAAGTTTTCCCAGTAACCCGCTTTTATAGAATCATAATACTCATCCATTTCATCTTCAGTAAAAGAAGGCAGATATTTTTCTATTTTATATCCCCTCTTCAAAAGTTCACGAACGATTTCTTCTTTAGTACTTGATGGATTAAACAGAAGATTAAGTAACACAGTCCTATCAGACAAAGTTTTATTATCCTGATTTTTCCAGTGTTTGGCTAAAATATCGTCAGGAAACAAGTCTCTACCGGAGTGAAAAAAATCATTATATTTTTTAGAAGCAGAAGCCTTATGTTTAAAACGCACGGCATGAAGACGTTCTACGTTATTGAAGTCATCTTCTCTCTTCATTCTATATAAAAAACCATACTGGACTCCATTTCTTGGAAAAACCTGAAGTCCAATTGTGCTTAATGGAGAGAGCATTTTAAAATCAGTCTGCAGATCTAAATCATAATAATACAAAATACCATTCTCATGATTCTCATCAACAATAGGAACATACGAATCGTTTTTTGCATCATACATAGACGTAGCAAAGAATGCTGCAACTTGCGGATTACTAGTCAAGTCTAGCAAACAACTTTTATTGTAATAATGTTGGGTCAATCCATACAGGTTCATTTCAAATCTGTATTTTTCACCGTGTAACATAACCCCTAAATCCAATAATTGGACTAATGGATGACTCAACAACAAAAGCAACATTTCATTTACTCTTGTAACCTCTTCTATATAATAGTTTTGTCGACTATTCCTAAAAAGATTAGGTTTGCAAGGAGAATGAAATTCTGATTCACCCCTAAACAAATAGTGCCTATTTTTTAGATTTGGTTTCAAAGAATACCTTCCACTAAGCAATCTATTCATTATAAAAACTTCATCATTAGGAGCCTCATTGAAATAAGCAGGAAACGGGGAGTCCAAACTATCAGCAGAAATTTCTCTTCCCATTTTTTTAGGTTCAAAAGGATAATTAAATAGACTAGACGTACTAACTATTAAAGGAGGTTTTTGTCTAAACTCGTCCTTTTTAAGAGAAACCTTCTCCTGTTGAAGAACATATTTCAATGCTTCATCAACATCCTCAAAAATTATTTCTTTTCCGTTTACCATAATTATATACTTTTTAAGAAGACACTCATACTCGAACCCAAGGATCTCAGCAACTTACAGCTTAGAAGAGAATTAAAATTCATTTTCTGATAGAAATCTAAAGAAACTGCGATATTACAGACTAAAACTATCAAAATGCACCCCCGACTAATTTTCTTCTTTATTGCCCATTTACTCCTACTTGCAAATCAAATAGTTTATCTCGTATAATTGACAATGTGGAATATACTTCAGCTCTTTTACTTGACGTATAAGTAACTTTGTCATGATCAACGCTTATGCCATTACTACCTTGGTGCGGAAGATACGTAGCCACTCCTTGTGACTGATGGATCAGTGGAAGTACCCCCAAATACTGAGGTTCATTCATTTTAGGGTATAAACGCTTGATTTCATCAAGTACACGTTTACAGGAAACTTGCAGATTTTTAAATTTTGCAAGCACCCCGATATAGCTAAACCCATTTGAACTTGTAGAATGCTCTATATCTTCCACCAGTTTGTCTATCTCTTCAATTCTTTTGATAAGCAATTGATTCTGACTATTTCTATTTTGTACAGACTTTTGAATTATCTTAGCCACATAGATAGTTACTAGAAGAGTTGCTATCGTTGTAAGCAAGTTTATAGCCGGAATCTCAAAAGAAAGAGTTATAAATGCCCAGTTCTCTACCCAAAGACCAAAAAACCATCCTGAGCAAAAGATAAGACACCCCAAACATATCGATTTACCCTTGTGCATAACTTGCTTCTTTTAAGTATTTCTTAATATCGTCCACATAGTAAGGCACTTCATCTGATTTGAATATGAATATGCTCATCAGTTGACCATAATCATATCCTTCACGGATCAAGCCACCAAATGCTTCTTCCAGAAAGGAAGGGCCAAGACCAGAAGTTCCATCAAGATCTATTTCCAAATTATCTTCTTTTGAAATAGCTTCATCAACTTTTGGTTTCAGAAAATCTTCCCGAAATTGCTGACCAGAGAATTCTCCTTCTTCAGGATACCTAACTCCAGGAGTCTTTGAAAAATCGTTTGCAATACTAAGTTGTATCATATCTATTTAAATATTAAAAATGCCAGGATTCATTTCCCAGGTTACAAAAGTACCAATAAATTCGTTATCTAACAACTTATAGATGTCATTTTTAACATCTACATATACATTATTAGATATTATTACCAGAGAATCTATATGTTTGCGCTTCATACAATCATATATATAGGGTAAGCCTTTACCCCTATTGGGTTGACGGGTTACAGTTTTGTGAAGTTCTCCTTGCAAGATTAGCTTCATCATTTTAGCATCATTATCCGCCCAAGGAAACTTATTCCAAAGTTTCTCTAAAGCATTGTATAGTTGATCGTCAGCCTTTTTATTTTTCAGACTTCTAAAAATCCCTACACCATAATCAACAAAACTAAAAGTAACTTTTTGGTTGACCTTGTCTTTCGTTACAGACACCCACCAATGATGCTTGCCTTCCTCCGAGCTAGCATGCTTATAAGTGTTTGCCATCAATTCCGTGAAAGTATTCATGACACCAGGACAACGTCGGGGTTCTCCCCAAACTGTATAACTGGATGCCTCAATCAACTGACTCGCTACAGATGATAAAACTCGATTCTTTCCATGTGTATAAATGGCACTATTCATAGTATTTAAAGCTATACCATCAGGAGTTTTCTTAGATAAGTACTCCATAAAACCAGACTGTTTTATCTTTCGTTTATATTCCGGCTTTTTAGGATAATTGCCATTAAAAGGAATTTGCTTTTCTTGGAATTTTATCATATTCGATAGTAATATGACAAGTGCATCATCCGTCATCGATTCCAACTTCTCAAGATTAATAAAGACCTTTTTGCTATTTTCAAGATTACAGCGAATAGAGTTCACAAAGCGAATGAATTCTTCAGGATTTTCGATTATAGAAAAATTGACTGGAGCATAAATCTTTTCAAAATCACCAAACTCTTTATCAAATAACTTCTGCTGGAACTCATAATAATCCGCAGGTGTCGAGTACAAACGGAAGTGATAAGCTCCTATGTCCCGCTTAGAAACATTCTGCCATCTCCTTCGAAAAGCTTTTTTCCTTTTTCTACTTCTAACGGCAAGCCTAAAATGTTTAGCAGCCTGATTTTTTATGATTATCCTATATTTCTTAAGCATAAGGCAGGATTTATTATATTATGTAGAGTTCCCCCAGGCGGTCCCAGCCCGCACAACCATGGCGTAGACCTTTGATGGTCCGCCAACCTTAGAGCGTA
>ERZ791628.667-NODE-667-length-12015-cov-32.5305_pt1 | contig 12015 bp, 14 predicted proteins | sample MGYA00510265_ERZ791628 | MGnify/ENA primary metagenome ERZ791628 (study PRJEB30046, sample SAMN00715184) | human gut metagenome | study: EMG produced TPA metagenomics assembly of the A metagenome-wide association study of gut microbiota in type 2... | reverse complement strand
AGCACTTGACTACGGATCAAGAGGTTCAAGGTTTGAATCCTTGCGGAATCACTTTTACAAGATGAAAAGATTATCATTCAGGTAATTAAGTGTTGCACCCTTAGCTCAGTTGGTAGAGCAACTGACTCTTAATCAGTGGGTCTAGGGTTCGAATCCCTAAGGGTGTACCAAAGGATGGCGTGTCATAAACTTATGACGCGCCATCTTTTTTTATGGTAAAAGTTATGACTCCCTATCTATTGGATGGTAATCCAGATACTTTCGTCTCGGTCGCGAGCCGCTACCATGGCGTTGATGAGCCGCTGCAGCCAGATGCGGGAGTCCACCACCATGCCCTCGAACTTGTTCTCCCCAACGAGGATGCAGCCTTGCGTGTCGTCAGGATAATTGCCTGCATGGATGCGGATGCCCTCGAAATTCGGCACGCCCAACAGCAATGGAAGCCAACGCTTGAATCTTGGCGAATACGATATGACCACGGGATATGATCCCTCAGGAATGGCCGTATGACCAGGTACCTTACGTGCCTTCACGCCGCTCTTGCGGCTATAGCGGGCATCCACCTCCTCTGGCTTCAGCTTGATACCCAACAGATTGCGCCATGTAGGCTCCATGGTATCGCAGAGATATGTATCCTTGGACAGCAGCTGGCTGTCAAAGGTATGAACCAATCTACTCTTGTCGTCTATCTTCTTACCAGGCAGCGATTTACGATTTACGCTTGCATCGGTCAGCAGATAGAGTCTGCCTATGGTATAAGTTCCTCTTTTAGCTATACGCTTCAATACTATTTCCATTTTGTCTGAATATTAAGTGTTAAGTTTTTTAAACTGTTAAACGTTGAAACCTCTCAGGTCGAGTCCGTCGGAACGATATAATAGCTTCTTAAAACTGAATAACTGAATACTGAATACCTTTCCGCCTTGCTTTCCGTCAGCTCCGTCGGCATTTGCTCCCTTCGGAGGAATCTTCTCGATGTAATGGCGGTTCACCCAGTTTCTCAGCATCATCGCCGTACCCTTCTTGCCGAACTCGTTCTGCTGACGCACCATCTCAGCCTGCGCATAGGTGAAGGTGTCAGGCAATTGCTGCAGCAGGTTGGCAGGTCCTCGCTTGCTCGATTTCTCTCCTGTCTCATTAGCCTTGGCTATGCCTGCACCAAAGAAAATCATCTTGCACCACAGGTCGTAGCTCTCGCTCCATCTGATGAACTCTTCTATTTCGGGTTCCCATTTGCAGCCGTTTGCCACGTATAGCACGCAAGCCTTGAGGAAGGCTATTACGTTGCCACGGAAGGAGAGATTCTCGAACACTCTGTTTTGCGACATGCGCGAAAAGTCGGCGTTCTCCTCCTTCAACTTTTCTGCCAGGGCGGAAGCCTCAGCGCAGTCTATCCTACCCGACGCCTTGCACAGATTCTCTATGTACGGTCTGAGCGCCTCTCTGAAGGCATCGTCGTATTCGCCATATACAGGCATTTCGGCACCGATTTCCCGCTCCGGGATGGTACAGAAGTTGATGCGGCTGATAGGTCCGTCGGTGAGCACCTTCGAGAAATATCGCTGCCCCAGCTGGACGGTGGTCGATGCATTCCAGTTGAACCGGATGGTGATGCGCTCGGTGATACTCGATGTGCCCACGCGGGTCTGGCCGTATGAGTTCCCCGGATCAAAGGCAAGGCACATGATCTTGAACTGCTGGTTGCCCTGCCCCTTGAGGGCGTCGAACTGGTCTATCTCGTTGAGCGATGTATAGAGGAAATGTCCCTGAGCCTCAGCCGTACGCATGACGAATGCCGGATTGGTCATATCGGCGTCTATCTCCTGGATGATGAGGTTTTCCGGGCGCTTGCGCTTATCCTTGTTGGCGCCCTTGCGTGTCACCTCCTCTTTCCATTCCTTCTCACGGTTCAGGTTCTCACGGTCTCGCTTTCTGATGTCCTCCATAATCATGTTGATAGGCATCTGCACACAGTTCTTACCTGCGCCCGTACCTGCCAGCAGACAGCACATCAGGGTAGCCTCGTGCTCCACGTTGTCAATATACTTGAAGGTAGTCTTGCAGAGGTGTGTGGCAAGTGGTGGGAAGATGGCGTGAGCCACGGCAGGCTTGTAGATATCCGGGGTCTTCGATAGCAGCAGCTCCACGAGTTTCGGGAGATGTTCGGGCATCGGAGGCGGAGCGATTTTTTCATCTTCCGCATTGGAATCCGTGCCGTCCTCGGAACTCATGGTCTTGAACGATACGGCATCCTTCTGGGAGGACTTCTCTGCCTGGGCATTGATGCGGATTACGGCTTGTGACATCGGCTTCGAACTGTCGCCATATTTCGCATAGAAGTCATGGATGAGCTGCTGGCAGTCACGCTCCTGCGAGAAGGCAGGCATCTTCTGCGCCACCACCGCCTTCAGTTCCTCTTCGGGCATCACTCTCGATGCGCCTGCGCTCATAATCGCCAGGAGCGATGAGTGACGGGAGCCTGGGGTGTTGATATCTACGTCCTTCAGACCAGCCGCATTGCGGAAGAGGTCGAAGGCTGCGAGGTTCTTGCCAGTTGCCACAGCGACAGCATCCTGAGGAGTTCCTGCAGGGCTGAGATGAGCAGCATGAGCAGCATTGCTACCACAAGGTTGGGCAGGCTGAATAGCAGAAACAGAAGAAACAGCCACACCTTTGCCGTCGATGGTGAGCCCACGGTCCAGGTAGGCTTGTCTGCGCTTCTCAAGCTCTTCCTGTGGCAGCACCTCGTACCAATGGGGCGAGCGATAGATTTCCGACTCCTTGTCGGTGATGAAGAGCATGCGCTCAGGCGTGATGCAGCTCTCGTCGTAGGGCACGCCCAGCGCCTCGCAATAGGCTCGCTGCGTCTCCTCGATAGTCATGCCTACGGGCATGCGGATGTCGATGTGCAGCTTCTTGCGGGCAGAGTACTCCAGGTGCAGCAGGGCTCCCTTCCAGATGGTGTCGCTGCAGTTCAGTTCACGTGCCTTCTCTATCGCCTTGTCCACATATTTCTTATCGTCCACATCGATGGTGGTCTGAAAGAGAAAGCTTTCGGCCACGGCGTTCTTCTGCGAGCGCCTGTTGTCCCGGAACTGGTAGTAGTGAGCGCAGCGGAAAGGCAGCTGCTTCTTCAGTTCGTCGTTACCCCCACGGATGGCAGCTACCAGGTCTGCCATCCAGGGATAAGCGATGGTCTTGTCATAGACCGAGAGTGGCTGGGAGCTTACGCTCCCCTTATTGCCATTCTTGTAAGGATTATATGCTATAATATGTTCCATTTTTTTAATGTTGAATGATACATTATCCCTTGATGTCTGCCTCCTTGAATCCGGCAATCAGTTCCTTGTGCTCAGCCTTGAGGTAGCGCAGCATGTCCTGCTTGTCCAGGTCTCGGCTGAAGGTATAGTTCACCTGCACCGTGCGCTTGGTGGTGCGCACCACGGCGTGGTTGGTCTTGAAGATTTCCTCGAAAATCTTCTCGCCCGTATGCTCGTAAGGCTTGAAGTCGAACTCGTCACCTCCCTTCTCGCCAGAGCATACCATTCTGCCCGGTATCACCTTAGGCTGTTCGCAGATAACCTCGGCATCGTTCCATGGCGCCTTGCGGAAGGCGATGGTACCGTTTTCCTCACTGATGATGGCTCCGTCCACCTTCTGGGCGTTGAGGAGCTGCTTCTTTGCTGCTTGTTTCATGATTGTAATCTCTTGTTTATAAGATGAATAATGTCAGTTGATTCTCGTACCGTTGATATACAGGCCGTCGGCAGCATATCGGATGTCCATCGGCTTTTCCAGAGGGTCATAAGAGACTCTTTTCATCATGACACATTCATGACGCCAACATCTATCTTCGTCCTCCATCACAGGCTGGATATAATCCTTGACCCACTTGTAAAACAACTTACGCTCCGGATCTTTCGAACAGCCTATCGTCATATCTCTCACCACCTGAGAGTCAACGAATATCATATTTCTCCAAGCTATTCTACTTTTTTGCACCACCTTGTCAGCATTACCAAAGAATTCACCGAAAAACAGACGATGTGTAAAATCCTTCGGCACCTTTTTTGTATGCACTTCCACATACATTTCTACCACTTTCCCCTCCGTGTCAGCTAATACCGGGAACAATGTATCTCTGCCGATATCAGTGATGGCAACCAGGTCCTCGAGGCAAAAGAACAAACCTTCGTCGTTGTTCACCACTCTCAATCCGCCATACTGCGGATGATAAAACACATAAGCATTTTCTGCCATATCAATATATCATATTAAAGGGTTGGGCTGCGAGATATTCGCCAGATTTCAGTTTCAGGAACGGTACCGGATTCCTATAAACAAAAAACGCCCGCAACCAGACTTTACTTGTCTGATTACGGGTGCAAAGGTACGGTGATTTTTTTATATTTACCTAGTACGTACTATGTACGCGTACTAGTACTACCATTCAGTAAAGGGGATATTTCATCCAGGAATTTCATCGTCTTCTTCTGCTCCATTCCTCTGTTATAAGCAGCTCTCAGGGCATTGGGAGTAATATTCCAGAGATCAGAGAACACCTTCCACATCTCATTGATACCCAGCGTTATGGCTATCTGATAGGCAAGGACCGCAGACTCAGAGTTGGACAGTCCCAGAGGGTAGAAGTCCTCATCGAGCAGCCCATGTTTCTGCAGATTCTTCAAGACTGCCAGTCCCCTCTCTCCCTTCAGTTCATCCGACATACGTGCCGCAGGATCGTCATCGTTCTTCTTTTTGGCGATACCATTCACATAGCAATTCTCCACATACTCTATATAGCAGGCATTGCCCGTTACGTTTATGGTTCTTCCTTCTCCAAGCATGGCTTCTCCTCCTTAAAATCGTTGTTCATATACTCAATATACTTGCTGTTGCCATTCAATTGAATGACCACGCAAACAAGGCTGAATCGCCCATACTTCAGAATCAAGCGTACGAGCTTGATGATAAATCTACCCATAATTCTAAATTGATGATGGTTAGTAAATTAAGTTCTTTGTCGCTCATTCCTTAGTAGAGGACGTCAGAATTTGTTTGCGCTAACATATTTTTGCTGGAACAAGCAAATGCCAGGAGTGCTATAAGGGAATACACCCTTAGGGGACAGTTGGTCTCCGATGTTATCAGATACTATTTTCTTTTATCGGTATTTATATTATAGATTAGAATTAGCCCCAAAATGAGTTCGCTAACACATAGCGAGGCGGAAAATCTCACTTATATTTACTTCATTAAAGCCAGCAAATCCTTTCCCTTATGCATGAGGTTAAGAACCACAGCAGCTTGCATTTCGTAAATTTTCTTATATTTTTCTTTCATCTCATACAGTATGGTAAGCCTGGAGTTTCATCTGCTTGATTTCCTCTGCCGTCAGCCCCGTCATATCCATGACCATTGCTTCATCCATACCCTGTGTCAGCATCTTTCTGGCAATCTCAAGGCTTCTCTGGTTCATGCCTTTCTCTATGCCTTTCTGGTAGCTGTCATCAATGAGGGTTCTTTCAACACTTACGGAATCCCAGAACTTGTCGTAGGCCCAGAGTTCGGCATCTGTGAAACCGGAAATCTCCAGTTCTTCTACGGCTTTTCCTATCTCCGGGTCATTAAGCAGGTCGGCTGGTACTTCCTTCGTATTGGAATTGATTTCCGTCAGGAAACGGAGCCACAGCACCATCATGCGCTTGTCGGCGATGGAATGAGGAGTGAACTTAGGGAGTTCAATGAAGGTGAAATGCAAGCCTTCAATGACCTTATTGCTGTCCTTATCGTGCACGATGCGGTAGTTGTGGATGAAATCCGGAGTATCATGCGCAAAGATGTCATTTATCAGGTTGAGAGAATACACGGGTTGGAGTTCGCTGTATTTTCCTCCCTTTTTAGCCTGACTCACATAGAGCTTGGATGCATTGAACAATACTCGCTGCTGGAAGGCATCAGACCATTCCATCTGCATCTCCACGCAGAACTTCCTGCCTCTGACGTCGGTGCAGAGTACATCCACTATGGTATTCTTGCCCCCTTCGAGCTGGGGTACAAGTTCTGTTGGCAGATACTTTATCTCGTGTATCTGCTCCTCTTCGCTGAGTGGCAGGAGGGCATTCAGAAGACTGATCAGTCTTGCGGGATGATTGCCGAATATCTTCTTGAACGTGAGGTCTGCCTTAGGATCTAAGTACTTCATAACCATCTGTTTTAAAAACTACCCCACAAAGTTACGATTTCTTTTTGAAACTGCCAAGGATTTCGGGAGAAAGTTTTGAAAAAAGTTATTTTTGGATCAAATAACAAAGGACGTTTACTGGCGATGCGCCTTAATACTATATAATTCAAGCGTAATGCAAAGGTAGTGCTTTTAGCCTTTAAGCCACTATTGCACAACCCCTTTTTGAAAAGAACGTAAAATCAATAGTATTATTGCGGTGATTGCATTTTTAGTAATCGCTTAACTCGTTGCACCGTAACTTACTCCTTTACCACTCAACTTCGCCACATACCTAATGGCAATGTCGTTAATCCTACCCATACCCCCCTGTTTTAGGGTGCATGGGTAGTTTTTTTGATAAAATTCTGCCCAAATATTCAGAATAGCTTAAAATGAGCGATTTATGAGTGTTTCACCTCAATGGAGTTAATGATTTGGCAACAGTGCTATTTTCTGCAATGTGCATAGGATTGCTTGTCAAACAACTCTTATCGTTTGCAAAACTACTAATAAAATTTGGATTATTCTATAAATCCATATAATTTTTGTTTTTTTTGCTATCCCCTAAATATAACGATTTTTTGGGGCTCTTTTTCAGTTTCTTCTAACTATTTCATGTGCCTTTCTGAATAGGGAGTGAATTGTAATGCAAAGCGTTTATGTGCTGCTTTAAGATATGAGTCGTAGGCATGGTCAGAATGGTTATATTTATAAGGTACAATTTTCCCTTTTCTTAAGCGGACAATACGCCCTTGTTCGTCTATTCGATAGAAGAAAGTATGATAGTAGTTGTCCAAACATGGATTTTGGTCTTTGTCAAGCCATGAAATTTCTTCAAACACCTCTAATTTTAGAAGTTTACTTTGCTCGTAATATACCCATTTGCTTCTTTGGATATCCTCCATAGGAATATGCCGTTTGCTATTGAAACTGAACTTTATAAATGTGGGGGTAATTTCGTTTATGCCTAAATATAATGCATCTGCAATTTTTCCATCATGCCCATAAGTAACAAGAAATGTTTCATTTGTTTTCCATTCAAAACCAATGCTCTTTATGTTAAAGGCACAGGCAAGGACTTGGGCGTATGGTTGACTAACACCTACAAGCCTAACCTCTCGATTTTGTGCTTTCTTATGATGATAGAAAATATCTCCGAGAAGTTCTTTTACTAAAGTTTCTTTTAGTAGGACACCGCTATCCGGTGGAGCTTGTTGTAAAGTGTAGAAATGAGTATTTATGCTATCTATTTTTTCTACAAGATGCGAAAAACTTACAGACCTTGGTTGACATAGACAAGAGGATAGCCCCATTGCTATGACCAAGACTATAACGATTGTCAATAAGAAATGCCTCATATTACTTTTTACTTTGGTATTTTGAAATTAGATTTTTATTTGCAAGAATATTAATCATTTCCGTATCTTCAATTTGCTTTGCGAAATCTAAAGGAGAGCGCATAGCATTATTTTTACTTAATGCATCTGCTCCGTATTTTACAAGCAATTTGACTAAACAATAATCATCATTAGCATTGAATACAGCATACCATAGAGGATTATTGCCATAGTAATCAATAATATTTACATTTGCTCCCTCTTGTAATAACAATTCTGCAATGGTTATATTGTTGTATTGCGCACAGAAATGTAAAGGAGTCCATCCCATTTTATCTTGATGATCAATATCAATGCCCTTATTCACTAAATCAACAGCAATTGTATTTTCACAAGATACAATAGCTTCTTGTAGAAGATTTCTGCTATATGCATTGCTATAATTTATATTTCTTTCAAGTATATTTTTTTGTTTATAGATTCTCATTTCAAGAACATTTTATTTATGATAAATCTGTATGCCTTTAACATCTGCGATACCCTCAAACATAATGGTTTCGTCATCGACTTTATTGATTTTATTTACGTATTGTCTTCCATTTATGTCATTGAGATATAAGGAATCATTTTGCAAACAATAGGTATATCTGTATAGGGTATCAGCTTGTGAGTATAATTCCACCGTACTATCATTGAAAAATTCAATCTCAGGATAATTGATCTGTCTTTCTCCACCATTCAAAGTCCAATGACCAACCAAATCCTCATTAGTGCAAAATTCGGTATTGTCTATTTTCGGAGCACTGATTGTACTAATTGAAAATAACAACCTAAGAATTAATATTGGTACTATCGGACATAGATAATAAAGCCAAGTTGCTCTTAAGTTCTTTGAAAGTTGAAACATAAATCTCAACAAAGGGAACAAGTAGATAGGATACAAGTAGATGGTTATAAGCATACCATAACGACATATTTTGTCTACATCAGAGCGAACAGGGGCATCAAAGAAGAATATAGAAACATAGCATCCCAAGGGCCATAATATCAGCGAAAATGCCATAAGTATAAAGAACACCTTCTGTAAAATAGTGGGTGTTCCTCCTAATATGCGAGCTATCAGCCCATCATTAGGTTCTTGTTTTATTTCTTCTTTGTTCATGCAAAAACAGTTCCGTTACTTTTAGTTATCTTTCAACCCCTTTTCCAATTCCTCAATAGTCGGCATAGATGACTTGAAGTCTTTCGGGAAGAGTTTGGAGAGCTGATATTCCGATATACCCATTGGTTCCTTGTATGACTCCAAGGCATATTTAGCCACTACGTTGTCCTTGTCCTTACAGATAAGCAAGCCAATGGTAGGATTGTCTATGTCGGTCTTGAACTGATGGTTGATGGCCGACACATAGAAACTCAGTTGTCCCAAGAATGATGGATGGAACGACTGGGCTTTTAGCTCAATGACCACATAGGCATGGAGGTGGGCATTGTAAAACAGCAAGTCTGGGAAGAACTCCTGCTGACCTACCTCCAAACGAAACTGTCTGCCCATATAAGAGAATCCCTTCCCTAGTTCCAAAAGAAAACGTGTTACATTGTTCACCAATTCTTCCTCAATGTCATGCTCGTCATATTTCTCCCTTAAGTTAAGGAAGTCCAACTGATAAGGGTCTTTGGTTATCTGTTGCGCCAAGTCGCTTTGTACAGCAGGAAGCGTAGCCTGGAAGTTGGTGATAGCCTTGCCGTCACGCTCATAAAGGTCAGTGTCAAGCCAGTTGAGCAGAACGTCACGCCCCCAATTGTTCTCCCAAGTCTTTCTTACAAAGAACAAAGCCTTATCCATACTGCCCTTGCACTTATCTATGATACGACGATGGTGGTCCCAAGGAATAAGAAAAAGCAATTTGAAATCGTCCGCAGTTTGCGGACGATTTTTACTTTGTGCTACAACTCGCTGAATATCTGCAACATACAAGTCCTCTATAAAATTGTCCGCAAGCTGCGGACAATTTGCCTGTAATGGTGCATAGAGCTTATAAAAGTAGCTCATGTACTTCAAGTTAGTTGGTGAGAATCCTTTCACCCCTGGCATTTCGTTCTTCAAATCCTGACTGAGATTTTTGTAAAATCCAGAGCCATAAGTATTAGTATATTGCTTAGCTTCAATGTCTCGTCCCAACTTCCAATAGAAGTCCAACAAGTAGCCATTGGTGGCACATGACGCTTTGAGGCGATGGCTGTAGAATCGTTCCTTGAGTTCCACAAGCCAGTCCTTGTAGTCGCAATCATCATGAAGGACTACTGCTAAGTCTATATTTTTCTTTGCCATAATTCTAAAACCATTTAACGCTACAAATATAAAATTTTATCGTGATAATCGGTTAAAAATAAATGATTTTTTGAGATTAGCGGCATCTATTTAGACAAATTAAAATTTGTTTGAAGATATTTTACGTTAACCTATATTATATCACTAATATCTATATGCCTCGATTTTCCATCTTCATTAATTTATAAAATCCATCCTTTATTCTATAATAGAGCACAAAAGTACCAGAAGATATTATTCTCATCCCGTCTTTTCCGTGTGTAATTTGACATATATTAATTTTGATTATTACCCTATTCTTTTTATAAATAAGATATGGATTCATCTTATATATAGGAGAACTTTCTCCCATTATTAAAGAAGGAATTTTAAAAGAAATCATTTTGTTTATTTTGCCTTGTTCTTTATTTAAATTTACTTTTTCATCTAAAATAAGATAAAGAGTATCATTTTTTGACAAGACTTTATCCATTAGTAATTTCTCGTATAACACAGATATGGTGTTTTCATATATTGAATAATCACTTTTACATTGTGCTTTAGAATTAATACAAAAACACAATGTTAATATAAATAGTATTTTCATCTTCGTATTCTTGAAATGTTGCGTATTGATTACTCTCTATTGATTCTTTCCACCAATTCATCTGGTGTATACGTATGCTTACACGAATTACGGTTTTCACTTCTGAGAACGGTAGAGAGTATTGCCACTCCCTGCTCCGTGAAAGCATATGAGCGAACAGTTGAGTGCTTCAAACTATTGAACCGATCACAATTTGTGACCAGTTCTCCTTTATCTTGATGTTCTATATTATCTGCCATATTTCTATCTTTATTTTTGAGATCACAAAATGTGACCTTAAACGTGTTGTTACTTATTATTGTATGCAAAGGTAGTGCTTTTAGCCTTTAAGCCACTATTGCACACCCCCTTTCTTTGAAAAGAACGTAAAAATAATAGTTTTATTGCTGTGATTGTAGTTTTATTAACTTTAATCATAATCTTAAATTTTTAATAATTAATAATGTGTAAGAACTCTTTGCTCTCCTCGGACTCTTTGCCTCTGCAGCGACTTTTTATCTCTGGATTGCACTGCAAAGGTAGGCATAATATGGACAAGATTTTTGATATGGAAAGTATGGACTGTGGTATGGAAAAAATAAGGAAGCCTTGTCGGGGCTTCCTTATATGTAGAGTGCTGTATGTGTCTGTATGACTGGTTGTTGACGAATTATTCTTTGTTGTCCAACAGCTCGCTGATTCCTTTGTAGAAAGATGATTTTTGGAAACAGCGTTTTAACTCATTAAAAGTTTCTCTATATATGGTAGTTCTACAATTATTTAATCACATTTGACATAATAGATTACACCATCATGCCTAATCATAATAAATATAGTCATATTCCTGGGAAATACTATTATATTATCGGCGGAAGGAAACCATATATCACTAAAATAATTATATAAATCTATTGTACGGAATACATCTATTGTTTTAAACTCATCCCAATTAATACAGATAACATCACAACATAAATTCAAATCGGCAAATAATTCTAATAATGAAAAGTGGTCATTAAGTGCATTATACTTTTCTATAAAAGAACCATTTGATTGAAAATTATCAAAAACAGACTCATATAAATCATATACTTTTATATTCTTTCGAAAATGTTGGTAGCATATATTACAGTCTGTTTGATTCAATTTTTGAAACGAGGGAAATAACTCCCCCGTTTCTTTTTCAAATAAATCAATTTTAAATTTTTCCATATTTTATTTCTTTATAGGCTCAGCACCACTAATACCACCTGCATTTCGTTTGCCTTTTGTGAAATTCCAAGTCTCGCTACCTGCATACTGGGTGCGGCGTGGGTCTGAACCGTAAGAGGCGAAGTCACCAATTATCTTGACATTGGCAAGCTGGAATTTCTTACCAGTGTCTGTGCCGTATGTATTGGTATGCGCCATCTGTCCGCCAGCCTTGCCACGCTGTGGGTCGTAGGTGTAGAAGGTCTCAGCACCGTTGCAATACTTCAAAGAAGCAAAATGTGAATCTTTTTCGCCTCTTCCTGTTGATTTTACAGGAGGTTTATATCCTTGTCTTGATGATACATAC
>ERZ791628.654-NODE-654-length-12147-cov-3.60023_pt1 | contig 12147 bp, 10 predicted proteins | sample MGYA00510265_ERZ791628 | MGnify/ENA primary metagenome ERZ791628 (study PRJEB30046, sample SAMN00715184) | human gut metagenome | study: EMG produced TPA metagenomics assembly of the A metagenome-wide association study of gut microbiota in type 2... | reverse complement strand
AGAGACGCTCTTCTCGCGTTCGAGCAGTTGCAGGCCCATGTAAGCCGCACCGAGGTCGCCCGTTACGCAGATAAGGTCGGTGTCCTTTGCTCCGTTGCGGTAGACGATGTCCTCCTTGCGAGCCTCACCGATGCAGGTGATGCTGATGGCGAGTCCGGTGTACGACGATGTGGTGTCGCCGCCAACGATGTCGACGCCCCACTTGTCGCAAGCCATGCGCAGTCCGCTGTAGAACTCCTCCATGTCCTCCACCTTGAAGCGCTTGCTCAGCGCAATGCTTACGGTGAGCTGTCGCGGTGTGCCGTTCATGGCGAAGATGTCGCTTATGTTCACCATCGCCGACTTGTATCCGAGATGCTGCAGGTCGATGTATGTGAGGTCGAAGTGAACGCCCTCCATGAGCATATCTGTAGTTACGAGCACTTCAGAGTCGGGATAGTGGAGCACGGCGCAGTCGTCGCCAACGCCCTTGAGGGTCGATTCGTTCTTTATTTTTATGTTGTCGGTGAGATGGTGGATAAGACCAAACTCACCGAGTTTAGAAATGTCGGTCATTTTTAATAGTTAACGAGTTGACAAGTTAACGAGTTGACACGTCAGTCGAGCTGTTATGCTCGGCGGATCATCTCGCGCATAATTTCTGTCATAAGCGGCTGAGCGTTGTTGGCAGCCACCTGCACCTCCTCGTGCGATACCTCAACAGGGGTGTCCTCCAGTCCGAGGTCGGTGATGATAGAGATGCCGAATGTGCGAATGCCACAGTGGTGAGCCACGATTACCTCAGGCACGGTGCTCATGCCTACAGCGTCGCCGCCGAGGCGGTGGTACATCTTGTACTCAGCCGGAGTCTCGAATGTCGGACCCTGCACGCCTACATATACGCCGTGCATCACGCGGATGCCCTTCTCCTCGGCAATCTGGTCTGCCTCCTTGATGAGAGCGTGGTCGTAAGTCTCGTGCATATCCGGGAAGCGCGGGCCGGTTGGGAAGTTCTTGCCGCGCAGCGGGTGCTCTGGGAAGAAGTTGATGTGGTCGGTGATGATCATCAAGTCGCCGATCTTGAACTCAGGGTTCATGCCGCCCGAAGCGTTGCTTACGAAGAGTGTCTTGATGCCCAGTTCGTACATCACGCGGATAGGGAACGTAACGTCCTTCATCGAGTAGCCCTCGTAGTAGTGGAAGCGTCCCTGCATAGCCATGATGTCCTTGCCGCCGAGCTTGCCGAATATGAGTTTGCCGGAGTGGCCCTCAACGGTAGATACGGGGAAGTTAGGGATGTCTGAATATGAGAACTCGTAGCTGTCTGTGATTTCAGTAGCGAGCTGTCCGAGACCTGTGCCAAGGATGATGGCAGTTTCAGGCTTTGTGGTCATTCTTTCTTTTAACCAAGATGCTGTTTCTTGAATTTTTTCGTACATAGCTTATTATTTTATTATTAAATTCTTCCTCCCCTCCGAGCATGAATTGTATGCGTATCGGGAGAGCGTAAATGTTAGATTTCGTTTCGTCGGACAATCCGTCCAGGTGTTCAAGTCGCGTTGCGTCCTTCTCCGTTGTTATTATCACTTTCGGCTTGGGCATGGCAGCGAACGTGCTGTTTATCTGCTCTACGTCCTCGGCTGTAAACTGATGGTGGTCGCCGAAGGTGAGCGGTGTGATGCGTTTCGACACCGCCTGCAGGTCTACCATCATCTGCTCGGGCGAGGCGATACCCGTGAGCAGCATTATGCTCACGTTCTTCGGCAGGGCGTTTAGCGATAGGCGTTCGTCGGAGAACAGTGCCTTTAGTGCGTTGTAGCGCAGCGTGGTGAAGTAGAGGTCCTGATAGGGGTAGAGGTTTAGCGCACGTTTCAGTACGCGGAACTCCATCGGCTTCAGGTCTTTCGGACATTTCGTGATGATTACTATGTCGGCTCTTGATGTGCCCTCCTTAGGTTCGCGCATACGTCCTGCTGGCAGCAGCTTGTCGTAGATGATCAGGCGGTGGTAGTCGATGAGCAGTATGTTTATGCCCGGTTTCACATAGCGGTGCTGGTAGGCATCGTCGAGCAGAATGGCGTCCACATCCTTCGTGGCGTCGTCAGTAGTGAGTCGGTCGATGCCGTGGCAGCGGTCTTTGTCTACAGCCACGTAGATGTCGCTGTATTTGCTCTTCATCTGGAACGGCTCGTCGCCAATCTCGGGCATCGTGGTGTCCTTTTCGGCGAGCAGATAGCCGTGGCTCTTGCGCTTGTATCCGCGCGAGAGTACAGCCACGCGGAACTTCTCATGCAGCAGATTGATGAGATATTCCACGTGTGGAGTTTTGCCCGAACCGCCTACGGTGATATTTCCCACAGATATTACGGGTATGTCGAAACTACGACTCTTCTTCAGTCCGATATTGAACATCCAATTGCGCAGTCGCACTCCCAATCCGTAGAGCCAGCTAAGCGGTAGCAGCCACTCGTTGATTTTTATAAAGTCGCCTTCTGTTCTCACATTTATTATATTTATTACTTGATGCTTATAGCGTATGGTATGCGTGCCTGGATAGCCTCGCGCTTGTCGATAGAGCGCAGCACGGTGAACGGCTGATATAGTTCGCCGAGTGTCTGTCGGAGTTGTGCGTCGAGATATGTGCCCGACGAAGTCATCGAGTTGAGCAGGTTATCCATCCACGAAGCAGCAGCAGGGTAGTCGCTTGTGTAGTATTCCTTCAGCTTTGCGAGTTCGGCAGCTTTCTTCACCGCGTCGTCGATGCCACCAAGCTGGTCTACGAGCTTGATGTTGAGCGCGTCGGTAGCGAGCCACACACGTCCCTGGGCAATCTTCTCTACGCTCTCGATAGGGAGGTGTCTGCCGTCAGCCACACGCTGGCGGAACAGGTTGTAGCCACGGTTTACGCTTGCCTGCAGCATAGCCGTTTCTTCGGCGTTGAACGGGCGTGCCATGGTGTTGCCGAATGTAGAGTTGCGGTTTGTCTTCACCTCGTCGAAGCGCACACCGAGCTTGCTTGTCACGAGTCCGCTGAAGTCGGGTATCACGGCGAAGATGCCGATGCTGCCCGTCAGCGTGTTCGGCTGAGCTACGATCCACGAAGCCGGAGCCGACATATAGTAAGCACCCGACGCAGCATAGTCACCCATCGACACCACAACCGGCTTCACCTTGCGCAGTTCGCTCATCTGGTGCCACATCTGCTCCGAAGCGTAGGCATCGCCGCCGCCCGAGTTGATGCGCACCACAACGGCTTTCACGTCGTCGTCGTTCATAAGGTCCTCAAGGTCTTTGCATACCTTGCGGCTTGCTATATAGTCGTTGTTACCGAACATTGTGGCAGCCTTAGGATCCTGCACGATGTCGCCCGACGCATAGTAGATGGCAATCTTGTCGCCCTCCACTTTCTCGTCCTTCACGTTGAGCATGTCGCTGAGAGTGAGCTGTGCAATGTCGTCGTCCTTCTCAAGCTTCATCATTTTCTTCACGGCATCCTTCACCTTGTCGCTGTACATCATGCCGTCCACCATCTTCGCCTTCATGAGCATCTCTGTCGACTGTAGTGCGAGGTACGAGTCGGCGTAGCTGTTAAGCGAGTCGATGCTGATGCCACGGCTCTTCGATACGGCGGTGCAGATGTTCTGCCATGTGCCGTTGATGAAGGTCTGTGTCTGCAGGCGGTTGGCGTCGCTCATCTTCTCCTCAGTGAAGGTCTCGGTGGCACTCTTGAACGTGCCCACTTTCACCACCTCGCACTTCACGCCGAACTTAGCCATGAAATCCTTGTAGAACATGGTCTGTGCTCCGATGCCGTGCCAGTCGACGATGCCCTTCGGATTGATGTACACCTTGTTTGCCACCGATGCTACGTAGTAGGCACCCTGTGTGTAGTAGTCGCCGTAAGCCACAATCCACTTGCCGCTCTTGCGGAAGTCGGCAAGTGCGTTGCGTATCTCCTGCAGTGTAGCATAGTTTGTGATTAACGCACCTGCTTCGATGTAGATGCCTTTTATGTCGTCGTTAGTCTTGGCTTTCTTGATTGCAGAGAGGATGTTGTTGAGTCCGGTGCTCTGCGAGTCGTCGCCTGTGAAAAGGCTGAGCGGATTGTCTGTACCCTGGTCGCTGATAGTTCCCGAGAGGTTGAGCACAAACACCGAGTTCTCCTCTACGTTCTGTGCAGCACTGCTTGATGCCACCATACCGATGATGCTCATCATGGTGAGTACGCCCATCACGATAAAGAAGCCGAATATGCCGACCATTGTGGCAAGCACGCTTTTGATGAAGTCTTTCATAAGTTCATTATTTAGAGTATAAAGTATTATTTGCAAATTTAGTCAAAAAACTTGAATTGTAAGCCTGTTTGAAGGAAAAACACTAACTTTGCAGTAGTTTTAAACAAAAATGACACATTGTTAGATTTATGCAGAACAAAAACTACATACTTCCTGCCGAGTGGCACCGTCAGTCATGCGTGCAACTCACATGGCCTCACGAGAATACCGACTGGTTTCCTTACCTTGATGACATCACCGAAACCTTCGTGCAGATAGCCAAGGCTGTGGCTCATTACGAGCCGCTTGTCATCGCTGCTAAGCATCCCGATGCAGTGCGTGCAGAGCTCGAGGAGAGCCTTTCTGCCGAGGAGATGGAGAACGTGCGCATCTACGAGTGTGACAACAACGACACTTGGGCACGCGACCACGCCTTCATTACGCTCATCCCCGCAGCAGAAGGCAGCGACATTCCCATTGAGGGAACAGCAGTCTCTGCTGCACCAACTGAGCAAGCGGTGCGTGACTACGGCAAGAATGCCGTAGCCTCCTGCCGTCTTCTCGACTTCCGCTTCAACGGATGGGGCAAGAAGTTTGCTGCCGACAAGGACAACCTCATCAACCGCACGCTTTACGCTCGTGGCGTGTTCGGTGGCGAACGTGTCGACTGCGACGACTTCGTGCTCGAAGGTGGCTCTATAGAGAGCGACGGACGTGGTACGGTGCTCACCACGAGCGTATGCCTTATGGCACCCAACCGTAACCAGCCCATGACACAGGCTGAGGTGGAGCAGGTGTTGAAGGAACGTCTCTGCGCCCGCAAGATAGTGTGGTTTGACCACGGACAGCTTATCGGTGACGACACCGACGGACATATCGACACCATCGTGCGCCTCTGTCCCGACAACACGCTGCTCTATGTGGGCTGCGACGACGAAAACGATCCGCAGTATGCCGACCTGCACGCTCTTGAGCAGCAACTGAAGGTGGCAACCGATGCCGACGGCAATCCCTATCGCCTGCTGCGTTTGCCTATGCCCGACGCGCTCTACGACGACGGCGACCGTCTGCCGGCTACCTACGCCAACTTCCTCATCATCAACGGTGCCGTCATCGTACCTACTTATGCACAGGAGGAGAACGATGCCCGTGCTCTGGCTCTTGTGGCTGAGGCTTTCCCGGGCTACGACATCATCGGCATTGACTCGCGCACCATCGTGCGTCAGCACGGATCTATCCATTGTCTCACGATGCAGTATCCTGCCGAGTGCCAGTTGGCGAAGTAAACGATTTGCGCAATGGCTATAATAGAGATCGATTCGCTTGAATTCCCCGGTGTCGAGCTTTTCTCGAGTCTCACGGAGAAGCAGCTGCGCCACAGTTACGAAAAGGGTAGTGGTGTGTTCATCGTGGAGAGTCCGAAGGTCATCGACCGTGCGCTTATTGAGGGTTACGAGCCCTTGGCTTTGCTTTGCGAGCAGCGCCATGTAGATGGAGATGCGGCAGAGATAATCAGTCGGTGTGGCGACATACCAGTCTACACAGGCAGTCGCGAACTGCTTGCTTCGCTCACAGGCTACGTGCTTACGCGCGGCGTGCTCTGTGCTATGCGCCGCCCTGCGGAGCGAAGCGTTGAGGAGGTGTGCTGCGATGCGCGTCGTGTGGTGGTTATCGACGGCGTTGTCGATGCCACCAACGTGGGTGCCATGTTCCGCTCGGCTGCCGCTCTCGGCATCGATGCTGTGCTGATGACGCGTACTTCCTGCGATCCGCTCAACCGCCGTGCGGTGAGAGTGTCGATGGGTGCGGTGTTCTCCATTCCTTGGACGTGGATAGACGGTCCTGTCAGCGACCTGAACCGGTATGGCTTCCGCACCGCTGCCACGGCTAACGCCCGACGATGCTGCGCTGCTCGCCGAGCCTCGTCTTGCCATCGTCATGGGCAACGAGGGCGACGGACTGCCTGCTGCTACTATCGCTGCCGCCGACTATGTGGTGCGCATACCGATGGTACGCGGCATCGACTCGCTCAATGTTGCCGCAGCTGCTGCCGTGGCTTTCTGGCAGTTGAGATGAGGCTTTTTAACCGAAAATGGCTAACTTTGCAACAAAATAAATACGTAGTAAGATTATGAAACACTTGAAAATAGGATATCTTCAGCAGCACAACGTGGCTGACGTGAAGACAAATATGCAGCGTCTTGCCGACGGTGTGCGCGACCTCGCAAAGCGTGGTGCCGAACTTGTTGTGCTTCAGGAACTGCACAACTCGCTCTACTTCTGCCAGGTGGAGGATGTAGACAACTTCGACCTTGCGGAGCCTATCCCCGGTCCGTCTACCGACTTCTACGGCGCATTGGCACGCGAGTGCAACGTGGTTATCGTCACATCGCTCTTCGAGCGCCGTGCTCCGGGTCTGTATCACAACACGGCTGTCGTCATGGAGCGCGACGGTTCTATCGCCGGCAAGTATCGCAAGATGCACATACCCGACGATCCTGCCTACTACGAGAAGTTCTACTTCACACCGGGCGACCTTGGCTTCCGCCCGATTCAGACCAGCGTGGGCAAGCTCGGCGTGCTCGTATGCTGGGACCAGTGGTATCCTGAGGCAGCGCGACTGATGGCTCTGCAGGGCGCCGAACTGCTCATCTATCCTACAGCGATAGGCTATGCAGCGTCTGACACCGAGGACGAGCAGCAGCGTCAGCGCGAGGCGTGGACAACCGTGCAGCGCGGTCATGCCGTAGCCAACGGACTCCCCGTAGTGTCGGTCAACCGCGTAGGCTTCGAGCCCGACCCGAGCAAGCAGACACCGGGCATCGAGTTCTGGGGTTCGTCAATGGTTGTGGGTCCGCAGGGCGAGATGCTCTATCGCTCGGTTCCCGACGCAGAGGATAGCGTAGTGATGGAGGTAGACCTTGCTCACAGCGAAGACGTGCGCCGCTGGTGGCCCTTCCTGCGCGACCGCCGCATCGACATGTACGGCGAGATTACGAAGCGATTTATCGACTAATAATTCTCGATTGCCGTTTTTATCTTCCATATCTTCCAGCTATGGACGTCGTGCAATCGTAATGTGTTGAAGACCAAACATAAACGGATATAAAGATGGCTGGAAGATAGTCCGCAAAACGGGCGTATCTTCCAGCCATCTTCCATCTTTTTCTCGGTATCTACCAGCCCGAGGCTTTATTTTTTCATTTCTTTAAACTCATTATACACAGCCAGACCTTTTACTGTCAGGAGGTATTTTTGACGCGGATGGCGTGGGGAGTCGGGATATTTCATTGTGACAAGTCCTCCGTTGATGGCAGGAGTAAGAGAGTATTCGATAAAGTTGGGGCGGTTTCTCAATCCTACAGCATCCATCATTTCTTTTATACCTTTTTCTTCAGTACCGATTACTATAACCAAACGCTTTACATTTTCGCTCAATGAGCTTACGGAATTGTTTGTACTTGTATGGGTACTTGTATGGGTACTTGTATGGGTACTTGTATGGGTGTCGCAATCATCTTGGTAGCCAATCAGCATATAGCGGTTTTTCAATTCGTTTTCTTCCTCCAATATCAAATTGCGGAAAAACTTGATTAGAAAAGACTTGTTCGGCTCTATTCCTTTTAATGGATTGCGATAGTTGGCACGTACTAATGCGTTACGGAAGTACCACGAATTGTTTGCAAACAAATCATTGTTCACCTTGAATCCGATAGATCGCAGATACTTGATGACGAATACCGCCGTTGTTCTTGTGTTGCCTTCGCGGAATGGGTGGTTCTGCCAAAGCAACGTGACGAAATCAACGATATGTTCTATTATTTCATCAGTGGTTAGTCCTTTGTAATTGAACTCTTTCTCTTGCTGTATATCATACCTCAATGCCATCATGATGTCTGCTGCACGTCCATATACAACGGAGTCGTCTTGAAGCACCCATTCTTTCTTGCTAATGTCGTAAGTGCGTACCTCGCCTGCGTGTTTGAACACACCTTCAAACAGGTGTCTGTGGATATTCAGAAATTCCAATGCTGTAAACGAGAACGACTTTTCGTTCAGCAGTTTTGCAATATTGGCTGCAACTCGGTCCGCTTCTTCCTTTTCTTCATCGTCCTTGTCATGTGTGGTCTTGTTGATGTAATAAAATTTCAGCCGCTCCCTAACATCATCAATGGTGATATCGCCTTCAATATGGCGTACAGCAGTCTCTCTTAGATAGTCGGACACCTTCAGTCCATCCACATCCTGCAGACCGATTGCTGTACGCCATGCAGAAGCCTTTTCTTGTTTATGCGGCTCTGCCATACGTTCGTAGGCTTCGAAGTCGATATATAGTTGCTTGTTATTGCTCATGATTATCTATCTTTTTCGTTAGTTGCAACTGGTATTATACAGAATGCAAAGATACACATTTTTGGCGAGAAGGTGAAGAAGAAAGCTGGGAAATCGTTTCACTCCGCCTGCGGCTGTCTGCGTGTGAGATAAAGGTGGAACACGCTGACAATCAGTGGCACTACGGCAAGCTCCGTGGCGAGCTGAAAGATGCGCTGATAGTCGGCGATGGTGAGCATGAGGCTGGCTAATGAGCCAACGATGACGAACGGCGTGGCAATGAGCGTGCGCGCTATGGCGTGGCGCAAAGTGTTGTCGGGCATATTGCGCGTGAAGCGCACCACCACCTGCTTCACCATGCTAAGAGCGAAGCCCAAAGCAGCGTGACCCGCAGCCAGCGAGGCGGCTACGATGCTGAGTGGCGCTGCCGTGTTGTAGCTGAGGAATAGCAGTGCGGCACCCGGAACGGCGAGCAGCAGGGCTGAGGGCAGCAGCCAACGACGCAGTCCGTGTTTCTTTATCGCCTTACCGCCGAGTGTGTAGCCTAATGCGATAGCAATGATGGCGATGGTGCCCTGTGTGAAGGCGAACTCCTGTGGCGATAAACCCAGTCCGCCATTATGTGGCTTTGCGATGAGGAAGAGTGGGGCGGTGAGAGCGAGCAATGTCTCGGGCAAGAGGAAGAGGATGAAGAATGTCAAGGCGGTGATGTCGTCCTTGCGCTTCAGCATACGACGCAAGGATATTCTGAACTCACCGCGATGCAGTCCCATTGTCGGCTTCGGCTTGGCGTAACCATGCGTGCCACCGGGTAGAAATATGGTGTGCCAAAGCCACAGGAACAGTTCCACGCCTGCCATAACGTAGAACACAAGGCTCCACGAATAGCGTATGTTGCGCGTCACAACTTCCATGTTGCCAGCTATCATCATCATCACTCCGCAGCCGAAGAGGAGGGCCATAATTGATGTTGTGGTGTTGTGGTGTTGAGGTGTTGATGAATGTAATGTCACCATCTCACCATCACACCATCTCACCATCGTATCTTGTTGAGGTGTTGGGTTTTGTTGGTGCACTTGAGACAAGTGCATCCCCTGAGAGATTTGTTGGCGTACTTGAGACAAGTGCACCCTCTGAGAGGTATCAATATAGAAGCGGTGCAGGGCGATGTTGTAGAACACTGATGAGCACACGAAGAACGGCATGAAGCACACCGTGCCTAACAGCCAACTGCTCGTATGCAGCGTAAAGGCTACGGCAGCGAGCGAGAGAGCGGAGATGAACTGTGTAGATAGTATCCACACCTTTGTGGTGCCCCAAAAGTGGGTCACTACCATCTCGAACAATGGACGCAGCAACACCGGTAGTGAGAGTAGGGCGATAGCGAGTGCGGTGTCAGCGGTGTCGAGCCCCATACGGCGCAGCATTACCATGGTCAGTACAAGCACAGACACAGCCACTCCGTCGCCGAACATCAGCGATGGAAGCCACAACCAGCGAGTCTTTGTACCTCTGCGGTGTGGGCGGTAGGTTGTTTTTGGTTGCTTGTCTGTCATTATTTCTTCTTTCCGAACTCGGGGTCAATCTTCAGGAATGCTGTCACGAGGAACGTGATCAGGCAGCACGCCATCACGAAGATGAAGAACATCTTGTAGCCCATGATGTCCTTAACGTAGCCCGACACCATGCCCGGCAGCATCAGTCCGAGATATGAGATGCCGGTGCATATAGAATAATGTGAGGTGCGGAACTTACCCTGACTGTAGAACAGCATGTAGAGCGTCAATACGGTGAAGCCCAAGCCATAGCCGAACTGCTCCACGAAGAGGCACGACGATATGACCCACAGATTGGAGTCGAGCGTGTAGCTGAGGTATATGTACACTGCATCGGGCAGTGTAATGGCGCAAACCATAGGCCATAGCCAGCGTTTCATGCCGTCGCGACTGACGAGCACGCCACCGATGATTCCGCCCAAGAGCAGTCCGATGAGTCCCACTGTGCCCTGCGCCAAGCCGTACTCCTCGGGTGTCAGAGCCATTCCGCCTTCGGCTGTCGGGCGCATGAGGAACGTCTTAGTCATCGTGTTCAGCAGAGCTTCCGGAAAGCGGTAGAACAGCAGGAAGAGCATAACGAACACGGTCTCCTTCGTACCGAACTTGCAGAAGAAAGTGGCGAGCATAGTCTTCAGTTCGTGTGTCACCTCCCCAACGCTCTTCTCTGAGCTAACATCGTCGGCAGGGCGCGGCATCATACGGCAGTGGTAGAGCCAGATGCCGATGAAGAGCGCCGCGAGCGCGTAGAAGATGAGTGTCCAGGTGTAGACCACCGACATATTCAGTTGATGTTCTAATATGCCGGCGAGCGACACGAGTGCGCCGTTCACGAAGATGACGGCGAGTCGGTAGAACGTATTGCGCAGTCCGACGTACTTCGCCTGGTTGTGCTCGTCGAGTTCTATCATGTAGAAGCCGTCGGCAGAGATGTCGTGCGTAGCACTGGCGAACGCCATTGCGAAGAGGAAGAACATCGTGCCCTGGAACCAGAACGACGTGGGCAGCGTGAAGGCTATGCCTGCCAGCGCACTGCCCATGAGCAGCTGCATCGTGAGCACCCACCAGCGTTTTGTCTTCAGCAGGTCGATGAACGGGCTCCATAATGGCTTCACCACCCAAGGCAGAGCCAACCAGCCCGTGTAGAGTCCTACCTCGGCATCGCTCAGTCCCATCTGCATCAGCATGACTACCGACAGGGCTGTAACGACAACGTTGGGCAGACCTTCTGCGAAATATAATGTGGGGATCCATGCCCACGGATTTGTCTTTTTCATTCTGAAAATGTTGTGGTGTTGTAGTGTTGAGATGTTGAGGTGTTGTTATGTTGAGATATGTACTAATCTCACCACCTCAACATAACACCACCACACCACCATTATTTATAAATCCTCTTTATCTCCGCTCCGCGATAGTAGTGCAGCAGAATCTGGTCGTGGTTGTAGCCGTTGGCACCCATTACTGCGGCACCAATCTGGCAGAGTCCTACGCCGTGTCCCCAGCCGGCACCTGTGAGGCGGAAAGTCTGTGGCACGCCGTTCTTGATGTCCTCCTTGTCTACGACGAACGCACTGCTGTAGAGATGCGTGTCGCTCAGTGTGCGACGTATCTCCAGTTCCTTGCCGATGGTGAATGTGCGCTCCGAACCCACAATCTTCAGTCGGCAGATGCGTCCGCTGCGTCCGCGCTCCACCGGCACGAGGTCGAGGATATCGCCGAACTCCATCTTCAGTTTCTCTGTGATGAGGCTCTTCAGTTCCTCCTGTGTGTATGTCACGTGCCAGCGATAGAAGTCGGTAGTCTCCTGGTCGTAGTCGTTGAGCACCTCCGAGAGAATCTTCTTGTCGTCGGTGTTGCAGAACGACTCCGGTGCGGTGCGTATCCAGCGTTCAGCGTTCTTCTCAATGGTAAGGTCGGGCAGTTCGGCTGCTGCGGTGTTGTTGCATCCGCAAGAGCTTGCGTCAGCCGTGTCGCGTACTGCCATGAGGTATGGCTTCTTTTCCTTCTAT
>ERZ791628.628-NODE-628-length-12431-cov-5.8687_pt1 | contig 12431 bp, 9 predicted proteins | sample MGYA00510265_ERZ791628 | MGnify/ENA primary metagenome ERZ791628 (study PRJEB30046, sample SAMN00715184) | human gut metagenome | study: EMG produced TPA metagenomics assembly of the A metagenome-wide association study of gut microbiota in type 2... | reverse complement strand
TATTTCTGCCTTGGGAGCATATTGTTTCTTTGACAACAAGCCAAAGGCATTGCAAGGATACTGCATCGAAGACACGAAGCAACTTTCATTGTTCTAAGGACAGAATAATCTCTTTCGATTCTTTATATACAGCCCATGTCTGATGGCATGGGAAGAGAACCCGCGTATCTATCTTCACATGCAACTAATCGCTATTTTATCCCGAACTGGGGTAAAGGTATAAACTGTAGAATCAAAGAATCTTCCCCTGGGTTTATCGGGTGAACCGTGTTGAAGGCGGAATATACCGCTGAAAAAGGAAAGGCCTTTATCCAGCGTTGGGCGCAAGACAAAGGCTGAAAGTACACACACTTTAAAATGTTTTACTTTTTAAAGTTGCCGACATGTGAGTTGTTCAAATTTTATTACAAAATCTTCCAAATATTTATCATTTTCCAAACTAGCTTCTTTTTGAAAATCAGTTTTGCAAGTAGCAAAAATAATTGCGGGAGGTATTATTGTGTCATTTATAGTAACATAGTCCTCCAAAGGTGAATCATAGAACTTATATAATGGCTTTAATATTTGTTTATCTAAAAAATCACTCAATTTAACACCTATTCCATTGATAAAAAATGTACTCTTGAAATCTGAATATGTATAATCCGGGTTGTCATCCATCGCCTGTTGATAATCGCTACTTGCACATTCGTACAAATGCATAAGAGTTAATAGATGTTGGAATTCTTTATATTTATCAAAGTCTAAAATCTTCCTTCCTATATTCGAAGCTTCACTTATAGATATAGAATAAAACCATTCTGTAGAATATATTGTTATATCTTCATTTAAAAGAGACGAAAGTTGTAAAGCATATTCTGAAGCTATTTCTTCACCAAATATATTATGTATGTTGCATATTAGACAAGAAACTCGATAACTTGGACTTAGTAAAAACTCATGATACTCAAGTGAGTCAAAAGTTTTATTTAGAATACGGTTTTCTATTAAGCTTAAAACATACATTCCGTCATACTCATCTAAATATTCATTCTTAAGCATATACGCATAAAGAAAACTCAAAGTATTACTAGAAAACCTGTATAATTTGTTATTAAAAACGAGACTATCAATCATATTTGTTTCTTTCTTAATTCCGCAACACTATTGTAAAGTAAACCTTTCAAGTACCTGAGAAACAAAAAGCTGCCCAGGATTTTCCCATGTCGAAGAATTCACTTATTTTAGTGTTGCATAATTAGTGATCCTTTAATCAATGTTCCAACTTCCAGCAGAGGCAACATCGTTACACATTGTAACTTCGCCTTCTCTGATGACACACACAAGGACAATGACTGCTGCTAATGCGAACAATATGTCCTTTTTGTCCAACAACTCTTAACCTGTTTTTAAGTTGTTTGTTCTGATCTTCTATAACAGACTGTTCTAAAACTCCCATAAAAAAATCTTTTAACCCCTTTTGTTGTGTACAAGTCAATCGCAGGGGTATTGCGTTTCGACTTGCCTGTGTATTGCTCTCAAATATTCATCCATAGGAATGTATATATCCGTGTTGGAATAAAGTGCATCAGTAAAAGTCTTTGGAAAGGCTGTATAACCGATTAATGCCCCTCGGAGCATATATCCATACTCTTTACTATCAATGCCTTTATTTTGGGCATATCGGTCAATTTGGTCAAAACCAAAAGGTTTGATAAAGAAAGCCATCAAGGATTTCAATACAACCAAGTTGGCGGGAATACTAAACGATGAGCATTGGTTGTGCTTGTATGACCAAAATTCACGAAGAGTGCTAAGTATTTGCTTGCCTTTTTCTGTGTTAGAGCATTCTAAGCACTTATACTTGTTGGCTGATTCAACAATGAGGTTTAATACAACCTCGTCAGACAAGACTCTTTGCTTGCACATAAGAGCTTTATTCATTATGACATCAAGAAATACTTTTTCTTCATAAGAATTCACTACATCAATGCTAATAGTTAAATTCTTTAGCGAAAAACAAGAGTAATCAATGTTTCCGTTTGCCTCACCAGATACTTTTGCTTTGCCGATAAGTTCATTCATAATATCACTAACACGGACAAACAAAGCTCCCAAAGTAGTATCGTACATAGATGAGCCAGACTCTATGTTCCTTATCTGTTGTTTTATATCTGCGATCTGCTGCTTTATAGACTTAAATACGTAATTTTCTTCTTCGTGTTTTTTGATTTCTTGTTTGAGATTCTTCTTACGTTCATATTCCCAAGTTCCCTTTTTGAAATATTCACGTGTTTTTCCCATTTTGATACCATTATCACGTTCTTTCTTTTTTATAGAATTAAGTTCTTCTATCCAATGAGAAATTCCATCGTGACATTTCATGCTATAAAGTTTGCTTTAGCGCATCCTTTTGTGTTATTAAGAAATCTCTTTTGCCTGCACTATTTGCTTGTTTATTCTGAGAAATTTCTTCTGCACGAGCCTTTGCCAATTTGACAATTTCAGAGAAATTTTGCATAAGAATATCAAACAAGTTCGTCCTTGTCTTAATAGTACCATTATATGTCCCTTTAGCAGTTTGGATTAGAGAAATATATTTGCTCTCATTTGGAACAGCAATCTCAGAAACCATAACTTGTGTATTTAACCCAGCAAATGAATTTTTTAAATCACGCAATATACACATTAGTTTTTGTTCTTGGGGATTTTTCGCAAACGCCATTGCACGAGTAAAGGCAACAATCATCCCCTTTAATCTGTCATAAATACAGTCTTGTGCAACATATTCACGAAGTTGAAAAGATATGGCATTTGCTATTTTTCCTGTGGATATAGGCAACGCATTGCTCGTCTTTACGATAAATTTAGACTTGTACTTTTCAATACATTTTACTTCAAACAATATTTGCGATTCTGCAACAAGAGATTCCAGTAAATCTCTTGAAGAGAACAGAAAATCAATAGCACCCTTTTTGTAGTAAATTGTCTTATTGTATGTAAATAGAGTTTTACTACTTTTTACAGGAGCTATATTTGATTTGTCTAGAATTTCATCATTGACTTTCAAGACATAATCACCATTAATTTTCTTTGTTGACAAAATTAGATAATTAGCCCTTTCATTTGTTCCATCTAAATAACGGCTCAAATTATTCCCATATCCTCTAACTTGGTAGAAAGAGAATGGCGATATACTTTCTGAAACGAAAGATTCCAGTAAGTTCCATGAGTTTGTACTTATATAATAAAACATAGGTCTAATTCTTTTCAATTTCAACTATATTTTCCTTTGAAACATCTTTCAAAAAGGATGTTCGCTTTCCTGTGTAGGAGATATACAGATTGCGTGAAGAACGAGTGCATGCCACATAAAAAGCATTTCTTTTACAAGTGTTCGCCTCATTAGCAAAAGGCACAAAGACATTATCAAATTCAGACCCTTTTGCTGCATAGTATGTCAGGATGCATGGTAGGTCATTGTTTGAAAAGTCCAATGTGTTGACAGTTCTAAATGGAACTACATTTCCAGTTCGATAATGCACTTGTGTATTTACTCCTTTTTGATCCAGAAAATCATTTACTTCACGTACATCACTCTCGTCAGGAACAAGAATTGCGACATCATCTAAATCTTCCATTTTTATTCGATTTAATATGCCTTCTAACTCTTTCTCTCTAGATGAGCATTTCGTGACAATCGGTTTGGGATAATTAGGATAGTCGCTATTGCCACCATCTTTCATGTTATTTGTCAACAAGTCCACCTTGACATCTTGAATTTGCTGAGCAACTTTAGCAATTGTCTTTGGTAGACGATAATTGTAATCCAAAGAGAGACGTTTGTAGCCTAATGTCTTAGCAATCTCATCTATTGAACTTCCTTTAAAATTCATTTGTTGAACAGAATCTCCAAATAAAGAAAGACTCATCCCCTTATGAGGTATTATCCTTCCTTGATAGTCTGAGATGTTAAAATCTTGAGCCTCATCTATAATAAGATAATCAATTTTGTCTTCTGATTGCTTATAAATTGTTCCACTTGGAATCAACTCGAACTTATCTGTATTAGTCACACTAAACCCTGATAGATATGGAACTTCTTTAAACCAACTAACCCTGCGTCCAAAGGCTGAGTAAAATCTGTAATCCACCCAATCTGCAAAATCTATTCCATAAGCCGTTTTATCCTTTTCGGTACGTTCAAACTTTCTGACATTTAAATCATTTACCAGATAGAGGGTATTCCTATTGCCTTTTTCCCAAAACACATCTCCTGTTAGGTCAAAGCCACGATGAGTCCAAGCCCATTCGTATGCAATGCGCTCTTTATCTAAACCGAGAGCCTGCATTCCATAAGCTATCATTCTTTTCAAAGCCACAGTAAAAATAACTATGGCGTAACTTCCTTTGTTCTTTGCCTGTAGTGCACGATGGATAGCAAGATTAGTTTTCCCACTACCTGCAGCACCTTGTACTATGATATCTTCGTCTATACTTTGAACGATGATTTTTCTTTGAGAATCATCTAAGTTTGATATAAACCACTTTTCTAATCTCATGTCATCTCCATTAGAACAGCAGCTCCACTCTGTTTGTTTGACTGATTAATGTTTTGAATACATACGAAAAAGCGCGGAGCCTGTTCTGTCACTCGTTCCACGTGTAGAGGCTCTGGCATCGCCCAATTTGTCGAAACGAGCAACGCCGAAAGCCCCACGCCAGTGTAAGTATATAGAATGCACCCCTGACAACGAACGATAAATCGTCCAAAGCCAATGAGGGCTACATACAATACACCTCATGAGGCGTTCCCGTTGCTTTGTTCTTGACAACTTTTGCTCGAACTGCCAGATTCTTACACTGTCAAAACCAAAGCGTACAGTTACGCCTTATATGTATATATGTCTGCCCAACCTCTGCCCATCGGGGCTTCCGGTATGGGAATAGACATTACAAATATAACATTTTTATCTTGAAAACCACTTTGTTTAGCTGACAAAGTATGATTTTAAGGTTTGATTTAACATTATTAAATATAAATATGTCAAAGAATTCCACTTTTGCGTGATATTTCTCGCTAAAAAGTTTGTATTATCAATTATTATTCGTATATTTGCAGCGTCAGTTCCCACCAAGCCTCTCGACGATGCTCAAATGCGTGGGGCTTTTTTGTATATATACGTTCACTCTCAAAATACGCTAATGGAAAGATTACCGCACTTCATGAAACATTATATGACTGAAGCAGACTTGATGGCTCTGTTGAAAAGTCGTGGGCTTGCTATTTCCGATGAAGCCAAAGCGGTACGGTATTTGGAGAGCATCGGGTACTATCGCCTTTCTGCCTATATGTACCCATTCTTGAAAGTTCCAAAGGATATTCATCAATATAAAGATGGTACAACTTTCCAACAAGTGTTGAATCTCTATCGCTTCGACAAGAAGTTGCGTATGCTTCTTCTCAATGAGATTGAGAAAGTAGAGATAGCTATTCGTCGTGCCATTATGAATATTCCTGTGCAGATGACAGGAGATATTTATTGGCTGACAAATTCTGTTCACTTTGCCAACCAAAGAACTTTTCAAGAAACAAAGAATACCATCGACAGAGAATATACGAAATCAACAGAAGAATTTATCAAGCATTTCAAGAACAGCTATTGCGACCCTTATCCTCCATCATGGATTTTGGGTGAGTTGCTGACGATGGGCAATGTGAACATGGTTTACCGTAATCTGAAAGCAGACAAGATACGCAAGCGCATCTCTCATTATTTCGGCTTGCAACCTATCGTCTTGGAATCTTGGATAACATCTTTGACTTTGTTGCGAAATGCTTGTTGTCATCATTCAAGGGTGTGGAACAAGGTAAGTTCCATCATGCCTGTTACTCCAAGAAGAATTGCTCATTCCTGGATTACCATGCCAACAAACCCTCAAAGAGTGTATTTCACAATCTGCATCATCAAGTACTTTCTTGACATCATATCACCTAACAATGATATGCAGTCCAAACTAACATGGTTGTTCATTCGGTTTCCCGAAATAGACTTAAAAGCTCTCGGCTTTCCACAGGGATGGGAAACGGAACCATTATGGAGGTAATAACATGTGGAATGGCTATTGAACATTCACTCCCTTACATGGTCTTCTTTGTTTCCGTTTTATCATATTACTGGATCGGTTCAAACGGCCCCATCCAATCCATATCTATGTAATTTTTGATGTAATCGAAAGTTAAATACGTTAAATCTCACACTTTTCGTATCAATACAGAAGCCATACAATATGAAAGCATTAATATCTTTTCTGATATTCATGACTAGCACACTTTGCTGCTATAGCCAGACCTCTATGATGGGTGCGCCGCGACCGTCTGCTGCGCTGCTTGCGTCTTTCAATGATATCATTAGCATTGGTGAGCTGATAAAGAGTGTGAAAGAGGGCAATGCTGGTATTAAGAAAATAGCGGAAAAGAGTGGCTATGCGTTTCGCGGGCGCTATCACGACCCTGAGTTGAACGACTTCTATTATGAGGATGTCTACTATAAGAATTGTATGGTGGCGGCAGACGGCAGTCCGATTAAATATGGTAATGGTAATTCTTCTGTGCTGATAGCAGGAAGCGTTGGTTTCGGACCTTTCGTCTCGATCCGTGTCTACAACAAACGTGCCTATAACTACATAAAATCAGAACTAAGGAACAAGTTCCATTTCAAAACCGCGGAGGTTGATGGCAAGTGGACAACGCTGAAGAAAGGAAATGTGGTTGTTGACGTCTCCGTGGATGGCAATGCCTATGGTTTCACCTTTTACATCAAATAGACGTTGTTTTTTTCGTTAACTTTATTTGCCACATAGTTTGTATTCTTTTTGAGCGTATGTGCATTTTATACTTACTCTTTTTTGATATCTTTAGATAAGATTAATTAAACTAAGAATGGAGTTATGCCGTGGTTTGCATAACTCCATTTTTAGTTTTTTACATGCTTCTAATTTGCTTAATATCTTGCGTTTAAACATAGTGTTTGTTTTAATTCATGGGCAAAGATACAACTTTTTTGTCTCAAATCAGTGGCAATAGCTATAAATTTTGTTGCAAATCATGGGCAACAGGGCTTCAGTTTTGTTGCAAATCAGTGGCAAGCGAGGCTTTTCTGTTATGTTTTTTAGCGGATGAGTTTATGGAAATCACATTTATTTGCACGAGTATTTGATGTAAACTTACATTTATTTGCATGAGTATCTGTGATAAAGATATTAAAAGAAGTAGTTGTGCCACAAAAAAACTGTATATTTGTATTTCGTTACTAACGTATAACAAATAATTGATACGACCTTGCAACAATGAAAGACTTTGCAGCTATAGATTTTGAAACCGCCAACAATGAGCGTTCTTCGGTATGTGCTGTTGGCGTGGTTATTGTTAGAGGAGGTGAGGTGGTGGATCGTTTCTACTCGCTCATCAAGCCAGAGCCAGAGTATTACAACTACTGGTGCAGTCAGGTGCATGGTCTTTGCGCTTCTGATACAGACAGTGCGCCGGTCTTCCCCGAAGTATGGAAGCAGATTGAGCCGAAGATAGCGGGGCTTCCGCTCGTGGCGCATAACAAGGCGTTCGACGAGAGCTGTCTGAAAGCCGTCTTCCGTGTCTATCAGATGGACTATCCCGACTACGACTTCTACTGCACTTGCATCGCCTCGCGCAAGGTCTGGCCCAAAGGTCGTCATACGCTTGACGTTATAGCAGCCCGCTGTGGCTATGACTTGACACAACATCATCATGCCCTCGCAGATGCGGAGGCCTGCGCAGCTATTGCGTTGCAGATATTATGAGAGTCAACAACTATTTGATATATACTATGAATACTACAATGGTCAAGTTTAATAATATTTAAAGTAAGAGTGAAGATGGTGAATTCAACGTATTTAAGTAATATTGATAGGTCATACGATCTTCGAGAAGATGTTGAAGGACAGTTACCTCAAGTTGAGATCTGCAGTGTTGGCTCTTTGCCATTCAATGATTTTGTTATTCCGCCATATCAAAGACCATACAAATGGACGGCAAAGAATGTAAACCAACTTATTTCAGATATTATTGCATTTAGGGAGCGAAAGCAATACAGACTTGGTACACTTGTCTTACACAACAACGAAATAGTTGATGGACAACAACGTATCATCACATTGACATTGCTTATTCGTATCATGTACGATGCTTTGAAAGATGAAAAAGTAAAGGCAAGCTATTGTGATATATATAAGAAAATAACAGCTTTTTCAAATTCTGACAGGGTTTCTTTCTGTAACCGCTATACACTTCATAATATTGTTGATAATATTCACATAATTGAGAACCGTAAGTCTGACTTTGATCAGCAACTTTTCGATTTTCTATTGACAAAATGTGAATTTGTTGTGGTTAGATTAAACAGCATATCAGAAGCCTTTCAATTCTTCGATTCGCAAAATGCTCGTGGAAAAGATCTTGCTGCACATGATCTGTTAAAAGCTTATCATCTGAGAGAAATTCCTTCGTTAAGTGAGGAGGATTGTAAAAATATTGATGATTGGCAGAACAGACAGACTTCATTTTTAGAAGAGGTGTTCTTTACCTTGTTTAGAGCCAAAAGATGGTCTCATGGGAAAAGGGGAAGATGGTTTACAAAGGACCATACGGATGTTTTTAAGGGTATTTCATTGAGCGATGAAAAACGATATCCGTTCTATCAAATGGAAGTAATTGCTCATGTGTTCTCAACTATCTACAATCAAGATCCTATAAGAATGATAGATAAGAATCATATAGAATACCCATTCAATCTTGATGATCAGATAATCAATGGAGGACGTTTCTTTGATATGATTCGCCACTATATGAATTTGTATGAGCATATTCATCAATACGGCAAAATTTTACCAGATGGAAGTCGAGCAAAAGAAATCCTAAACATTATATCATCTTATAGAGGCTCTGAAAGAACGGGTGATGGATATGTAAGGGACATGTTCTATACGCTTCTTCTGTACTATATAGATAGATTCGGAGAAGAAGAACTTGACAAGGTAATACCTCAATTTTTCATTTGGGCATACAAACTAAGACTTCAGCAATCTGCTGTACAATTAGCGTCTGTTGACAACTACGCCTCAGGTTGGGATAGTATGTTCAGACATGTCTATGATGCGAAAACTCCATATGACATTATAAATGTTAACATTGATGGAGTACAATCAAAGCAATGTTCTGGTTGTGAACAAGTAAAGGAAATGTTTAAAGAATACAACAAGTATTATGGCAACGATTGACAACAATATAGCACAATTAACAGTAAAGGAGTTCCTTTCTAAAGATAAGTATGTTATACCTATCTATCAACGTAACTATGATTGGGGGGAAAGAGAGGCTTTGCAGTTGTTGGAAGATATTTCTGACTATGCCAAGAATAATAGTAACCAAAACTATTATATCGGTTCGGCTGTTGTTTTTGTTAGAAGTGTCAACGGAAATACGTACTTTGAAACTATAGATGGCCAACAACGTTTGACTACTTTGATAATTTTGACAAGTTTATTAAAGCACCTTAATGTAGCCGACTGGTTTGAAAAGCCGAATCTTTCCTATGACCATAGAAAAGAGGCAGATGATGCTCTCATTATGCTTCAAAGAAATCAATATTCTGAACACCAAGCTGCGCAGAATATATTTGATGTATATGGTCTGTTAGAAAAGAATCTTCCACAAGTTCTTGAAAAAAAAGGATTGGGTATACAGGAATTTGCAGAATATCTCTTTTCAAAGGTTATAATACTTCGTATTCCTGTTCCGCAAGATACTCAATTGAATCATTATTTTGAGATTATGAATACTCGTGGGGAGCAACTTGAGAAGCATGAGGTTCTCAAAGCGGTGTTGATTAGTAAACTTGATCCTAATGAATACAAGTTATTCCATCTTATATGGGAGGCTTGTTCGGATATGAGTTCTTATGTTCAAATGAATTTTTCTGTTGGTCAAAGGACTGTCATGTTTGGCGATAAATGGATAAATCTTCAGTTTGAAGATTTCGATTCCTTGCGCAAAAAACTTGAAGATGATAGCAACTTGATTGAAAATAATGAAGATTGTACATCTCATACGCTCAATAGTCTTTTTGAAGATGCAAAAAACAATGTTAGGTATGAATTGCCTCGTGATGGAAGCGAAGATGAAGGTAAGCAAGATAGATTCGGGTCAATAATTAATTTTCAGAATTTCCTTCTGCAAGTACTAAAAGTGTGCTATCATGATAATGTGTTCTATAGTAAAAAAATAGACTCAAATATAAGACTTGACGACAAGGTCTTGATACAAACCTTTCAAACAGTACTGAGGTCTATGCCTGACGAGGCTCAAAGAAAAACCTTTGTGAAGTATTTCATCATGGAGCTACTCTCTTTAAGAGTGCAATACGATCGCTATGTGATTAAAAGAGAATATATCAACGGTACTGAGAGTTGGAGTCTGAAATCTATTCGTAAATATGATAAGAACAAAGCTAATTATGTAAATACGTTTTCCGCAGATAAATATGAGGACGAAAGTGACCTATGTAAAGAAATCAGAATGCTTGAAGCCATGTTTCATGTATCTGCACCTACACAAATCTACAAGCATTGGCTTAATGCTGTGCTTTATTGCATTAGCAAGCACAATAATACCATAGAACCATCATTGTTGCGCAACAGATTGTATAATTTGGCGTGCAGTTTTATGTTGGATATATATATAGGAAAGGAGAAAACTGATTTTGAGGATATTGTTTATGGAAACAATGAGTTCTTGCCTTCTAATCGTATTGAAGATATAGATTGGAGTCAAATTGATTGTGGCTGTAATGTTAACAATTTCATATTCAACTTTTATGATTTCGTTACATGGAGAAAGAATCCTACAAAATACCCTAAGTTTGAGTTCTCGTATAGAACTTCGGTTGAGCATTTCTACCCGCAGAATCCTATGCCTGGTTATGAAAACTTAAAAGACAAAGGGCTTGACAATTTTGGAAATCTATGCTTGATAAGTAGAGGCATGAATTCAAAGTTTAGCAATAATATGCCAAAAGCCAAACTTGACAATTTCGGTCTCGTGGAAGAGGTTCGTAATGGTCTTAGTTTAAAACTATTGGAAATGATGGATATCGTAAAAAAAGATGAAGACTGGGGCGAACAACAAATCCATGAATTTGAAAAGCTTTCAAAAGAACGGATTTTGGAAGCATTGAAACGAAATTAGGTTGGGAGATGACTGGAAGATAACCTTTGTATAATAGTTATCTTCCATTCATCTCTCAGTCTTTATTTTGTTTCTATACAACTTGTTACGTCGCTGCTGATAGATATGGTAGATTTATTGCTTGTAACCAATTTTTCTCAGTACCCATAGTGCAGAGAAAAGCATTGCTATGCCTAAGATCCAGGAAATGGTAGCACTGGCTACGATGCCGAGCTGCTGTGTGAAGCCGGCGATAACGAATGTCAGGAACGACACAGCGGCTACTGTCAGGGCGTATGGCAACTGCGACGATACGTGGTGAACGTGCTTGCACTCGGCACCAGCCGACGCCATAATGGTGGTATCGGAGATTGGAGATATATGGTCACCGCAGACTGCACCTGCCATGCACGCCGAGATGGAGATGATGCGCAGCGGAGCGGTAGCAGGGAATACGGCGATGCAGATAGGGATGAGTATGCCGAATGTTCCCCAAGAGGTGCCGGTGGCAAAGGCGAGCAACGCTGCAACAATGAAGATTATAGCCGGCAGCAGCATCTGCAGACCAGAGGCAGTGCTTGACACAACGCCCGACACGTATTCGGCAGCGCCAAGTGAGTCGGTCATGCTTTTCAGTGTCCATGCAAGGGTGAGAATCAGTATGGCAGGCACCATGGCTTCGAAGCCTTTGATAAGACAACTCATGGCATTGTCGAACTTCAACGTGCGGCGTGCCACGAACATTGCTACTGTAAGAATCAACGCTGCAAGCGAACCGATAACCAGTCCGACAGAAGCGTTGCTTGCAGCAAACGCGTCTACGAAGTTGTGGTAGCAAGTGCTTGTTGCGTCGAAATATCCTCCGGAGTAAACCATGCCAGCCATGCAGAACACGATGAGCATCAAGATAGGCACTACAAGGTCGGCAACCGAACCCTTTGTCGTTGCTGGTTTCTTGCTGTCTTGCTTGGCACCCACACCGTGTTCTACGATTTGCAGTTTGGTGTCAATCACCTCATCCACCTGACCGCCGGTGCGTTCGTACCATTCCTGCAGACGTGCGTCGTACTTGCTCATAGCCTTGAAGTCGAAACCCGACAACACAATCATAAATATGAAGATGATTGTGAAGAAAGCGTAGAAGTTGAACGGTATGGCTTGGCAGAACAATGCCAGACCATTCTCGCCCCGG
>ERZ791628.621-NODE-621-length-12557-cov-4.56983_pt1 | contig 12557 bp, 9 predicted proteins | sample MGYA00510265_ERZ791628 | MGnify/ENA primary metagenome ERZ791628 (study PRJEB30046, sample SAMN00715184) | human gut metagenome | study: EMG produced TPA metagenomics assembly of the A metagenome-wide association study of gut microbiota in type 2... | reverse complement strand
AATCGGACAGCGGACGCAACCTGATCGGACGGCGGACGCAATCCGGTCGGACGGCGGACGCAATCGGTGACGAAAAAAGGGTGTGGCAGAAGTCAAACAAGATGAGCTGCAAGCCCAAATCAATTGATTTCTGACACACCCTTCATACTAAATATGTATAATGGGGTTCAAAACCGCACTATTAATTCTCAACGCTCTCGCTATTGAAAGCCGATGTGATGCGATACTTCACGTCGCCGTCGTAGGTGACGGTAGAGTTTTTGAGGGCACTCCATACGGGGGCGATGTAGTCGCTCTCGCCATTCTTGTCGGAGAGTTTGTAGTAGGAGTGTATCTCTATGGTGAGTCCGTCGTTGTAGCGGCGTTCGAGGGCCTTGAGCAGTTCCTTTGTCACGCCGGTGACATTGATTGTGATGCCTGCAGGCTGACGCTCAACGGTGAGCTTGACATTGGCACCGATAGCCGCATCGTAATCCTGCACCTCAAAATACTTCTCAAAGTAGCGCACAAGAGCTGCCGACTCGACACCCTCCACTGTATAGCCGATGCTCACGGGGAGGAACACCTTCACGTCCTTAGCCTCCTTGATATGCAGGGATGTCTTTATCTCACCCCATGAAGAGTGCTTCTGCTGATGGATGTCAACCAAGAGGGTCGGATCGATAGGTTTGATATTGTAGATGGCTGGATAATAATCGGCAAGCTGCTGATAGGTGAGTTGCGTCTTACCTTCGTTCTCGCCGAAGGTTATCTCTTGGAAGCCCTCGTCCTTGCACGCATCACATGCTGCCTTGATGTCATCCTTGTCGGTGAGCAAGCCGTCAACATGCCAGCCGTTCTCCATGCTCTTGGCGAGATACCATATCACACGGATGTTCTTTTCCACCACGGTAGGCGACACCGGATTGGTGCGGCCACACCATTTTGTAAGTTTCTTTACAATGGTGGCAGTGGTTGTATCGCCTGCTGCAATAAGGGTGCGCAAGCCCGAACCATTTGTACTGAGAAGATAGTCGAAGTTCTTGTCCTTATTTATAGTAATGTATGGGCAGTCGGTGTACACCTTGCCGTTGTTCATAACTCCAACGTACTTGTTTGGAGCGACATTAAAACCAAGGCGTGGGTCGACCTTTACATTGAAATAATTGACATTGGCGGTTGGAGACAGAGGATTGGCAGCACGTGTTACAGCGTTCACCTTCTGATAGTTATTCAAGACATCAACGCCCATATACACCTCAGTTTGAGGCGCATTAGCCAACAAAGAGTCGTCAGTACCATTGGTCTCTTCTGAGCTTGAACATGCTGTAAATGCAGCAACGGCTGCAAAGAGAACAAATAGCTTGTGTAGCTTTATCATAATCAGTTTATTGTTTGTATGTTAAATCAAGATTGAATACATATCATAAAATCGGCTGCAAATATACACCATTTGTTGAAAACGGCAAAGTTTTTGAATAACTTTTTCGTAAAAATCACGCCAAAATCTACCGATTACATTCGTCTCTTCTGACTTTGTCCTGCGCCAGTTCCCTTATACTTGCTATTTGTGGCATTAAAGCGATAGCGGATGCCCACGGTGACGCTACTGACAGAGTAAGCATCGTAAAACAATGTTCGTGCAGCGCCAGAATAGAACGTGCGGTACTGATTGCCGGTGGCGAACAGGTCGGATACGTCAAGGGTTAACGTCAAGCGATTTTTAAATAATGCCTTGTAAAGAGAGAGATCGGTGTTGAAATATCCCTTACGTATATTTTTGTTTCCCATGTTTCCTTCGGTCTGTGCGGTCATTACGAGCGAAGCCGTCAACCACTTGAAGTCGAACGTGTTGGTAAAAGAGAAGACAGCCACTGGATTATTGAGCTTATTGCCCACGTGCGTGTCCATCTTGAGCCATTGTTTGTAGAGCATCGCCTCTAATGTTGGATGCCAAATGCCGTAGGTTGGATTCAGTGTCAGTCCTGCCTGAAAGGAGTTATAGCTGTTGATATTTTCCGGACGGGCAAGCGACTTTATCGGATTATTCTGGTAGGTCTGCGTCATCGTGCAAATCTCATCGGAGATATGCGAATAAATCATTTGCAGATTAACCCACTTCCATGAGAAAGCGTAAGTAAGATTGCGCGTTATTGATGGTGTGAGGAACGGATTTCCCGATTCGTATGTGTACTGGTTGTCGTACTGCACGCCACTTCTGAGTTCGTTGTAGCTGGGACGATAGATGTCGGCTGCGTATGTCAGTTGCATCTGGGTCTTGCCTACGGGTAGCGAGAGGGCAAGCGAGGGAAACCAGTTGCTGTATGTCTTGCTCTGAAGGTCGATGCGAATCTCGTTTGTGTAATAATCAAAGTCGTTATACTCGTAGCGCAAACCAGCCTGCACAGAAAGCGCCCCGAAGGAGCGGGTGTAATCTACGAAAGCCGAAGTCATCGACTCTTTCACTTTCTCGTTCTCATCACTCGTAACTTCTGGCACGATGGTGTATAGCATTCGACGATTAAGAGAAGAGTATTCGCCACCTACCGACAGTTCGCCCTTGAACAGTGGAAAACCAAGAACAAGTTTAGAAGCAACCAGCGAGTTGCGGTTGTTGCGGTAAGAGTCGGCTTGAGAGTTTTTTATCTGGTTGTCTTCGCCGGTGACGCTTTCTTTTATAGTCATCCTATCCTTGTCACCATACCAATAGTAATCGGTATTGAAGTCTATTTTGAGTACCCCTATCTTGCCTACATAATAGGCATTGGCAAGATATTTCGAGGTATGACCAGGAGAGAAATAGTCTCCACGAGATGTCTCCACGAGTTGATCATTGCAGTATGATGTGGCTTGCTGTAGTCCACTACCTTCTTTTCTTGCATAGCGGTCGTAACTGAAACTCGCACCTATGGAGTTCTCATCGTCAAACATATAGCTGGCACTCAAGCGTGCATACGGATTGAGATTTGTATATTCTTGCGTTATCTTAGTATTCTGTAACCATGTATTGCTGGTGTAGGTATACTGCTGTATTCTCTTGTTGTCTGGTTGATGAGTGTATGCCCCATACAAAAAGCCGGTGATGTCGAAGCCGCCTTTACGATAGTTGCCCCGGAACGACTCGTAATAACTCATGCGCTTATCTTCATTGATGACAAAACTAGTGCTATTGTCAAAGCTGAAGCCCTCGCCTTGCGGTTTCTTGGTGGTGATGCGGATAACGCTCTTCACGCTGGCATCATAACGTGCACCAGGGTTGCTGATAACCTCAATGTTCTTGATGTCGCTGGGTTGCAAACGCTGCAACTCCATTTGGTCTTGCATCTTACGACCATTGATATAAATTACTGGTGTTCCTCTGCCGAACACTTCTATATCTCCGTCTTTAGCCGACACGCTGGGGATGCGTGAAAGCAACTGCTCCATATTGGCAGTTTTCTCCAACACGCTACCTGATACCGTCGTCGTCATTCCTTCGCCGCTCAACACCGTCTTGGGCAACTGGCTTCTTACAACGATTTCGCCGAGCATCCATGATTCTTCGCTTAATCGGATGACACCCATGTCTTCTCCACGACAATCCCGGAAAACTGTAGTATAACCAATTGATGAAACCTTAATGATTCCGTCATTGCAAGGAGAATCGATAACAAAGCTACCATCCTCGCCACTCACAGCCCCCTTGACAAAGGCCGAATCCCCACGAGTCAGAAGCACGACATTCACGAAAGCCAAAGGTTCTCCTTTAGTATTTTCAATCTTTCCCTTAATGTTCTGCGCCATTATCGGAGCAAAAGACATAAGCGATATAAGCGTCGCTATCATTATCTTAATCATAATCGCTATTTTTTATTTTTGCTACTAAACGGCTCATTTACTCTATAAAAAGGACGAGAACATTAGTTTGGGTATATACAAATAGCATACACCCAAGCTCATATTCTCTTATTCTTTGGTCCTTAAAAATCCAACAACATACTTACTGTATGTGTCAACAATCCTTACTTGAGGTGCAAGGTGTGACCCATACGGTCGCGCTTAGTCTTGAGATAGCGCTCGTTGTACTTGTTGGGTATCACTTCGATGGGCACGTTCTCCACGATTTCGAGTCCGTACGACTCTAAGCCTACGCGCTTTGTGGGATTGTTGGTGAGCAGGCGCATCTTGTGCACACCAAGGTGGCGCAGCATCTGTGCTCCGCAACCGTAGTCGCGCTCGTCGGGCTTGAAGCCGAGGTGCACGTTGGCATCCACGGTGTCGTAACCTTCCTCCTGCAGCTTGTATGCCTCAATCTTGTTCATAAGTCCGATGCCACGTCCTTCCTGCTGCATATAAACCACTACGCCCTTGCCTTCCTTCTCTATCATCTGCATAGCTGCGTGGAGCTGCTGTCCGCAGTCGCAGCGCTTCGAGCCGAGAATGTCGCCTGTGGCGCATGAAGAGTGTACACGTACGAGCACGGGCTCGTCCTCACGCCACTCGCCCTTCACGAGTGCCATGTGCTCCAGTCCGTTGCTCTGCTGACGGAACGGCACGAGGCGGAAGTGTCCCCACTCTGTCGGCATGTCTACCTCCTCGCCCACTTCGATTATCGATTCCTTCTTGAGGCGGTAAGCGATGAGGTCCTTGATGGTGATGATGCGCAAGCCCCACTCCTCTGCCATCTTCTGCAGGTCGGGCATACGTGCCATTGTGCCGTCTTCGTTCATTATCTCCATGAGTGCGCCTGCCGGATAGAGACCTGCCAGGCGGCAGAGGTCGATGGCAGCCTCGGTGTGTCCGCAGCGACGGAGCACGCCGTTGTCCTGTGCGTAGAGCGGATTGATATGTCCAGGGCGACCGAAGGTCTGTGGTGTAGACGCTGGGTCGGCGAGTGCTTTGATGGTGGCAGCACGATCGTGTGTTGACACGCCGGTGGTGCATCCCTCGAGTTTATCGATTGTAACGGTGAACGGTGTGCCGAGCATTGATGTGTTGTCGCTCACCTGATGTGGCAGGTCGAGCTCCTCACAACGCGAGAGGGTGATGGGGGCACAGAGCACGCCACGCGCGTTCTTTAACATAAAGTTCACCTTTTCAGGAGTTATCTTCTCGGCGGCGATGATGAGGTCGCCCTCATTCTCGCGGTCTTCGTCGTCAACCACGATTACGAACTGTCCGTCTTTAAAATCTTTTAGAGCATCTTCGATGCTACTCAGTTTGAAATCTCCCATATTATTTATTTGTTGATGAGTGTTATTATTATTCGTTATCTTACTATTATTGTTTCTAAAATATCGTCATTAAGCATATCGCTATCGATTGAGTATAGCGTTTATTCTGCCCATGATTATCTTGTTCTCGGTCTGCACCACCTTCAGGTCGCGCTGCAGACGCAAGCGATAGCGCCACATGCGCATATAGAGCACGAAACCGAGCGGTACGACGATGGCTGCCACAATGTTCAGCCACTTGCGTTCGAAGGGGCGTGTATGGGCGCGCTCCGACATCACGGGGTACATGCTCAGATGGTTGATGATAGTGCGGTCGCGCGAGTTGCTGAGGTCTTCTATTATCTGCTCCAGCTGTGGCACGATGCGCTCCATCACGTTGTCGGGCTCGTACTTAAAGAACACTTTCACCCAACTTGGTGCACGTTTCAAACGATGCGTGTGCGAGTACTCGACTATCTCGTTGTTCATCTGCTGCAATTGTGCCAAGTCGTCAGCGTAGTGCGGATCGTTGATTACCACCTCCTTGCGATATATCGGGCGCTTGATGCGCAGACCGAAGAAGCGACGGAAGATGTCGGCGTACAAGTCGGCATTGAACACAACGGAGTCGTTGGTTGCTTTATATGTAAAGAACACCGCCATCGGCACGAGAACGGCGGGAGCAAGACTCTTGCCGAACCATATCGTCCACATACCGCTTCGCGCCATTCGATAGCCCGAGTTGTCGAGTATGTAGTAGAGGATGAATACGAGCACCGAGATGAGCACCGGCAGACCCAAACCGCCCTTGCGTATGATGGCTCCGAGCGGCGCACCGATAAAGAAGAAGATGAGACACGACAAGGCGAGCGTTATCTTTGCCACCCACTCTATCTCGTGCTGACGTATCAGGCGGTCGCCATCGCTGGTGATGAGCGACTTAAACTCGAGGTCGCTCTTGCGCGAGCCTACTCGGTTCAGGGCATAACTTATAGCGGTGCGCTTCTGTTGCGACGTGAGGTGAGCGTATGCTGTATCGACGTTATAGGCTGAGGTCGTGGCAAGTTGTAGGGCGCGAAGCGAGTCGTTCTTCGTAACCGAAGCGAGTCGATAGAACGTGAGTCGATCGGCAGCGTAGTAGTTGTTGCCGATACTATCGTACACTTGTTTCAGCGAGTCCATATCGTGAACTATCTGCGTGAAACTCTTGCCACGTGCATCGTTGGATACCGACGAACCATCGCTCACATTAAAGTCGGTATCAAAGTCGAGCACGATATGCTTCTGTACAAACGACTCGCGACGATAGGGCACCGAAGCGCTGCCTGCCAACTCCTGCGACTGCATATTCTCAAACCACTCGCCACTCCACAGCGTGAGCAGCAGGTGCTTCTTCTCGGCTGTCGACTGCAACATGCCCGAGTCGGCGAGTATTATCGCCTGGTCTTCGTACGACCCAGTCATGCGATAAATCATTATACCGTAAAGCTTACCCGTGTCCATATTCTTCTTCGACACGTAGAGGTTAGAGTTTGGTATGCCGTCGTAAAACACGCCTTCCGGTATTTCCAGTTCCGGACTCTTCTGCTTCATCGATATGAGCATCAAGGCGAGCTTGCGGTTGGCTTCCGGACCGATAGAGTTCTGAAAATAAATGGAGAGTACGCAGATAGCCACACTGATGGCTATGAGCGAACGAAACGCTTGCATGAGCGATATACCTGCAGCTTTTATAGCCGTCAGCTCTGAGCTTTCACCGAGATTTCCGAATGTTATAAGCGATGAAAGCAGAATGGCAAGCGGCATTGCTTGCGGCACAAGCATGAGTCCCATATGCCAAAAGAATTCGGCAAGCACGTCGACGGAGAGTCCCTTACCGATTAGCTCGTCGACATATTTCCACAGAAACTGCATCATCAGTACAAATTGACAGATGAAGAACGTTCCTATGAACAAAAGACCGAACTGCTTTGCAATGAAGATATCTAATTTCTTTATACGAAACATCGTGAGCGTTTTTACCTTATTATATATAGGTAGACTGTTCCACCAGTGCACTACATATAAGAGGTTAAGTATATGTATGCTTTTTTATGCTGCAAAATTAGCATAAATATTTCATATACTCCACGAAATTAAATGATTTTAGTATTTTTACACTGCCGAAGTAGTCCACTCCTACCCTACACGCCACACTTACGACGCAAACGCTCGAAGTTGCTCGTCCATATATCCTCGAGCCAGTCTTTATCGCCATCGTCTGTAAAATCGGTAACGCTGAGCATGTATCCACCCGTCAGACTACACTTCTCCATACGTATCTCTACATACGATCCGTCGGTTTCGTCGTCCCAACTCCAGCGTATGCGTCCGTATTTCTCAATCACGCTGACCGTTGCCATTCGTACTTCGTGGTGGCGGTGGGCATCGCCCCATGCGCAGGTGAGTTGGTCGCCATCGAGCGTCACGCTATCGGCTATCCACTTCTGCAAACCCGAATCGGTACCGATAAGCTGCCAAATGATATTCTTCGAGGTTGAGTTTAGGAGGTGTTCTACAGTGATTTTGTTTTTCTCCATAGTTGTTGTTTTAGTAGTTAAGCCATTAGGAAGGCCTGTATTTTTTGCAAAGATAGGGAAAAAGATAAAGAAAATGCACTTTATTGTGATTTTTTTTGCGAAAAGTTTTGGCGATTAACAAAAAAGCATTACCTTTGCACCCGCAATCAAGAACGATGGCGGGATAGCTCAGCTGGTTAGAGCGCATGATTCATAATCATGAGGTCCCCAGTTCAATCCTGGGTCCCGCTACAAAGAACGAGTTAAAGATTAAGTCTTTAACTCGTTTTTTTGTATCTAAATCAATAAAAACATATTTAACACAACTTTTTCCGCATTTTTTCTACAATTTACACATTATATTATTGGTTTTTAGTACCTTTGCATTGATTTTGAAAAATTACACGCAAGACGGAATAGCAAAGCCATATTGACGTTCGCACGTGTAACAACATCATACAACAACAAGGTAAAAAGGATAATCAACAATAATAAAAAGAAATCATGGCTGGAACAAAAAAAATCAAGACCGCGCTTATCTCCGTATTTCATAAGGATGGTCTCGACGAGCTCCTGAAGAAGCTCAACGAAGAAGGTGTTAAATTCCTCTCTACTGGTGGCACACAAGCATTCATCGAAAAGCTTGGCTACGAATGTCAGTCGGTAGAAAGCGTAACATCTTACCCATCAATCCTTGGTGGACGTGTCAAGACTCTGCACCCACGCATCTTCGGTGGCATCCTCGCTCGCCGCGACAATGAAGGCGACCGCCAGCAGATGGCTGAATACGCCATCCCCGAAATCGACCTCGTCATCGTCGACCTCTACCCATTCGAGCAGACTGTAGCAAGCGGTGCTTCCGATGCCGACATTATCGAAAAGATAGACATAGGCGGCATCTCGCTCATCCGTGCTGGTGCTAAAAACTTCAACGACGTGGTCATCGTTCCGAGCAAGGCTGAATACAAGCTTCTCCTCGACATCCTCAACACTAATGGTGCTGAGACTTCTCTTAATGAGCGCAAGATGTTCGCTGAGCGTGCGTTCGGCGTAAGCAGCCATTACGACACAGCCATCCACGCTTGGTTTGCAAAGTAAACTCAAAACTCATAATTCAAAACTCAATAAATGGGATTTTTTTCATTCAGACAGGAAATTGCGATGGACCTCGGCACTGCCAACACCATCATCATCTGCGACGATAAGATCGTTGTTGATGAGCCGTCGGTAGTGGCACTCGACCGTCGCACAGACAAAATGATTGCTGTCGGCTCGAAGGCAAAGATGATGTATGAGAAGACTCACGACAACATCCGAACCATTCGCCCACTCCGCGATGGAGTCATCGCCGACTTCTCAGCATGTGAACAGATGATGCGCGGACTCATCAAGATGGTACACTCTGGCAGCCGACTCTTCACCCCGTCGCTGCGTATGGTTATCGGCGTTCCTTCAGGTTCTACCGAAGTGGAATTGCGCGCCGTACGCGATAGTGCTGAGCACGCCGACGGACGCGACGTGTACCTCATCTTCGAGCCTATGGCAGAGGCCCCGGGTGTCCCCCTCTTCGCCGGCCCTGGGGCCCCTGCCATAGGCATCGGCATCGACGTGGAAGCACCAGAGGGCAACATGATTGTAGACATAGGTGGCGGCTCAACAGAGATTGCTGTAATCTCGCTCGGCGGCATCGTGTCGAACAACTCTATTCGCACTGCTGGCGATGACCTCACAGCCGACATTCAGGAGTATATGTCACGCCAGCACAACGTGAAGGTTTCGGAGCGTATGGCTGAGCGTATCAAGATACACGTCGGCTCGGCTCTCACTGAGCTTGGCGACGATGCACCGGAGGACTTCATCGTTCACGGACCGAACCGCATCACTGCGCTCCCTATGGAGGTGCCGGTATGCTATCAGGAGATAGCACACTGCCTCGACAAGACTATCGCAAAGATCGAGAACGCTGTGCTCTCTGCTCTTGAGAACACACCGCCAGAACTCTATGCCGACATCGTGAAGAACGGTATCTATCTCAGTGGTGGCGGCGCTCTGCTGCGTGGTCTCGACAAGCGTTTGCAGGAGAAGATCAACATTCCGTTCCACATCGCCGAAGATCCGTTGCACAGCGTAGCAATCGGTGCGGGTGTGGCTCTGAAGAACATCGACCGCTTCTCATTCCTGATGAGATAGGCTAAAAGTAAAAGAGTAAAAGAGTAAAAAAGTAAAAAGGTAAAAGAGTAAAACGCTCTTGACAGTAAATAACTTTTAAAGGTAAAAAGGTAAAAAAGTAAAAGAGTAAAAAGAGCAGGAAAGGTTATACGCCCTCTGCTTTTTACTTTTTTACTCTTTTACTTTTTTACTTTTCAATTATGCGCAACCTATTAGATTTCCTTTCACGCCACAACCACTGGTTCGTCTTCCTCTTGCTTGAGGTAGTGAGCCTCACACTGCTGTTCAAGTACAACAGCTATCAGGGCAGTGTGTGGTTTTCATCGGCTAATGCCGTAGCAGGCAAGATGTACGAATGGGACTCGTCCGTGAAGCAATACTTCGCCCTCACCGAAGTGAACCGCCAACTCACCGACCGCAACATATACCTCGAACGCGAAGTGGAGATGCTGCGCGAGCAGGTGAAGAAGTCAAACAACGACACTACCCTCGTCGAACGACTGCAACAGAACATCATGCGCGACTACGAGACCATACCGGCAAAGGTCGTCAGCTCGTCGCTCGACAAGGCTAACAACTTCATCACCATAGATAAAGGCAGTGCCGACGGCGTGCGCAAGGACATGGGCGTGGTGTGCGGACAGGGCATCGTGGGCATCGTCTATCTATGTAACGAACACTACTCGGTGGTTATCCCTGTGCTCAATGAGCAGTCGAACATCAGCTGCACCATAAGCGGACGTGGCTACTTCGGCTACCTGCGCTGGCATGGTGGTTCGCCCGAAACGGCATACGTAGAGGACATACCACGCCATGCACACTTCCGACTGGGCGACTTCATCGTGACATCGGGCTACTCCTCGGTGTTTCCACCGGGCATCATCGTCGGACGCATCAAACATGTGTACAACTCCGAGAACGGACTCTCCTACCGTCTCAACATCGCTCTGTCGACCGACTTCTCACGTCTGCGCGACGTGAGCGTCATCAACGACCGCGAGATGGACAAGAAACTTGAATTACTGCGTGCTGCCGAAGACTCCATCAAGGCACGCCAATAAACATACAGAAGAAACAAATGAGCCTGAACTTCCTTAGAAACATAGTATTCATTATAGTGCTGCTGCTCGCACAGACGCTGCTACTCAACCATATCAGCGTCTTCGGATGCGCCACACCGCTACTCTATGTCTACTTCGCACTGACCGTACAACGCGGCGAAGCGAAGTGGGCTACGCTGCTTTGGTGCTTCTTCATGGGGCTGTTGGTGGACATCTTCACCAACACACCAGGTGTAGCAGCTGCCTCAATGACGCTCGTGGGCTTCTTGCAACCCTACGTTGTCGAACTATTCGCGCCACGCGATAGTGCCGACGACCTCCGTCCGTCCCCCTTCACCTTCGGCTCAAGCAAATACACCAATTACACCATCATCCTCGTACTTATCTATTGCTTCACATTCTTCTCGCTCGAAGCCTTCAATCTGTACAACTGGGGACAATGGATTGCTTGCATCGTGGCAAGCACCATCATCACCGTTGTATTGATTTTGGTGATAGAGTACTTCAGAAGTAAAAGATAGAGCACAGCAGAAACTGTAAGTAGAGAACATTATTAGTAGTAATCGGTAACATCAGTAGTAGGAAATGAGCAATTATAACCTTGAGAAACGGCGCTACGTAATCGCTTTCGTGGCAACGGCTATTGTCGTTGTCTACATCGTGCGTCTCTTCACGCTGCAGCTGCTTAGCGACGACTACAAGAAGAACGCCGACTCCAACGCCTTCCTCAAGAAAATCGAATACCCTTCGCGTGGTGCCATCTACGACCGCAACGGCAGACTGCTCGTGTACAATCAGCCGGCTTACGACATTATGGTCGTGATGAACGAAGCAAAGGGACGCATCGACACGCTTGAGTTTTGCCACGCGCTTGGCATCACGAAAGAGTTCTTCATAAAGCGCATGAACGACATTAAGGACTACTCGAAGAACCCTGGCTACTCGCGCTTCACGCAGCAGCTCTTTATGAGTCAGCTCCCTTCGGAGGAGTTCAGCTTCTTCCAAGAAAAGATATTCCGCTTCCCTGGTTTCTACGTGCAGCAGCGCAGCATACGCCAATACCAATCGAAGGTGGGCGCGCATATCCTCGGCGACGTGGCTGAGGTGTCGCCCTACGACATTGAGGAGGATAGCTACTATCAGCCTGGCGACTACATCGGCAAACTCGGTGTGGAGAAGTCGTACGAGAAACAGTTGCGTGGCGAAAAAGGAGTGCAAATTCTGCTGCGCGACGCTCGCGGACGCATACAAGGCAAGTACATGGACGGCAAGTACGATCGCAAACCGATTGCCGGCAAAGACCTCACGCTCGCCATTGACGAGAAGCTGCAAGCATTGGGCGAACGTCTCATGGAGGGCAAGATAGGCTCTATCGTGGCACTCGACCCTCGTACGGGCGAAGTGCTCTGCATGGTGTCGGCTCCGAGCTACGACCCACGTATCATGGTGGGACGTGCACGCGCTAAGAACCACCGCGCACTGGCTAAAGATGCGTGGAAACCACTCCTCAACCGCTCCATCATGGGTATGTATCCGCCCGGCTCCACGTTCAAGACATCGCAGGCTCTTACGTACATGACGGAAGGCATCATCACAGC
>ERZ791628.608-NODE-608-length-12723-cov-4.03544_pt1 | contig 12723 bp, 8 predicted proteins | sample MGYA00510265_ERZ791628 | MGnify/ENA primary metagenome ERZ791628 (study PRJEB30046, sample SAMN00715184) | human gut metagenome | study: EMG produced TPA metagenomics assembly of the A metagenome-wide association study of gut microbiota in type 2... | reverse complement strand
TGGTCTGCATCATCAGCACGCGCAAGATAGCGGCGGGCATAGCCTTGAGCTATAGTGCGCAGTTGTGGCGACATCTGTTCAAACTGTATTTGGTTCACGGTAGTCGGGTATTCGTTAGCTTTATTCTATTGTTACACGCATAAGTGCTGGGGCGGCACGCATTATGGATGGGCGATGATGACGCCGTCGGGAGAGTCCGATCTGCGCGAATTGTAAGTATTGCCTGTTACGTTCACATTACTGCCCATGTTGAGCAGTTTATCGTACTTCAACATACTGTCGTTTATCTTGCCCGAACCTAAGACATACTTTTTATAGTTGCCGGCTTCACCCAAAACAGAGATGCGACCGGAGCCGGTAAGCGTACAATTAAGATTGGCAGCCTTGCTTGTCCGGCAGTTGATTGTGCCCGAACCAGCCATCGTCAGTCCTACATAATCAGCCTTCACATCGTCGACAAGGATAGTGCCCGAGCCAGCGTTGTTGAAGTTAGCATGGCTGGCTACGACCTGGCTCACGGCAATCTTGCCCGAACCAGCCTGATTGAACGTGACTGCCGTCGACTTCATCTTGCCAACAACAATCTGTCCGCTGCCACTCATATTGAACACGCTCACGTCCGGTGCCTTTACGTGCACAACAACGCTGCGTCTGTCCGACGAATCGGAAGTCTCGACATACACATTGCCAATGACCTTGCCATACTTTGAGATGTTCAGATCCGAACCATTGCTCTCTGCGCGTATTTGGTCGAATGCTGCGGCGTCGCCCACAAGACGAACCTCGTATGTACTACCCTGTTCGTACACCACTTTAAGCGAACCGACAACGTTTATCACGCTGAAAGGTTTCACACTAAGTTTCTTCTCGCTCTTCTCAGCTCCGTATACCGACGCGGTAAGCACGAGCATCGCAGCCGTCAACATCAAAACAAACTTTCTCATAAGATTATCTCCTATCTATTTAAGTTGCACATTATATATATGTATAGGTAAGTGCTGAAAGAAGGTCTCAGCGCCCTGCCCTTTCTATAAACAATAACGCAATAAAGGGAAATTCTAAATATGCGGACGCCGCATTTAACACATATTTAACATGTTTCAAATTAATAAAGCGTAATTTGAACCGAACAAGCAAGGCTTTGCTTTGTGACTATCAATAAAATATCGTAACTTTGTAAGCAGCAACATATCAATTTGTTTTTATCCTAAGACTCACATACCACTATGAAATCTTTAAAAGAATTATACAGAATAGGCAAAGGCCCGTCGAGCAGTCACACAATGGGACCGCAGAAGGCTGCACAGACCTTCGCTGCACACAACAAGGATGCGAAATCGTTTGAGGTGACGTTATACGGCAGTCTGGCAGCAACGGGCAGAGGTCACATGACAGACGTAGCAATCGACGAAGTGCTGCGCCCTATCGCTCCGCTGAGCATCGTGTGGCAGCCTAAGGTGTTCCTGCCCTATCACCCGAACGGCATGAAATTCGTAGCGTTCGACGCCGAAGGCAACCGCATGAACGAGTGGATATGCTACAGCGTAGGCGGCGGCGCACTGTCGGAAGGCGAGAAGAGCCGCTGGTTCAACAACAAGCGCGAGGTGTATCAGAAGAACACGCTGCACGAGATACAGCAGTGGTGCGAGAATCACGGACGCGGCTACTGGGAGTACGTTGACGAGTGCGAGGACGAGGACATCTGGGAGTATCTGATGGAGGTTTGGCGCGCCATGCAGGAGGCTGTTGAGCGCGGCATCGACCATGAGGGCGCACTACCTGGTCCGCTGAAGTTGCCACGCAAGGGTCCTATCTACTACGTTAAGGCAAGCGGCTACAAGCAGTCGCTGCAGTCGCGCGCTTTGGTTTACGCCTACGCCCTGTCGGTGAGCGAAGAGAACGCATCGGGCGGCACCATCGTCACCGCCCCCACCTGCGGTTCGTGCGGCGTATTGCCAGCCGTGCTCTACCACCTTGCAAAGGGACACAAATTCAGCGACACACGCATACTGCACGCCCTCGCCACAGCCGGCATCTTCGGCAACGTGGTGAAGCAGAACGCCTCAATCTCGGGTGCCGATGTAGGCTGCCAGGGCGAGGTAGGCGTAGCGTGCGCCATGGCTTCTGCAGCTGCCTGCCAGCTGTTCGGTGGCAGTCCGTCGCAGATAGAATATGCAGCCGAAATGGGACTGGAGCATCACCTCGGCATGACGTGCGACCCGGTGTGCGGATTGGTACAGATACCATGTATCGAGCGCAACGCTTTCGCCGCTACTCGCGCTCTCGATGCCAACCTCTATGCGTCGTTCTCCGACGGAACACATAGCGTGTCGTTCGACCGCGTGGTGAAGGTAATGAAGCAGACCGGTCACGACCTGCCGTCGCTCTACAAGGAGACAAGTACGGGCGGACTGGCGCAGGCTTACGAGCAGCACATGCGCAAGTTGGCGGAGCAAGCAAACTCGAACGAAGAGGATATCAGTAAGTTTGGATACAACTAAATATAAGAGGATGTGCATTCTATGTTTTTACGCAAGAAAAACATAGAATGCACATCCTTCTCAATTCTCAACTATAACAATCTGCGGTGTGCGTAGTGCAGGCTTCAGCTCGCCACCGATATAATAAACGCCGAGCCGTGTGGGCACAGCCTGTGCCCCTGCTCGTGCGAGAGCCTGACTGGCGAATGTCGTGGTGAGCCATTGCCCAGCGACAGCGTCGAAGACATAAAGATTACCACTGAATTTATACCAGCCGATTGACTGCTTGAGGTAATCGTCCTTCTTCACACACTCATATCTACCGCTGATTGCATCGAGAAATATCGTGCGGTTCACACCGCCTGTGGCGTACAACCGATTGCCGTCCGCCCACGCAATACCACCCGAGAGTGTCATTTCCTCGCCATCAGCAGAGCGCGGAGCAGACAGAACGCCCCACTCCTTCGTGCGTATGTCGTAGACATAGCCATCGGTGTGTACCTTGCTTTGCTCGCCATCGGCATAGAAACCTCCCCAAACGTACACCTTATTATTATAAGCAGCGGCTACGGGCTGCACACGTGGCGAGCCAGGGACAGAGAGTTGATCAGCGTATACGACTTGAGCGATTGAGCTTGCGCCTTGGTTGGTGACGTTTGAGTCGAGCTGATAGCGCAGAACATTGGCAGACGGCTTGCCGTTCTGATTGCCACCGACAACGAACACATCCGTTCCTGCGAGTGCCACAGCCATGTTGTCCGCCGTAGCAGACAGGTCTGCAAGACGGTTAAGCGCAATACCGGTGCCGGCAGCGTTCAAGCGTACACTATAAACCGAGGCAAGCGAGTGGTCGTTGTTGTTGCCACCGATGAAGAGCAGACTGTCGCCACTCGCAACCGTTGCACCATACGCAGCCGGCTCGGGCAGGAAACCCACCAAGCGCCATTGCAGTGTCTCGCGGTCTATGCGTGCTGCATATACACCAGCGTAATACCTCTTCGGTTTACCTGCTTCGGGGAAGTTGCAACCGCCAGCCATAACGAGATAATCACCTATCTGACCGGCGTAACATGCCGACACACCGAGCGAATAGCCTGGTTCGGCAGAGGGAAAGCCAACAACGCTATGCACGCGCTGCGCAGAGAGAGGCAGGGCAGCAAAAAGAAAAAGGAATAAGGACAGAAGTCGGTTCATAAAAAATAGAAATTAAAGGGAGGAAGGTGGGGCAAGACTATAGAATTTCATAAGTTTTGACCCACCCTCCTCAAAAATGGGTGCGTGGGTATGGCAGGATGCCATACCCTCCTATGCTTCGAGCTTTTTCAAAATCTCCTGACAGAGCATGTAGCCCTTGATCATCATACGCGGAATGTGGAACGGACCCTTGTAGAGGTTGCCCTTAGCCGGCTGTGCCACCGTTCCGTCGCGATGCAGATAGCCGTACCACTCGCCGTACTCGGCATCGGGGAAGTGGGCGTATGTCCACTCGCTGATGCGCTCATGACGATAGAGATACTTCTCGTCGCCGGTTCCGAGGTAAGCGTAGAGCGAAGCGATAATGGTCTCGCACTGCGGCCACCAGAACTTCATGTCCTGCGAGTAGTCCTGCGATGGCAGGTTCTTGCAGTCGCGGAAGTTGATGATGCCGCCGTACTGCTTGTCCCAGCCCCAGTCCCACGACCAGTCGAACACCTGCAGAGCCAGGTCGAACATCGGCTTGTCCCAGCCGCGCAGCTTAGCCTCCTCCATGATGAACCAAGAGGTCTCGATGCAGTGGCCTGGGTTGATGGTACGAGTCATATTGGTGTCGATGAACTCGCCGTTCTCGCCTACTGTCTCGAGCAAGCACTTGAACTCTGGATGGATGAAGTACTTCTTCAACTTCTCAATCGACTCATCAATCTGCTGAGTGAGTTTCGGATCGTCCACCACCTTGCGGATGCAAGAGCCTACGTTGATGAGAATCATGACGATGCTATGACCCTGCAACTTCACGTCAGCCTCGAACTTAGCAGGCAGGAAGCCCGGTGTAGCGAGGAAGCGCTGTGTGTCTTCAAACACCTGGATGGCGCGCTTTGCCCAGTGCTGGTCGCCTGTAGCGAGAGCATACTCAGACATCGCGATTGCGGCGAAGGTCTCTGAGAACACGTAGCGACGCTTGCGCAGTGGTTTGCCCTCAGCAGTCACCGAGAAGTACATATGTCCCTGCTCGTCGAAGCAATGCTTCTCGATGAACTCGAGTGTTGACTTGGCAGCGTCGAGCCACTCCTGGTTCTTCTCTACATTGTTATAAGCGAACGAGCAAATGAAGGCGAAACGGCCCTGGAACCACACCGACTTTGTTGTGTCCATCAGCGATCCGTCGCGGTTGACGCAGGTGTACACGCCACCGTTCTCGCGGTCTAAGCCGTACTTCATCCAGAACGGCATGATATTCTCGGTGAGGTCTTTCTTGTAAGACTCAGCCCAAGACTTGATATATTCTTTTACGTTCATTTCTTATGGTTGAAATGTTGTTATGTTGATGGGTTGACATTAGAACTGGTTAGCACGCTCGAAGAATCCAATCTCTTCAAGTTCCTTCTTCATCTGCGCCTCTTCCTCGTCAGTCATGTTGCGGAACGGCACACGGTTAGGTCCGAGGTCGAATCCGAGGAGCTTCATGATGCGCTTTCCGCCCACGATGTTACCGCGGAAGTGGCAGATGACGTTGATAACCTCCTGTGAGAAGTTCTGCTTCTCACGAGCTGTCTCGATGTCGCCGCGGTTCCATGCGTCGATGATGCCCACAAGTTCACGACCGTTGTAGTTGGTTGTGCCGCCGATGCCGCCACGAGCACCGCCCTGAGCAAGGCTCGGGAGGATTGTCTCGTCCTGTCCGTGGAGCATGTCGAACTTGCCACCACCGTAGAGACGGCACTGGTTGTACTCGTAGAGAGCCTCGTAAGTGTACTTGATGCCTGCGAAGTTCTTGATGCGTCCGTCGACAGCCTTCAAGAGGTCTACCATCGGCAGGAATGCGCCGTTGAACGCAGGAATATGATAGTAGTAGAACGGCAACTCAGGAGCAGCGTTTGCGATAGTCTCGCAATACTCCACGAGTTCTTCGATACGACCAATCTTCGGGAACGGAGGTGCCATCGAGCCGATACCCCATGCACCAATCTTCTGAGCGTGCTCGGCAAGGCGCACACTCTCGCGCAGACAGCAGCTGCCTACGTGCACAATAACCTTGAAGCCCTCGGGAGCAACACTCACCCAACGCTCTGCAAGCTGCATACGCTCCTCGGTGGTGAGCATATATCCCTCGCCAGACGATCCGTTGATGAACACGCCCTTCAAGCCATTCTTCTGCAACATCTTTGCATAAGCTTCGATTGGTTCGAGATTAACGTCACCATTTGCATAGAACGGTGTAAACGGTGCGTCGATAAGTCCTACGATTTTTTCCATAGTCTTGTTTATTTTAATTGATTATTAATTTATTGTTTTCAATTAAGAGATGAAAAGTTATTGAGTATTCTCACCACCTCAACATCTCACCACCTCAACATTTATTCAACATTGTCTGATGTTGGGCGCAAGCACACCAACTGCAACACGAGTGCCACGATGACAATGCCACCGAGCACGGCGAAACCCATGCCGAGATTGCCACCGTCGGTCCACTTGCCGAGCAGTTGAGTAACGGCAGCACCTGCGAACACGCCAACCATATTCATGATGCCGTAAGCCGTAGCACGATACTTAGCCGAGATAATCTGGCAGAGTATAGGCATGTTGTTAGCGTCGAACATGCCGAAGCCAATGCCGAACAACATTCCGGCTCCCACTACCGCCACTACGCTATGGCCGAAGCCGAGCAGAACGAGTGCTGGGATAGTCATGCCCAAGCCGATAGCACTGGTATAGATACGTCCGCGTATGTTGCGGAGCACCCATTTGTCTGACAGTACGCCACCGAGGAGCACGCCCACGAACGACGACGCAGCGATGGTGATAGTAGACATCGGACCAGCCTGCGCCATCTCCAGACCGAGACTGTCGGCGAAGAGCGTAGGCAGCCAGTTCTTAGTAGCCCAGCCTGGAAGACTCGGCACAGCGAAGTAGATGAGTATCACCCAGAACGCCCATGTGGAGAGCACTACGCTGAGTCCGCGCCAAAGGCTCTCCTTCTTCATCAGCGTTGCAGGATTGGGCGAAGCTGCGACAGCAGCCACAGTCTTCGGTTTGTCGTGCAGAAGCAGTGCAAGTACCACCGAGTAAGCGATGCCGATGATGCCGAACCAGTAGAAGGTGCTATGCCATGAGAAGGTGGCAGCGATAGTAGCACCAAATCCGCCCACTGCCTGACCCACGTACAGACCCGTCATGTGTATGCCGATAGCCAGCGAGCGCGACTTGCCCTCATGCCAGTCGGCAATGAGCGACAATGCGGAAGGTATATACAACGCCTCGCTCACGCCCATCAGCGCACGCAGACAGTAGAGCTGCGTGAAGTCGGAGGCGTAACCCATGAGGTACGTAACGGCTGACCATACGAACAGACTGCCCACAACGAGCTTCTTGCGGCTCACACGGTCTGCAACAACACCTGCGAACGGACTCACGAGACCATAAATCCAGAGGAACACAGCCATGAGCGCGCCGAAAGCCTCAGCCTTCTGTAGCTCCACAATATCGAGCTTCATTGCGTCCTGCATGGTTGAGAGCATCTGACGATCCATATAGTTGAGCAATGCCACCACCCAAAGCAGCGCCACTACGAGCCACGGATAGAACTTTTTGTTTTTCATTTTTGATAGAGATTTGTTTTTAGTTGTTTGTTTTTCAAGTTTAAGGCTGCACTCCGTAGCTGAATGCGGGGCGCAGCCTATCTTATTCAATGCAAAAGTATCACTTTTTTTCTACACGACAAAACAGAACGTGTGCTTAATTGTGTTTTCCTGCCTCACGCTTTGCAATTTCTTCGTTTGATTTGTCACGTGCGTATGCTGAGTCGTGCGCCTTTCTGTCTTCATCGTAGTAGACGGTGCGATAGGTGACATTACCTCCTCCACCACCACTACTTTTAAGCTCGGGCATTGCGTACAAAATGAAGCATAGAATGCCTCCGATAATTAGAATCTGTACAATCAGCTTGAAGATAACGACAATCAGACCCCATACGGCTACGATGCAACCGAGTATATAGACAATAGTGAAGAGCGTAAGCAGTATGCCCAGTTTCTTGCTCTTCATCAGATCGATGTTGCGCTTAAACGAGAGAAAAACGCCAATACCCAATGCCAAAAGGAAAGAAACGAGTATTAAGAACGTTTCAACCCATCCGCCCAAGTCTAAGAAATCGCATATGAGAGCAGAAGCTATCAGCACGGGGAATGCAGCGAGCATACTTATGAGTGCAGGTTTTACGGAGATACCATCTTGCACGTCGCCATCAAAGGCTTCGCCTAAGATTACAGGTTCGTAGAACTTGATGCTCATAACCTGATAGAACACTATCAAGCCGAACGGAATGATGCGCAACAACGAACCAAAGAAGCCATAACGGTTCTTGTCGCACCACCAGAAGCAGTCGGAGCCCAACACGCTGTAAGCCCATATCTCAATCAGCGTGCCCAGCATGATACACACAGGTATTGCTATCACGGCTATCGAGCGTATCTTATTGCTCCTCATAGCCAAGATGTTGAGCACCATAACGCCGAGGAAGAGTAACGCTATTATAATATAAGGTATAATGGAATAGAAGATGCGGCCCTGTATGGTATGCGCCAGCTCGTCCGACTTCGTCAGCACCTTGTCCTCTACACCCTCCGGGTTGTCCTTGCTAAACACGAGGTTCTCGCTAAGCGTGCAGTATTTCTTGCCGTCTTTCTGTATTACGGCATAGCCAATGGAGCTTCCCGTATCAATCATACCCTTGTCGTAGAACTTATCCACGGCTTCCACTTGCTCGCCATCGTGCAGGTAGAACATGAGTTTCTCGCCCTTACTGTAGTAGGTGTCCTCTGAGCGGATTGTCTCCACAACATCATATACAGCAACAGAGTCGCCACGTAGACACTTCACGTCGTACTTCTGCGCACTTGCCGCTACGACATATAGCAGCAGCAACATCAATAGGTTAATTGCTTTCTTCATAAGTTTTGTTGGTTTTTGGTTTATTAGTTATGTTTATTAGTTGCGTCTTTTCACTTCTACAAATATAGTAATAAATACTCAGACCGTGCAACTTAAATCAAACAAAAAGTCCCGAAACAAAATAAAAACACCCGTTTGCTGACATATTGTCACCGAAAACAACTAAAACAGCCACCCGTAACGACATATTGTCACACACATAACGTTGGAATATAGTTTGTGTAATGGTTTATAGAAAACAAGAAAACAAAAAGAAAGGAGAACGATATGACATTCGACAAATTCACAATCAAAGCACAAGAGGTTGTTCAAGAGGCATTGAACACCGCACAGCGCAGTGGTCAGCAGAGCATCGAGCCGATGCACTTGCTGAAGGCTCTGCTTGTGAAGGCTAAGGACGTTACGACCTTTATCTTCCAGAAGCTTGGCGTGAATGCCATGCAGGTGGAGAGCGTTGCCGACGCCGAGCTGCAGCGTCTGCCGCGCGTTCAGGGCGGACAGCCTTATCTTTCTAACGATACCAACGCCGTGCTGCAGCGTGCGCAGGACTTCGCCACGAAGAACGGTGACGAGTTTACGAGCGTAGAGCCTATTCTGCTCGCTCTCTTGCAGGTGAACTCTACGGCGAGCCGCATCCTCAAGGACGCAGGCATGACCGAGGCTGACACCGTGAAAGCTATACAGGAGTTGCGTCAGGGCGAGAAGATACAGTCGCAGTCGGCTGACGAGAACTTCCAGAGTCTCTCGAAGTACGCCAAAAACCTCGTTGAGGAGGCGCGCCAGGGCAAGCTCGACCCCGTTATAGGTCGCGACGAGGAGATACGCCGCGTGCTGCAGATTCTCTCGCGACGTACTAAGAACAACCCGATATTGATCGGTGAGCCGGGTACGGGTAAGACTGCCATCGTGGAAGGCTTGGCGGAGCGCATCGTGCGCGGCGACGTACCAGAGAACCTGAAGGACAAGCAGCTCTACTCGCTCGACATGGGCGCACTCGTAGCCGGAGCCAAGTACAAAGGCGAGTTCGAGGAGCGACTGAAGAGCGTAATAAAAGAGGTGACCAACGCCGACGGTCGCATCATCCTCTTCATCGACGAGATTCATACGCTTGTTGGTGCGGGCGGTGGCGAAGGTGCTATGGACGCTGCCAACATCCTCAAACCGGCACTTGCGCGTGGCGAGCTGCGCAGCATCGGTGCTACGACGCTCAACGAGTATCAGAAGTACTTCGAGAAGGACAAGGCTCTGGAGCGCCGTTTCCAGACCGTAATGGTCGACGAGCCTGACGAGCTTTCGGCTATCTCCATACTTCGTGGTCTGAAGGAACGCTACGAGAATCACCACAAGGTGCGTATACAGGACGATGCCTGCATAGCTGCCGTAAAGCTTTCGGAGCGTTACATCTCCGACCGCTTCCTGCCCGACAAGGCCATCGACCTTATGGACGAGGCGGCTGCAAAGCTGCGCATGGAGCGCGACTCGGTGCCGGAGGAGCTCGACGAGATTACGCGCCGACTGAAGCAGCTCGAGATTGAGCGCGAGGCTATCAAGCGCGAGAACGACACCGAGAAGATTAAGCAGCTCGACAAGGACATCGCCGAACTGCGCGACCAGGAGAAGGCGTTCCGCGCTAAGTGGGAGAGCGAGAAGGGCTTGGTGAACAAGATTCAGCAGGACAAGCAGCAGATGGAACAGCTGAAGTTCGAGGCGGAGCGTGCCGAGCGCGAGGGCAACTACGAGCGCGTGGCTGAGATACGCTACGGCAGACTGAAGGCTCTTGAAGAGGACATCCGACAGATACAGAACCAGCTGAAGTCGACGCAGGGCGGCAACGCCATGATACGCGAGGAGGTGACAGCCGACGACATAGCCGAGGTGGTAAGCCGCTGGACGGGAATACCCGTTACGCGCATGATGCAGAGCGAACGCGAGAAGCTGCTGCACCTTGAGGAGGAGCTGCACCGCCGCGTCATCGGACAGGACGAGGCTATCAAAGCCGTGAGCGACGCCGTAAGACGTTCGCGTGCCGGACTGCAGGACCCGAAGCGACCTATCGCTTCGTTCATATTCCTCGGCACGACGGGTGTGGGCAAGACGGAGTTGGCAAAGGCTCTCGCCGAATACCTGTTCAACGACGAGACGATGATGACGCGTATCGACATGAGCGAGTACCAGGAGAAGTTCAGCGTGTCTCGACTCATCGGTGCGCCTCCAGGATACGTAGGCTACGATGAGGGCGGTCAGCTGACGGAGGCTGTACGCCGCAAACCTTACTCTGTCGTACTCTTCGACGAGATTGAGAAGGCTCACCCCGACGTGTTCAACATCCTCTTGCAGGTGCTCGACGACGGACGACTCACCGACAACAAGGGCCGCACCGTCAACTTCAAGAACACCATCATTATTATGACTTCAAACCTTGGCAGCCAGTACATACAGGCTCAGTTCGCCGGCATCACGCCCGAGAACCGCAACCACGTCATCGGCGACACCAAGGAGAAGGTGATGGAGATGCTGAAGAAGACGATACGTCCGGAGTTCCTTAACCGTATCGACGAGACTATCATGTTCCTGCCGCTCACGAAGGAGGAGATTGCGGAGGTTGTAACGCTGCAGATGAACGCCGTGAAGAAGATGCTGGAGCCGCAGGGCTTCACGCTCAGCGTCACGCCGGCAGCCATCGGCTTCCTCGCCGACGAGGGCTTCGACCCGGAGTTCGGTGCACGCCCAGTGAAGCGCGCCATACAGCGCTGCGTGCTCAACGACCTCTCGAAGAAGATTCTTTCGGACGAAGTATCGCGTGAGAAGCCTATTACAATCGATGCAGACAGCGAAGGCTTGGTGTTCCGCAATTAAAAAACGCAACAACTGTCATCCGCATCGGTCGACGCAGACATCCGCAACGGTCGACGCAGACATCCGCAACGGTCGACGCAGACGTCCGCAACGGTCGACGCAGCATAGATAAAGTCAACATAGACACTAAAAAAAAGTAGCAGAGGTCAACGACTTCTGCTACTTTTTTTGTTTAAACACTTGCCAAGAGTGTGCCGAACGCACCTCTTGAGATTTTATTTACTTCACGTATTTCTTTCCGTTCTGGATGTAGATGCCCTTTCCTAAGGTGCTGAAGTTGTTGCCGACATAGCGTCCGTCGATGGTGTAGATGCGTCCGTCGTTGGTCTTAACGTCAACCTTCACGTCCTCGATGCCGGTCTCGCCAGCCACACATACCTTCACCTCGTCGAGGAAGAAGCGCTTTCCGCCGTTGAAGTAGATACGGTCGTAGCCGTTGCCCTCAAACTCTACAGCGTAGTCGTTCCACTTGCCTTCCTCCATGAAGAAGCGCTCAAGCATCTTGTTGCCAAAGTAAACGTCAATGGTGTTGTCGTCGCCCTTGAACGGAGCCGCCTTGAATGTGAGGCGCACCTTGCCCGGCACGTTGAACGAAGGCGTAGAAGCCTCGCCCGGCACTGCCTTTGAGCCGAAGCGTGCGCACTTGTTGCCGGCATAGCCCTTGTTGAAAACCCAACCGGTCAGGTCGGTCTTCAGTGCGTTAGATGTATTAGGACTCCAAACGTTGTCGTTGCCACCCTTGCCGGTGTTGGTGTCGAAGGTCTCGTTGAGGAGCACTGCACCCGGAACGATGTCGATGTTCATGCCAGGCAGACCGCGGAAACGGAACGAAACAGTTCTGTCGGCGTTCTGTGTGATGCCAAGCAGAGCCTTGCCCATGAGCTTCGAGCCGTCGAAGTTGGCGTTGAAGAGTGTAGCAGCTGGCGCAGAAGTGTCGGTAAGACTGTCGTTCTTCACAACGCCATTCTCCATGTACGGGTATGTATCGTAGGCTGCTTTATGACCTGTCGCCATGTTGTCGGCATGGAACACCGACATGCGCTGGTGCAGCGGGTCGTCGTTCACGCTGTTTGCATCCCACACCGACTGGAGATAGTCGACATGTGTCACGAGTAAACCGTTACCTGGCAGCGATGCGTCCCAGTTGGTCTTCTGGCGGTTGTCGATGATGTAGTACTCGTCGCGGTTGTTCTCGTTGTACATGATGTATGTCTCGCCACCCTCGCTGAGCGGTTTCAGT
>ERZ791628.605-NODE-605-length-12765-cov-2.60574_pt1 | contig 12765 bp, 9 predicted proteins | sample MGYA00510265_ERZ791628 | MGnify/ENA primary metagenome ERZ791628 (study PRJEB30046, sample SAMN00715184) | human gut metagenome | study: EMG produced TPA metagenomics assembly of the A metagenome-wide association study of gut microbiota in type 2... | reverse complement strand
CTCTTGCCGGGCGTGGTGGGACGTGCGATGAAGTGGCCGCCACCACGGGCCGTCAGCGTACCACCCGTCATCGTCGCCTGCACGTCGCTCTGCGAGGTGTTGGGGATGGAGATGGTGATGGGGTTGTCGAAGCCCGCATAGAGCACGTTCATCAGGTCGGCAGCAATCGTCGCCATTCCGTCGAAGGGCGGTATCTGCTGCATTCCGTCGGGCGAAATGTAGTTTTCTGGCTTCGGACCGCCAATGACCATGTAGTCCTGCTTGAAGTCGCGACGCAGCACATTGCCCATCAAGTCGCGCACGAGCATGTAGCCCTGGATGGTGTGCTTGCCTGGCGCTCCTGCCTTGACCTGGATCGTGTTGCCCTTGATCTTCTGTCCGTTGACATAGACCTCCGGCGACTGGGTGGAGTCAACAGCAGCCAGCATCATACGGGCCGTGATGGTCTCGCCCGGATAGAGGCGCGTCTGGTCGGGGACAACGATGGCTTCGAGCTTGTTGACCCGAATGTCCTTGAGTCCCACGTTGGCCACGAGCGTGTGAAGCACCTCGCCTTCCGCGTAGCGTATGTCGCTCTGCAACTTGGAAAGCAGCGTGACGGCGGGCGCCGCACGGCGATCCCAGCGGGGCGCCGCCGTAGGCATATCCTCAAACATATACTCCTCCCAGTTTTTGTTGAGCGCCGCCGAGGGCACGGTCGTGGAGAGGTTGCTGCTGATGATCTGCTTCTGCAATGGGTCGTCGATGAGACGGAGTATCCGCTCACGGTAGCTATTGATAGCGTCGAAGAGTTTGCGTCCCTGTCCCGTGCCCGGGCTCAGCATGACGACGCCTGCTGCTTCGAGGTTGTCTTTGTTCTTGATGTGAAGCGGATCGCCCTCCGGTCCGTCGGCCTCACGGACGATGAGCGTCTTCAGCTCTTGGGCGTAGTTGAAGAGCGAGTCGCTCATAGCCCTCACCGTGGTGGCACGCTGAAACCACACGCGCGCCTTGGCAGGATTCTTGCGCATGATCTGCTCCAGCTCGCGATAGATGGCCTCGTTCTCCTTCGTGGAGTTGCCCGTCGTCCGGTTCAAGCTCTCCTCCACAATGGAGAATCCGTTGAGCACCTCGGTGGAGATGTTCAGCGCGAGCATGGCCATGAGGACGACATACATGAGGTTGATCATCTTCTGGCGGGGCGATATCTTGATTTTCTTGATAGCCATATTTTGCGTTGTGATAATGCAGGGGGCGGAGCCGTAAGCCCTGGCTCTCCCCTACTGTATGCTGTAAACTACTCGGCAGCAGGAGCCGTGGGGGCTGCTGCGCCAGGGGCTGCGGCCCGCATGTTGACCGTCATGGCCTCTATCATACGGGCGTAGATAGCATTGAGGTCGGCAATCTGCTGTGCCATCTTGCGCGTCTGGTCGTTGATCTGGTCGATGGTGCCCACCTGCTGGCTTGCGCCCTTGAGCTGCATCTCGTAGATCTTGGCAATGCCCGTGAGCGTACGGTTGAGGTTCTCCATCTCCTCGCTGTCGCGGGCGAGACGCTGGCTCTGCTCGTTGACCTTGCCCAACATGTCGGTGAGGCTCTTCAGCGCATCGACATATTTCGTCTGTGCCTCTACCATCTCGGGAGCCTGCTGCTGTGCTCCCTCCACATCGCCACGCTGATAGTTGAGCATAGCCATAGCCACTTGTTCTGCCGTAGGCATGGTAGCAGCTGCAGGCTGTGCGCCTGCGGCAGCCAGTCAGCAGCAGTCTGCTGAGCGCCGTGGTGAACAGCGGGACCCGCTGAAGGAGCCGTTGAGCGAGCCGCCGTGCGACGCTGGCCCGAACGGCCATAGACCACGCGGGGTTGAGCCCCACTAGCGACGTTGGCCTCGTCGGCCTCATCGCTATGCTCATAGTCGCCAGACTCGTCAGTATCGTCGCCAGACTCGTCAGCATAGTCACCAGCCTCATCGTCGGCAAAGACCTGCTCGCCCGAGAAGGTGACACGGGTGGGAAGTTCGCGACCATCGTCGGTCTTGTCGAAAGGACGGTCGAAGGCCGAGAGGAAGAAGACGACAACCTCCGTACCCATACCGAAGAACAACCAGAAGTTGGCTCCCGGCAAGTGGGTGAGCTTGAAGAGTGCGCCAAGGATCACGATTGAGGCGCCCCAGCTATATCCGTAGTTGAGAAAGGTCTGTCCAGGGACGCTGTCCATCCACTTCTGCAGTCGGTAGATGACATTATATTTACTGTAGTTCGACATTATCTTTTCTTGCTTCGTTTTTGACTTTTCTTACTCATTCTCGCTGCCTCGCTCGCGCTGCTTGCCAACGATCGCACACAACGGAAGCCGATGTAGGAACGCGGCTGGTTCTGATACTCCCAGGTGCGCCAGGCTGCACGGATGTAGCTCTCAGGATCCTTCCACGAGCCGCCACGCACGCTCTTCTTTTTCAGTCGGTAGGGATCTTCGAGCGCAGCCTTGTATTCGAGCTGCGGATTGAGGTCGTTCATTGCATCGACACCCGCCTCGGTATAGACCGTGCTGGTCCATTCTGCCACGTTGCCAGCCATATCAAAGAGTCCGTTGCTATTGGCCGAGTAGATACCCACCTTGCTGGTGATGAGGTTGCCGTCCTTGGTGTAGTTGCCACGGTCGGGCTTGAAGTTGGCATAGAAGCAGCCGTTGCCGCTCTTCACGTCTTGGTTGTTCCAAGGGAACTCATTCTGATCCTTGCCACGGGCTGCAAACTCCCACTCTGCTTCGGTCGGCAGGCGGTAGCGCTGCACATAGCGTGCCTCGCCGCCCAGTCCCTTGAGCAGATAGTCGGTGCGCCAGGCGCAGAAGGCGTTGGCCTGCTCCCACGACACGCCGACCACGGGGTAGTCGTTGAACGACGGATTGCTGAAGTAGGAACGCAGGTAGGTCTCATTGTCAGAGTTGCGGAAGTCGTTGACCCAGCACGTCGTGTCGGGATAGACGTTGACAATATAGGTATTGAGGAAATCCCACGGTCCGGAGAGCGGACGGTTAATGGTCTCGCTGTGAATCACGCCCTCGTCATCGACATAGGCCGTGTCCTTGCTGATCATCACCACCTCGTTGGGATCGACCGTAATGTCGGTGTTAAGGTTGCGCTCCTGCGGGTTGAGACGATTGCGGCGCAAGGCTGCTGCCGTGTAGTCGTAGATCTCGTAGCGGTAGTTGAGCTGGCGCGCGTCGAGCATCTTCTCTCCCGTGGCAGGATTGGTGACGTAGAGGCTCTCGAAGGCTCTCAGCTCGTCCTCCGTCGGCTTGCGAGGCAAACGCTTGTTCCAGTTGAGATGAGGAGTGACGGGGTCGCCGTTCTTATCCTCGGTGATCATGTAGCTCTCGTCGCCACCGTAGGACGGGTCTGCCAGTCGGGTACGGAGAATGGAGTCGCGCACCCAGTGGACAAACTGCTTATACTGCGAGTTGGTCACCTCTGTCTCGTCCATCCAGAAGCCATCAACACTAATGTCCTTCACGGGCATTGACTTGCCCCACAGGCTGTCCTGTTTCTCAACGCCCATCCGCAGCGAACCGCGCTTCACGAGCGTCATACCGTAGGGCGTGGGCTCCTTGAAGCCACGTCCGCTCACGCCGACCACCTCGCCGCCTCTTCCTGACGACGACGCGCTCTTGCCACCGAAGCAGCCCGAGAGCAACATGGTGGCCATCATACTCGCGCAAATAGCCAATATGTACGTTCCTTTTCTCATATCTTACTGGTTTGGAGCACCCGCCCTACCCCGTCTGGGGAAAAGGGCGGCGCTTCTTTCTATTTTTATTTATCCTTATTTATTTATCTTAATTTATCGATCAACTCTTTTTTTGTCTATCTACACTCACCCATATCCATCTACTCTCACTGCTATCTACTCTCGCCCACTCGCTACAATATCCGCGCACTCTTGTGGAGGTTGCGCCCCTTCTTCTGAAGGTTGATATCCATCTGATAGCTCACCACCAGTTCGTGGTAGCCGTTGCCCATACCGGCGCCACCGGTGAACATCTCGTAGCTATAGCCGACGTTGATGCCCTGAAAGCTTCCGCCGATATAGCCCGTGACGGAGTTGGTAGGACTGTAGCCGAGACCAGCGTACATACGCTTCTTCTCGTTCTGATAGACCACACGGGCAGTGATATCCGCACGATAGGCCGTGCCGTCGTAGCGAGCCAACATCGAGGTGGGAACGCTGATGTAGGGACTGCGCAACTTGATGTTGTAACCTCCCGTGAGGTAGAAGGTGGGATCGACCTTCATCTCATTGGTCTCGCCGAGTCCCACGGTCGGGCCGGTGAGGTGCTGTCCGCTCACGCCGACGTACCACTGGCGGTGGACGTAGTAGAGGCCGAAGCCCATGTCAAGGGCGTTGCCGCTGAGCTGCGACTTGGAGAAAGCTGGATCGCTGCTGTCTTCCAGATCAATCTTCGTACCGTCAAACTTCTCCATGACGAGGCCGAGCTGTAGACCTGCCGAAACCATACCCCCGAAGAGGCTTTTGCGAAAGGCATACTGGGCGGAAAGACGCTGGTGGGTGAACGCGCCTATCTGGTCGTTGAGCATCGAGGCGCCCACGCCATGATACTGCCGCAGAAGGTAGAGGGGCAGGTCCGCGCTCACATAGAACGTCTTGGGACTGCCCTCGTAGCCCGTGAAGCCCATTGAGTAGGCGCCCACGGCATTGAGTTTGTTACCCTTTCCCGCTGCAGCCGGGTTATACGAAGTCTCCATCAGCCAGTAGTGGCTAAAGACTGGGTCGTATTGCGCATGTGCGCCGATGACGGCCAACAGCGTGAGGGATATGACAATAATGCGTTTAAACACATTCCAATAACGCACCACTTCCCCTTTTATTGCCATGAGGGTTGATATATTTTGAGAGACGGATCAAAAAAAGTCGGGATCCTGCCGCGGTTTTTATGTCCCTCCGTCTTTGCCATCCCATCGTTTCGGACGGGACAAATCGTTTTCGAATGGTTCTAAAAAACCCATTCTATCCTTTCATAAAACAAAAAGTGTGAAAGTATGGTTAAATATTTTCTGCTCTCTACTTTTTTGCGTAACTTTGCGGTGCAAATCAGAAACAGGTTGCACAAAGGGATAAAACAAATAGCATAAAACTTTTAAAAGATAAAACAATGCAGTATTTAACAAATGACAAGCTCGTTATCGTCGGCGCAGGCGGTATGATTGGTTCTAACATGGTACAGAGCGTTCTGATGCTCGGCCTCACTCCTAACATTTGCCTCTACGATATCTATGAGCCGGGCGTTCATGGCGTATTCGATGAGATCCAGCAGTGTGCTTTCGAGGGTGCCAACATCACCTACACCGTTGATGCTAAAGAGGCCTTCACGGGTGCTAAGTACATCATCTCCTCTGGTGGTGCTCCCCGCAAGGACGGTATGACCCGCGAGGACCTGCTCAAGGGCAACTGCCAGATCGCTGCCGACTTCGGCGACAACATCAAGAAGTATTGCCCCGAGGTGGAGCACGTGGTCGTCATCTTCAACCCGGCCGACGTGACTGCCCTCACCGCTCTCATCCACTCTGGCTTGAAGCCCAACCAGCTGACTTCTCTCGCTGCTCTCGACTCTACGCGTCTGCAGCAGGCTCTCGCCCTCGAGTTTGGCGTGCAGCAGGACAAGGTCACGGGTGCTCACACCTATGGTGGCCACGGCGAGCAGATGGCTGTCTTCGCTTCCCAGGTGAAGATCGACGGCAAGCCCCTCTCTGAGATGGGTCTCTCTGAGGAGCGCTGGGAGGAGATCAAGCACCACACCATCCAGGGTGGTTCCAACATCATCAAGCTTCGTGGCCGCAGCTCTTTCCAGAGCCCTGCCTACAACGCTGTGAAGATGATCGAGGCTGCTATGGGCGGCAAGGAGTTTACGCTCCCCGCTGGCTGCTATGTCAACTGCGATAAGTGTGGCTTCAAGAACGTGATGATGGCTATGCCTTCTACCATCGACAAGACGGGTGTTCACTTCTGCGCTCCCACGGGTACAGAGGACGAGCTGGCTGCTCTCAACAAGTCTTACGAGCACCTCTGCAAGATGCGCGACGAGATCATCGCTCTTGGCATCATCCCCGAGGTCTCTGAGTGGACGAAGATGAACCCGAACCTCTAATCCGTTCGGGATTGTAAATAAGCTTTTTTGTTTACAACTTCATAGAATGAGGGGGTATCATCCAGCGAGGTTGATACCCCTTTTCATATTATACACCTTCCCCCACATTCCCCTCTCCACATTTTATCACCGACGCTACAACACTATTGTTTCGTCAGCAATATTTCATCACCAACGTTCCATCACCAACGTTTGTTCACCCTCAGAAGTTATGGACAAAGCGACGCAGCGACACAACAACATGGCAGCCATTCGCTCCAGCGGGACAAAGCCCGAGCGCATCGTGCGCCAATACCTGTGGCGCAGAGGCTTTCGCTACCGGCTGAACAGTCCGCGCCTGCCTGGCCACCCCGACCTCGTGCTCCGCAAATATCGTACCTGCATCTTCGTCAACGGCTGCTTCTGGCATGGCCACGCCGACTGTGGAGGATTCCGCCTGCCCAAGACCAATGTGGCATTTTGGCAGCGAAAGATAGAACGAAACAAAGAGCGTGACCGCGAGGAGCAAAGAAAACTCGCACAGATGGGCTGGCATTGCATCACGGTGTGGGAATGCGAACTCAAAACTGCTCGGCGCCAGCAAACGCTGGAAGCATTGGCACACACGCTCAACCACATCTTCCTACAGGACCACAGTCGACCCAAAGGGCCGACCCACTACAGACTGAGGGAGGAGGAAGAAATGACGGGAATGGCAGCAGAGCCCGAGCAACGCGGTAGTGAACAGCCTAATAACGGTAGCAACAAATAGTCGGGTAATCGCGACAACGGTCGGCCCAACAATCGGGACAAGAGCCAGCCTGAAGACCGTCTTAGCCGATAGGAAACAAACTGCCAAGAACCTGCGCGATGGCCTCAAGACCTTGCTGATCAGCCTCATGAAAGGAATCCAACTCGCTGCTATCGACATCGATGACGGCTACGACCACGCCATCTTTCATGACGGGCACGACGATCTCCGATTGCGACCGCGAGGAGCAGGCGATATGGCCTGGGAACGCATGCACGTCGGACACCATCAGCGTCCGCGCCTCGGCCCAGGATGTGCCACAGACACCACGCCCGTGCTTGATGCTGAAACAGGCCAAAGATCCCTGAAACGGACCGAGCTGCAGTTCGCCGTGGCGCACCACATAGAATCCCACCCAAAAATAATAGTCGAAAGCCTCCTTGAGCAGCGCCGCCACATTGGCAAGCACGCCTACGGGGTTGTCCACTCCCTCCATCAATCCTTTCACCTGCAGCAGGATCTCAGCATACTTCTCTGCCACGCCAGAGGCAGACTGCGGTTCAAAAGTCTTCTGTTCTTTGTTTTCCATCATCTTACTTTTTGATTTAGGCTGCAAAGATAGGAAAATCCGCAGAAAATGACAAAGGAATGTACAACGAAGTGTAAATCCTCATAGGCTTTTGCTATAGTTATTCTATTATCTCTTTATCCAAAAACTAGGCATAATATGCCCACAAACAAGGCAAGGACGAGTGACAATGCACAGAAGCAGAGTGCCAGTAATGCTATTCCCATATTCTATTCTGATTTATTGTTTTGTTCTTTGTCAAACAAGTCATCATCCTCATGGAGCAGACCATGTACCCACCACGTATCGTCCTCCCCTCCAGCATATATCGACCTCATATTGTTTCCGTATTGTTTCCGTATTGTTTCCGCTTCCGGAAGCGAGAACGATAGGAGAACGATAGGAGAACGATACGGGATCAATACGGGATCAATACGGGATTGATACGAGAACGATACGAGAACGATACGAGAACGGTCTTTTCCGACTCCCATCCGAAGTTATTGATAAGAAATTTAATCTTTTTATCATTATTTCTTTTGATTATATTTTACATTTCAACCACTTGCCTCTTTCAGCTGTTTATGCCAAGAAGGCGAGCTCACCATTTACCCTGGCGCAGCCTCTATACAAAGATAACCTTCCGTTCAGCTGAATGCAAGCCGATTAGCATGAATTAACGCCCCATTAACTATTCCTCCGTATCCATTTAACAAAGCCCATCTCAGGCCAAAAGCCTTCATTGCGGTCTTTCCTCATGCCCTTCCTCCTGTTTTATCCGCTCAAAGGTTGCTATCTCCGATCTCTACCAGCAGCCAAGAGATGCATATTTTGACTTATTAAAATTGCGAACAAACGAAACTGTTAAGTTTGAAAATCATTTACGACAAAGACCACCGGAACCTAAGGAGCAATAGCTAGCAAGACCTTAAACACCGCAGGATCCTTGTCGCTGACATTTGCGCCTGTAAGGACAAAGGCTATAATCTCGCTTCTGTCATTGCACGCAAGATGCAGTTTGAAGCCGTGACACCAGCCCATAGTTCCTTTCCCATCGGTGGCGATACCTTAAATACCTTATTGGCGTATCTCCTGAGATTATGGCACACTGGGATCATCATAGAACCAACAAAGGTTATGCCAGTACACCTTCCGAACGCACCCAGATTAAGAAAGAACATGACTTGAAAGAACACTCGGCTTTCCAACTCCACAAAAAGGAACTGATAAGATGGAAAAGAAGTCAAAAAAAACAGGATACAAAAAAAGCTGAACAATAGCGATCCATGACCCGTAGTCACAAACGCGCTATGCTCAGCCCTTTTCTTCTTACCTAAGAAACAACTCAATCTATTGGGGAAAATAAGTCATCTTGAACACTTTCAAGATCTTTTTAGTATATCGTGTTTTCGGGATCGAAATTGGCCCAACCTGCCGTCCAATCATCGGAAGCGTCGCGGAAGGCACCTACGAAGGTAGCAGACTTGTCAAACCAGTTGTTGGACTGGAGTTCGGCAAATGATCCCTGGAGAGCGCCACCCACCGAGGTGCTGGCAGCAATGATGGACTGAATGCCCTGCCAAGAGCGTGCCACCCATTGATCAACAACCTTGTTGCCGTTGGCCGGGAGAAGGAAGAACGTACTGGAGAAAGACTTCTTCGAAGGGTCAGTCGTCTTGGTCTTGTAGTCGTAGAGTTCGTCCTTATAGACTTTGTTGAAGTCGGACCCCGTGAGGTCCGTTCCAGCGAAGACAATGCGGTGGAGCTGGAGCAGACCATCGGTAGCGGCCTTCTGCGTGTTGCCCTTCTCGCTGTCGAGTATAAGACCAATAGGCCATCCTGCTACGACACTGTTGTAGCAATTGAGACGCGTGTTGCGGCGCAGGTGCATTCCTGCCTGGAAGCGGCCCGTGGAAGAACCGTTGCCCGGGTTCATCTTGCCACCATCGAGATAGTCGGTAGTGTTCTGGAAGTTGGCGTCGAAGACCTTCGGGCCCAGGAATGTCATGTTGGAGAAGGTGGCAGAAGTGAAGGGCTCTGCCGTGGAACCCTCGGCGTTGTTGTCGCTCTCGAAGCCATTGCTCTGGGAGGCGTCGGCTATACGCGAGTCGCGGACGCTGAGACCAAACTGCACGTTGCCCGAATAGCCATTATCGGTGTCGAAGTCGTCATCCCAACCACGATAGGCGATGAGGTACTTGCAATTGACCGTGCCACCAAACCACTCGAAGGAGTCGTCGTTGCTATAGCTGACCTGCACGTGGTCAACCGTCGTTCCAGCACCTACCGAACCAAGGGTGAGACCGTTGATCTCCTGGTCCTTCTTGAAGGGATAGCCAGCAAACTCGATGCGGACATACTGCAACACACCCGAGTTGTCGTTGGCGTCGGTGCCACCATGCTTCGTACGCGGACCTCCCTCTATCTGCTGGGCGAGCACGCCATTGTTGTTGGGAGCCTTGCCACAGACGATCACACCACCCCAGTCGCCAGGACGACGGCTGCCAGGAGCCTGCTCCGAGGTGAAGACGATCGGCTCTGTGGCCGTACCCTTGGCAATGAGTTTGCCACCGGGCTCCACGATAATAGCCGCCTTGGTCTCCTTGTCGCCCTTGACGATAGTGCCAGCAGGAATGGTCAGTGTAGATCCGCTGGCCACATAGACCCAGCCTCGCAGCAGATAAGTGCCTTTGGCGAGCGTCTGCTGACCCTTGAAGACAAAGTTTTGGTCGCCGTTGCCGATGACCTTGCCCTCGGGAGCCTCCTTGCCTTCTGCATCGAAGAGCACATGGTCGCACGACTTGAAGCCACCATCCGTGCCCCAGACGTAAGAGACGCTGGAATCTGGTGGCGTGACAGGGCTGTCATTGTCATCATCACTACACGCCGTCAGCGTGGCCGAGAGAGCGAGGATGCCGAGGCATCCGACAATCATCTTGCTTGTTTTCATCATTGTTTTGTTGTAATTAGTTCTTGTGTTGTGTAAGCGGGCTTGCGCCCACCCCACTTGTTGACTTTACATTGCTTTTTTTGCTGATACAGTGGCCTTTGGCGCCCACGCATCTCCGGGGAGAGATCAAAGTGTGAGAGTGGCCGAGAAATTGAGGTTCATTCCTGGACGGTAGCGGCGCGTCACCTGCTCTATACGGCGGCCCTCGCCCTGCACCATCACATCGGAGAACTGCTTAAACGTGACCTGCTGGTTGAGGAGGTCTCTGATGGCGAGTTTGATCTCCAGCGGACCAAAGCGCTTGCTGGCCGTCAGGTCGAAGACGTCGCGCGGCATCTCGTAGCTGTCCGGCACCCGGATGTTTCTCGAAGCGTCGCCGCCACCCGTGGTGCGTCCCACGCCCACGATGCGCTTGCCAATGCGGTTGTAGAGCAGGTTGACCGAGAGCTGCAATGGCTCATTGTAGTAGAAGATTCCCGTATTGACCAGATAGGGCGATTGTCCCTGCATGGGGCGATCGTACTCATTGCTACCCGGGGCAAACCGCACACGGCTATGAATGAGCGCCCCATTGAAACTCCAGGAGAAGTCTTTCAGTCCGATGAAGTCGAGCTGCTTGCGTATGTCGAGCTCCAGCCCGTAGTTGTTGGCGGATCGTGCGTTCATGTAGGAGTAGATGACGTCCGTGCCACCAGAGAGCGTGTAGACCCACTCTATCGGACTATCGAAATGCTTCCAGAAGGCAGCCAGCGAGATGACCTCTCCGCGCGAGGGATACCACTCGTAGCGCAGGTCGAGGTTGTCCACATAACAGTTGCGCAGGTCGAAGTTGCCCTGTACGTCGGAGGCGAGATCGAAGTCGTAATAGACCGACGGCGACACCTCTCTAAACTCGGGGCGGTTGACGCTCCGTCCATAGCTCACGCGCAGCTGGTGCTCAGGCAGAAGGTGGTAAGTGACATTGAGAGATGGAAACCAGTCGCCCTGGCGGTAGTAATGGCTCTCGTGGCTCTCGACAGCCGACTTGGTGTTGGAGATTAGTTCCATGCGGTTGTACTCGTAGCGCAGACCAGCATGGGCCTCAAACTTGCCCAGTGGCAGTTCGGCCTCGATATAGGCAGCCCCCAGCAAGTTGTTGCCACTATAGTCGTTAAGTTTGTTGACATCCTCCAGGAGATAGAGTTTGTTGGCACCAAAATAGGTCTCGTCGGAAAGCAGGGCAGTCATATCCATCGATCGGAATCCCTCGGGCAACTGACAACCCTCGTGGTCGTACCAGTAGAAGAGGTTGCGCGTCTTGTACTTCCTCGTGCGATACTCCCCGTAGGCTCCCCCTTTGAGCGATGGACTCCACGACTCGAAGTCGAAGCGATGGGTATCGTTGAGTTGGAAGGAGAGGATGTGCTCGTCGAGCGAAGTCCACTCGCGCGAGATATCGTTCTGATAGAGCCACTGGTACTGATCACCCTGACTGGGATCTTCGCAGTAGAGGATATATTTTCTACGATCAGGCAAGCGACGGTTGGCATACGCATAGCCGACGCTCCAGTCAAGTGCATCGCCACAAAAGGTATGCCGTCCCGTCATCTGTCCTGTATAGGTGGTGCGGCTTTGATAATAGTATTCTGCCGACCGCTCTGGTTCAGACTGTGCGCTAGTGCCCTGTCGGAGGGTGTAGCGGCTGTTTCCCAACTGATTGAAGATATTCTTCAACTGGTATTTGTTCTTGCCACTGGGACTCAATAGCGTCAGGTTGAGCATGGCTCCGAGGCGCGCCGAGTGGGTGTACTGATCGTCGGTGGAGAGTCGCAGCGGGTTGATACGGTCGTTGTCCGTATCGTAGGCAGCATAGAAGTTGTTGACCATACCGCGGATGGTGCGATACTCATTGCTATAGTTGAAGGCGCCGAACAGACCGAGTTTAGCCCCGTCAATGGTCCAGCTGCGACTCCAGTCAGCCGCCAGCTTGAGGTCGGCCCAAGGAGTGTACTGGCGAACGTGCCAGTCGTTGTTCAGTCCGTTGTGAAGGAGGTCGATCATCGGATTGCCGCCCCCATTGGTGCCCAGCGTGCTCAGTTTGGCGTCCATACCGCCCGAGAGCGACCGCATCCCACTATCGAAGCCCAAGAAGTCGGTGGGCGACGACTTCGGCGAGAGGAAGGTGCGGAAGGCCGTCTGCGTGTTGCAACTGCCACCCAGCGTGAGATGGAGAGAGTTTCTGGTCGGAATTTCCTTGGTGTTGATGAGGATGAATCCGCCCGTGTAGTCGGCAGGATACTCAGCCGTGGGCGTCTTGACAATCATCATGTTGTCGATCTGCCCACTGGGAATCATGTCGAAACTGAAGGCGCGACTGTCGGCCTCGCTACTGGGCCT
>ERZ791628.600-NODE-600-length-12946-cov-2.68047_pt1 | contig 12946 bp, 13 predicted proteins | sample MGYA00510265_ERZ791628 | MGnify/ENA primary metagenome ERZ791628 (study PRJEB30046, sample SAMN00715184) | human gut metagenome | study: EMG produced TPA metagenomics assembly of the A metagenome-wide association study of gut microbiota in type 2... | reverse complement strand
GCAGCGCCTGAGCCAGGGTCTCAATCAGCTGGCCGACAACGCCGAGAAGGCATCCGCCTACAACCACCTGACTCAGCTCGCCCTGAAGACCGTGCAGGCTGACCAGGCAGCAGGCAAGGAGAGCGCAGAGGCCTACGAGGCAGTCGGCAATGCCTTCACCAATGCACAGGAGTGTGTGAAGTATGATGCTCTTCCCGATGCCAAGGGCAAGGTGAAGAACAAGTATGCCGGTCTTGCCGACCAGCTCTACATGATGCGCGGCTTGCTCATCAACGGTGGTGTGTTCTTCCAGAATGCCAACGATGATGCCAACGCCTACAAGTATCTTGCCGAGTATGTGGAGACCGCAGAGTGGCCGATGTTCGCCAAGTTCGACATCAGCAAGGACGAGAACCTCAGCGACATCGCCTACTACGCCACCTACTATGCCTACCAGAACCAGGATTGGGCCAAGGCCGAGCGTTATGTGAAGTACGCCATCAAGAGCCCTGAGCGCAGCAAGGACGCACAGCAGCTTGAGCTGGCTATCCTCGGCGCACAGCTCAAGACCCATGAGGACTCCGTGGGCTACGCCAACAAGCTGGAGCAGAAGCTCGCTGAGGATCCCGAGAACGTCAGCGTCTTCACCCTGCTCGTCACCACGCTGAGCAACATCGGCCAGCAGGCCAAGGCCGACCAGATTGTCGAGGCTGCTCTGAGCAAGAATCCTAACAACTATGGCGCATTGGTCATGAAGGGCCAGTTTGAGAGCCAGAAGAAGAACTATGAGGCTGCTGCCGACGCCCTCGTCAAGGCATTGCCCCTCGCTGCCGACGACGCTCAGCGCATCGCCATCAACGCTTCTATTGGCCAGTGCTACTTCTACCACGCCCAGGAGGCTGTCGCCCGTGTCAAGGGTGTGATCGCAGGTCCTACGAAGGAGCAGTTCGACAAGGTTTACAACAAGGCCATCGAGTATCTCCTCGTTGCCAAGAATCTCGATGTCAACCACGAGAGCAAGCGCCTCTGGGCTTACCCGCTCTATGGCTGCTACTACTTCGTCAAGGGTGAGAAGGCTCCCGAGACCGAGGCTGCTGCAGCTGACGCAGGCATCTCTGGCGAGTAATCGATGCTTCCTAACTATCAAAAACATTGTGCCCTCACTCCTTTCCACAAGGCAAAGGAGTGGGGGCGTTTTGGCTTCTTCCTTTTTTGGTTGCTCTTCGTCCTACCCTTGCCGTCACTTGCACAGGAGACCGCACGTGAGGCAGCAACCTTATCCCGTCGGGCAGCAACAACCTTCCATCTGCTGCAACACTATCAAAAGACCGATTCCATCGCGTTCTACCAGCATGTGGTTGAGACAATGCGCCTCTCCCTACGCAGCGACTCCCTCGACCGTCTCCCTGACAAGAAGGGACGCATCAAGCCGCGCTGGCAGGAAGAAAACACCAAGCGAATAGTAGTCCTTCACCCCTTGCTTATCAACGCTGGCGTCTATTTCTCTCGCCACCAATACCCCATGATGGGGGTGGACGCGCTGAAACTCTACCTTACCTCCCGCCAACACCCCTCTCTGATGAATACAACCGACGAGCGGGGCGTGGCCTACTACTACCTCTCCACCATCTATTTTCAGTCTCATGGCTACCGCCAGGCAGATCAGTATGCCGATATGGCGATGGAATACGCCGAGCTTGCACTCCCGGCCGCTGAGATGAAGGCGCGTTGCATGCATGCCACTATGACCACCGAGGCCGACTCGATACGCTATCTCGCCGTTCTTCACGAGTTCTACACCTCCGACCCCTCCAACCCTACATACTTTGCTTGGATCATGCAGTTCTACGAACATCCTACGCCCCAACACAACATCGATCAGTTTATCGACAGCGAACTGGAGCAAAATCCTCACTCCGTCACGCCATGGATCCTCAAAGGCGAAGTAGCCATGCACAACCGCCACTGGATGGAAGCCGTGGAAGCCTACCGTGAGGCCGACGCTATTGACGACACCTCCATCCCCGTCATCTATAATATAGGACTTTGCCTGACCTACGAGGCGCATGCGCGAGAGGACCGTATCGCCCTGGCCCGCTATCTTTCCAAAAGGCGATCATCAGCAGACAACCAGGAGTCACCATCCGACCACCCCTCTCACCCCAATGATCCAAAGCAACCTTTCAACAACCAGCAAGTGGAGGATGACGGCCTCACCATCCATTTTCTTTGGCAAGAGGCTTCTCGCTATCTAGAACGCGTAAGGGAAATGGACCCACGCCGCAACAAAGTCGATTGGGTCACACCACTCTGCACTGTCTATGAGAAATTGGGCAAAAAGACGGAGGCTGACGAACTTCGTCCTCTCGTAAGGACAAGATAGGTGATTTCAGACCACAGCACACCATGCGCATTCAGCCTCGCAAAATAACACAATGGAATGTGCTGGTCACAAAATATAATGATAGAACACGCGGATTATGAAATGATTTTCGTAATTTTGCTGACCAATATAATACACCGTCTGTAGCGGTGGTGACACTCGTACGAACGAGGCAGGACGAGAGCAGGACGGGCATGTCCCGTCTGTATCCGTCGCAACCAACTCTTTACATTTATGATCAAGTCATTTTTAACTTACGTCGCTGAGGACATATACAAACGCTACGGGGCGGACCTTAGTCGGCTGACGGTTGTTTTCCCCAACAAGCGTGCGGCTCTCTTTCTCAACCAGGAACTGGCGCGCATGGCCGAGAAACCCATTTGGGCTCCGGCCTACGTCACCATCAGTGAGTTGTTTCGGAGCCGTTCCCAGCTCTCTATAGCCAACCCCATCCAGTCTGTCTGCCTGCTGCATAAGAGCTATACCTCCGTCACAGGCATTGAATAGACACTCGACCACTTCTTCGGATGGGGACAATTGCTTTTGGCCGACTTTGACGACATCGACAAGAATATGGCCGATGCACAGCAATTGTTCCACAACGTGCGCGATCTCCACGAACTGGACAGCATCGAGTATCTCGACGAGGAACAGAAACAACTCATCATGCGCTTCTTCGGCAATTTCACTGGCGACGAAACCCAACTGCGGAAAAAGTTTATCAGTCTGTGGTCAAACCTCTACAATGTTTATGCCGACTACCGTCAGCGGCTGCGGGAACGCGGGCTGGCCTATGAGGGTATGTTATACCGTGACGTGGTGGAGCACGATAGAGGAGAATTGCCTGGCGACCACTACCTCTTCGTCGGCTTCAACGTGCTACAAAAGGTGGAGCAACGTCTCTTCGACCAACTGCGAGAGGAGGGGAGGGCAGCCTTCTACTGGGACTACGACTATTATTACACCCACCTTGCTGACCATGAGGCGGGCACCTATGTCCGCCAATGGCCCAGATGCTACCCCAACGCCCTCGACGATGCGGACGAAGACCTCTACGGACAACTCGGCAGAGAGAAACGCATACGCTTCTTGTCAGCACCAACGGAGAACCTGCAAGCTCGCTATATTTCTACATGGCTACGGGAGAACGAACGCTACAAGGACGGAAAGCGAACGGCGGTGGTACTCTGCGACGAACACCTGCTTCCCACCGTCATCCATAGTATCCCCTCCGAGGTGGAGATGGTAAACGTGACGACAGGCTACCCACTACAGCAGACTCCAATTGCCTCGTTTCTCACTCAGCTAATAGCGCTCCAGACGGATGGTTTCTCCCTCAAAGAAAGCCGTTATAAACTCGCTTTCATAGAGCGCGTGCTACGCCATCCCTATGCCAAGTTTGTATCTCCATTGGCCACCGACTTGCTCGCACGCCTTATCGCCGCCAAACGATTCTACATCTCACGCGAGGATTTGTCAGAGGACGAAGGGCTCCACCTGATCTTCCTAGAACTGCCAAACGGACCTCTTGGCGAGGTGGATGCGTTACAGTTGACAGAGTGGCTTGCAGAGGTGACGCGCAGTGTGGCAATGGGTGGTCCCAACGGCAAGGCCCCACTCTTCCAAGAGTCTGTTTTCCGCATGTTCACTACGCTGCAACAACTTGCCAAACTCATTGCAGACGGTGACCTTGATGCCGACCTGACCATCCTCCGCCGACTCATCACCCAGCTGGTGGGCGCCACCTCCGTACCCTTTCATGGCGAACCTGCACGAGGTGTCCAGGTGATGGGTGTACTGGAGACGCGCAACCTCGACTTCGACCATGTGCTCATCCTCTCGTGCAACGAAGGGAATATGCCCAAGGGAGTTGATGATGCATCGTTCATACCCCACGCGCTGCGTGCAGCCTACGGACTGACAACGATCGATAACAAGGTGTCCATATATAGCTACTATTTCCATACGTTGCTCCAGCGGGCCTCGGACGTGACCATTGCCTACAATAGTTGTGCCGACGGCCTGAGGGCAGGTGAGATGTCGCGCTTCATGTTGCAACTGATGGTGGAGTGGCCGCACAACATCGAGAAAATTACCCTTCAGGCAGGACAAGAACCACAGGACATCTGCCTCGTTCCTGTGGCCAAAGACAACCATGTGATGAGCGTTCTGCATGGGTTTGGATCCATCTCGCCCTCGGCCCTGTCCACCTACCTGCGTTGCCAGCTGCGTTTCTTCTACGCCTATGTCGTAGGACTTAGCGCACCCGACGACAATGATGCAGAGGCGTTCAGTGCTATCCATTTTGGAAACATCTTCCACCGTGCGGCAGAACTGGTCTATGAGCAACTGCTTCCCAGGGAGCGAATCGAGGCTGAGGATCTGCAGCGCCTCATCCAGGCCTGTCGTAAGACTGCGGACAATCCCTTGCAGGTTGTGGTCCGTCAGCCAATTGCCGAGGAGTTTTTCCACCTTGGAAAAGGGGCGACCACACACCCGAAACTCAATGGTTTGCAACTTCTCAACGAGGAGGTGATCAAAAAATATCTCGTACGACTACTGGAGACTGACCTCAAAGTAGCTCCCTTACGAATAATCGCCCATGAGGCAACGGCCTATGCACGAATGCAGTCGCCAGAAGACAGCCCAAAATACAACATCCGAGTGGGCGGACGGATAGACCGCATCGACGAGGTGCTTTTGGGCACCCGTAACCAACAACTACGGGTCGTAGATTACAAAACAGGCAACTCTCAGGCAAAGTCTGTTGCTGCACTTCCCGATGTCTTCAATCCTGCCAAGATTCCCGACTATCACATCGACTACCAGTTGCAAGTGATGCTCTATAGCCTGCTAATCGATGGACATGCGCCCCAACTGAATCCACAGCATAGGCCAGTCAGTCCGGCATTACTTTTCATCCAGTACACTTCCGACGAGGACTATTCGCCCATACTGCGCATCGGAGAAACAAGAATCACGGACATGGGATCGTTGCGGGAGGAGTTCGACAAGGAACTACATAGGCTTCTGGGCGAGATTTTCGACCCTTCTGTGCCCTTTGCTCCCAATGATCACGAAAAGGAATGTGGAAGTTGTCCATTCAAGTCGCTATGCGGAAAGCCCATGGATGTTGGTTCCTTTGGCAATTAGCAATTTTCCTATTCCACCCCTACATTGAACAAGAAGATAATGACGTTATAAACACCATATTAAATATGAATAAAAAATTGATGATGGCCTTGACGGCCTTCCTGCTCACTTTCACGGCTCAAGGCCAGACGATGCGCTCTCTGTGGATAGCCATGCCTGACAGTCTCTTCCCTTATCTCGACCGCAATGCCAAAACGATCATGGCTGATGGAGTAGGCGAAGGGATAGCCACAGGTAACCGACTTTCAGGCCAGTCGCGTATCGACACGCTGACAGCCGACTACCTTAAGGCAACGCTCTCAGAGGCCTCCTATATAGAGATGAAACGTATTGCCAATCCGCAGGGCGACTCTATTTTGGCGGTTGTGACCACCTTCTGCGGTCCTGAACAAGAAAGCAAGCTCGATTTCTATGACCTGTCGTGGCATCTATTGGCCGGCGATGTCTGCGCAGAAGCCTCCACTGTTCGTCCAGACACCATGTCAGAGGACCATTATATCGAGTTGCAACAGAAAATCGAGCCAAAAATACGTTTTTATCTTCTTTCTCCCGTCGATACTCTCCTGTATTCCTCCTTCTCCCTACCCATGCTATCAGAAGCCGACAAAAGGCAGGTAAGGGCCATTTTGCAGGAGAAAAGATACGATTTAGGGGATTTATTCTTAAAAGAGGTTAAATAATCAAGAACAACCCATGAAAAGTTTGCGGGGTTCCAGATAATGTTCTATCTTTGCACTGTGTTTTTCATGGTATTAGATTATTAAGGTTAATAAAGATTGGTTGTCGCGAGACAATCAATTTTTTTTGATGCGAGGTTCATCAACCTGCATCACGGAGCCTGAATGCTGGGTGCATTCAGGCTTTTTTGTGCATAATGGTGTGTAACGAGCGTTTGCCCCGTGACGACAATCTCTTATCGAACAATCTGCTGATAGGTCGGCTCAAACGCTGAAGGATACTTGCCTATCAGCACACAGTTGAGCAAGCAGTTGGCCAGCATCTGTGTGTCGGTAAGGTCCACACCTGCGTCGCGTTTAACCTCCTTACCGATGAGGACTGCCCACTTTTCGGCAAAGCACGCATCGTCAGCGCCAAAGAACATTTCGTTGGTGTTAGGGTCCTGCATCAATTGATAGCGAATCTGGCGCTTAGTTACCTGCGGTTTCATTTCCCTCAGGAGCATATAGGCCGTAGCAAACTCCTTTCGCTTTCTGCGAGCGTGGGGATACATAAGACCTACCTCGGGAAATATCTCCTCAAAATCGTAGCTCTGCAATAATTGTTGTAATGTCATAATCTAAAAAAATAAAGCAATAATCAAAAGTTGTACTATTATAGATAAGGCAAGTGGACAAACAAACCGTCTGCATAGCCTCATTTGCATGGCTGGAATAATCCCACCCACATGGCACAGAAAGGCTCTCGAAGCCCAGTTTACTTGTCCACTTGTTTGCTGGCAGGAGCCAGCCTCAGCCTGGATGTAGAGCCATCCAGATTAGAATTTTGCCATCTTGATGGCCACTACCGCACACTCATCACCCTTGTTGCCCAAGCGGCCTCCACTACGATCCTTAGCCTGCTGCAGATCGTTGGTGGTGAGCAAGCCATAGACTACTGGGATGTCACAAGTGGCGTTGAGGCGAGCAATACCATAGGTCACCCCCTCGCAGATATAGTCGAAGTGGGGAGTCTCGCCACGAATGACGCTTCCCAGAATGATGATGGCATCGTAGCCGTCGTTGCGCGACATTTGGTGTGCGCCATAGATCAACTCAAAACTGCCAGGTACACTCTTGACATGGATGTTCTCAGGCAGCGCGCCGTGCTTCTCCAGTGTTGCCACACAACCAGTAAGCAGCGCATTGGTGATTTCCGGATTCCATTCCGCCACAACGATGCCGAAGCACATATTGCTTGCATCGGGTACCAAGTCCTCGTTGTAGTCAGAAAGATGATGAAGTTCTGTTGCCATTATCGCGAAGCTCTTTCGATATACTTGTCAATCTCCTGATAGAGCGGGGAGGCCACATACTTCTGCTTGATGCTCTTATAGACCTCCAGAGCCTCAGCCTTCTTGTTCTTGCTCTCGAGGAGCTGACCAGCCTTGGGGAGGGCAAGGGGAGCCACAGAGAGGTTGACACCACCGTCTGCGCGGCTGTCGGCCATCTCAGCAGCCTTCTTCAGCGTCTCGATAGCCTTGTCGGTCTGGTCATTGTTGACATAGATGTCAGCCAGGGCTACCTGCGACTCGGGACTGATGATCTTGTCGTCGCGCGTGCTGAACTTCTCTGCATACTCCAAAGCCTTCTTCCAGTCGGGCTTCTGAAGATGGGCATAGCAAAGCGCCGTGTACAAGTTGGCAAGGTTGCCAGCATCCGTACTGCCGTAGTCGGCTGCCACACGCTGGAAGCCCTTGAGGGCCTGGTCATACTGCTGCTGCATCATCAGCTGCTCGCTCTTAGCCAACTCGGTGCTCGCCTCGTCCTCGCGGGGAAGCGATACATAGCTGTGATAGAGGATGCCTCCGACGACAAGGACGATAACGGCACCCAAAATGCCGAAGATCATCTTCCTGTTCTTCAAGAAGAAAGTCTCAGAAGTGTTGAGCGACTCTTCAAAAGTCACCTGCTTTTCTTTCTTTTCTGCCATTTTTATGCTTTTACTTAAATTATATTGCGTTTTGAAATGCCCACTATTAGAGCGTTGCAAAATTACTGCTTTTATCCCGAATACTGAAATTTGAAAGTGTTTTTTTTCGTATTTCCGCCCAAAACACGTAACTTTGCACGTCCAGAGCGTAAAGAATCTTGCATGATACTGAAAAGAATATCTATTCTCAACTATAAGAACATTGCCTCGGCCGACGTCACACTGTCGTCGAAACTCAACTGCCTAATAGGCTCCAACGGCGTGGGAAAGACCAATTTTCTCGACGCGGTCTATATGTTGTCGTTCTGTAAGAGCGCCTTCTGCTCCATCGACTCACAACTCGTACGCCACGACGAGGACTTCATGGTGGTGCAAGGCCACTACCTGGACGACGGAGGCGACGAGACAGAGGTGTATTGTGGCATGAAGCGGGGACAGAAGAAACACTTCAAGCGGGAGAAAAAGGAGTATAGAAGACTCTCCGAACACTTGGGTCTGATACCTCTTGTCTTTGTCTCGCCGTCCGACTCGTCGCTCATCGACGGCGCAAGCGAAGGACGGAGAAAACTAATGGATGTGGTGATCTCACAATATGACCGTGACTACATCACAGCCCTTCAGCGGTATGGCAAAGCCCTACAGCAGCGCAACGTTCTGCTGCGTGCCGAGGAGGAACCCGACAGCAGCCTTCTCGAACTGCTGGAGATGCAGATGGGTGATGCGGGAGAGGCCATCTACCGGGCCCGGGCGGCATTCATCGACCGTCTCGTACCCGTCTTCCAGAAGACCTATCAGTCGATAGCGCAGGGAAAGGAGGAAGTGAGCCTACGCTATGTGTCCCACTGCCAACGAGGCCCGCTCTTCGACGTGATTCGCCGCGACCGCATGAAAGACCGTGCTGTGGGCTACTCCTTGCATGGTGTCCACCGCGACGACCTCGAGATGCTCGTAGGTGGATATCCTCTGCGCCGTGAGGGAAGCCAGGGACAGAGCAAGACCTTTGTCCTCGCCCTGCGACTAGCGCAGTTTGCCTGCCTCAAGACGGTGGGCCACAAGCGCGTACCGCTTCTCCTGTTAGATGACATCTTCGACAAACTCGATGCACAACGGGTGGAACAAATCGTAAAACTGGTCTCAGGAGATGGCTATGGGCAAATACTGATCACAGATACTAACCGCGACCATTTGGACCAAATCCTTGCGGCCACGGACTGCGAATACAAACTCTTCAATATGGAGGATGGCACCATCAGCGAAAAGGAGGCGCACCGTATTTGATATATGTTTAGGAGAAAAGTAGAACCTCTCGACAACGTGCTCCATCTATGGTTACGCAGAAACGGACTGGAGACTCCCCTGCAGCAACGCCGCCTGCTAGCGGCATGGGAAGAGGTGGCAGGGGCAACTATCGCACGCTACACCACCAATAAGTATATCCGCAACCAAACCCTCTTCGTGCAAATCTCCAGTCCGGCACTACGTACAGAACTGGGAATGATGCGCAAGGCGTTGCTTGCCAAACTCAACCAAAAGGCTGGTGGCACGCAGATCGTCACCGACATCCGCTTTTATTAAATATGAGTGAATAATCTACCGACTACTCAAAATAGAAAGTAAGGGCGATCATCTTGGAATGGGCCTCGGAGACGGACCTTGCATAGATCAGCATGTTCTTGTCACGCACTTGGTCGGCATGTTTCTTGTCAAGGCAGTCGCCCAAGCTGTACATAAACTTCAGTTCGGGGCGCAACTTGAAGAAGGGCAGATAGAAATCACACCCTACACCCACCTCCAGAAACACGTCTGAACGTTTGAGTTTGATATAGTCATTGTCTTTTCCCGAGAGATTGATCATCGGATTGACACCCGCCATAAGATAGGGGCGGTGGTTGTTGAAACGAGGGCCCGCCGCCTTTGGGGTGTTTGGAGACACGGGGCCCCGCCGCTATAAGATCGAGCGCACAACCCACATAGGCCGTCTTGAGGTCTTGCGTCTGGATGGTTGGCTCTCCTAAAGCATTGACATCCGTGATGTTGCGGAACGTGAGGTGACGCGTACCAAAGTACATCGCTGGCGCAATACGCAATTGGAAAGTTTGGTTCAGACGCAATTCTCCCAGCACGCCGACCGTGAATCCTGCATCCCAGCGGTCTTGGTCCACGGACACCGTGCGCTCCACAGGTCCCCGTCCGTCCTCCACATCGATGGTGGTAGGTCCACTATTGAGCAGTTCAAGGTCTTGCAAGTGCGTGCCCACGAGCACACCAAAATGGAAGGTACGCAAATCTGTATAGGGACGATTCTGAACCGTCCGCTCCTGTGCTACGCCCTCCAGGCTACTCAGTCCAAGGAGGCACAGCGCCAATATACGCAATATCAATGTTGTCATCATATAAATAACGGAGTTGATGGCGGCTTATTGCATGGAGAATAATTTTAATAAAGTCTAAATATCGAATTTTCTTATCCTCATTTGTAGGTATATGAAAAAAAATATCTACCTTTGCAGTGTACAAAAGTAGGTATCCTCCCAATAGTAGGACATCCTATTGGACAAAGAGTACAAGAACATTTATAATAATTTAAATTTTAAAGAACTATGGCTTACGTAATTGGTAACGACTGTGTAGCATGCGGTACCTGCATCGACGAGTGCCCGGTGGGCGCAATCTCAGCTGGAGACGACAAGTACTCCATCAACCCTGACATGTGCACGGAGTGCGGCACCTGCGCAGGTGTCTGCCCGAGCGAGGCTATCAGCCTTCCGTAAGGGACATGCCAAAAGAGAAAAAAGGACTGCCGTGGCAGTCCTTTTTTTTGTGCTCAGCAGGAGATGAGTTATTCCCCCTTTTCATGAATATAACTTCGTAGGCCGATGAAGTTAACTTCGTAAGCCGATGAATATAACTTCGTAGGCCTATGAAGTTAACTTCATTTTTTGGGGCTTTCTCGGACGCAACGCAAGTCACACGTTCAGCATCTTATCAATCATCATCTTCACATACATTTTTCCTTTTGTTCGCCGTTTCTCCTTCAAATCGTCATTCCTCGGGGAGAAAATTTTGAAACCTCGGGAGGAAACAAAAAAACGCAGCACGATGAGGGGTACTTAAACGTTGGTTTCATTGACGAGGCACACCGTCTACAAGACATCCTGTCGGATACTACAACATATCCTGTATTTCCTCGTAGAGCCGCTGAACGGGCAGACCCATGACGTTGAAATAGCTACCCTTGATGCCTGTGACACCGATGTAGCCTATCCACTCTTGAATACCATAAGCCCCAGCCTTGTCGAAAGGCTTGAAATGGGAGACGTAATAGTCGATCTCCTCATCAGAGAGCTGCTTGAAGGTAACATCCGTAGCCACAGCAAAACGCTTCTGCCGCTTTGTCGTAGTGAGGCAGACCCCGGTGATGACCTGATGGGTGCGCCCGCTGAGCAGACGGAGCATCCGTTGGGCATCGGCTGCATCATGAGGCTTGCCCAAGATGGCCTCATCGACAACCACAATGGTGTCAGCACAGACGAGAAGGTCATCCGCGCCCAGCGACACAGCATAGGGCTGGGCTTTCTCTGCGGCAATGTAGCGAGCAATCTCCATCGGACTCAGCCCGTCGGGATAACCCTCGGAGATGCCATCAATCACCCTTACCTCAAAGGGCAGCCCCAGTCCTGCCAGCAACTCACGACGGCGCGGTGACTGACTTCCTAATATGATCTTTTTCATTACTTCCTCTGTTTGTGTTTAGATATTGCCCTGTCAGGTTCCTACCAGCCGAAGGCTTTCGCATTGAGCACCCACTTGCCTTGTGCCTTCAGCACCTGCTCGATGACGTCGCGCGCCACTCCCTGCCCACCAGGGCGGTCGCTGACGTAGGTGGAAATGTCCTTCACCTCCTGACAGGCATCCTTCGGACAACATGCGCAGCCAGCAAGCTGCATCACTTCATAGTCGGGGATGTCATCTCCTACATAGACGATCTCTTCGTCGCGCAAGCCGTAACGCTCCTTAAACGCCTCCCACGTGCGCACTTTGACAGCGCAGCTGAGATAGACGTCCTCCACGCCGAGATACTCATAGCGCAGGCGGATGTCCTCATTGTGACCACCCGTCATGATGGCAATGCGCAGTCCGTGTTTCTCAGCCAACTGTATGGCATAGCCGTCCTTTATATTGATAGTGCGGACAGGCTCACCCCGACTGTCCATAGGGATGGTGGAACACGACAAGACGCCGTCCACGTCGAAGACAATGGCGCGTATTTGGGTCAAATCATAATTGATCATGTCTGTATATTCTTCTGATGGATACTTAGCGTTCTATATAATAATGGGGAAACGATTCGCGTGATGGATGGCAGCTGCGCTATGAGTTCTTCTGATGAATGCTGACCGACAGCCGCTCGTAGAGGTCTTTCTCCAGTGGATTCAGCCGCATCAGCTGGGACTGTTCCCTGATGACGTGCTCGTCGTAACGGATGGCGGGACCAGTCTGGGCCTCGCCAGGAGGCAACTCATGGACCTTGCGCGCGGTCTCGTCGATGAGCGGCAATAGTACATCGAAGGGAATGTGTTGCCGTGCAAGCACGTCAGCAGCCACATCATAGCAATGGTTGACAAAGTTACACGCCCATACTGCTGCCAAGTGGACATATTTACGCTGTTCGCTACCGAGGGGGCGTACATGCTGAGAGAGACTCTTCGCAAGTTCCTCCACCGTATGGCGGGCCAAAACGTCGGTGGGCCCGGGGGAGGAGGGGGAGCGGGCACAGGCCAA